>Ga0308397_1000987_pt1 | contig 17594 bp, 13 predicted proteins | sample Hotspr20SampleT8_FD_202356 | JGI IMG/M metagenome (GOLD analysis project Ga0308397, IMG submission 202356) | Hot spring phototrophic mat microbial communities from Mushroom Spring, Yellowstone National Park, Wyoming, United States - 20051001_T8 ...
TGTAAGTCTGATGCGCGCCACCTTCGCTGTCGACCGTGGTTTCGTTCCACTCGCCGCACACTGCGCATGTGTAGCCTGATTCTATCAACATTTTCCAACACTTTAAGGTGCAAAGATAATCGGAAAAATCTGTAAGTTTCTCCCAAGCAACCTTTTTGGAGTTCACCAATGTCCGCAAAACTTTTCTCTGAATTTCCGCCGCTTACCAAACGCGATTGGCTTGCCGAAATTATGCGCGACCTCAAAGGCAAACCGTTTGATGAGTTAGTCTGGCATACGCTCGAAGGCTTTGAGGTTCAGCCGATTTACACCGATGAAGATGTTTCGCCGTTTCCAATTCCCTTTAAGCCAACGGGCGAGTGGCTCATTCGCGAAGAAATCTTCGAACAAGAGATTTCACAAGCCAATGCACGTGCGCTCGATGTGCTGAATCGTGGTGCAATGGCATTAGCCTTTTTCGCCACACCGAAGACCGATGCCGAAATGCACACCTTGCTGAACGGCATTTGGCTCGAAGCGGCACCCGTGCATTTTTACGCTTGCTCGAATCCTGTTCAAACGCTTACGCTGTTTCTCAATGAAGTCCGCTCACGCAACCTTGACCCGAAGTTCGTTCATGGCTCGCTTGATGTTGATGCGATTGCTTCATTTGCAACCACAGGCATGTGGGATAAAGAGGCTTTCACGACTGCCAGCGATTTGCTTCGCATGGCACAAGGCTTTCCGCATTTCAAGGTTTTGACCATACGCGCCGATGTGTATCACAACGCAGGCAGTTCGCTTGTGCAAGAACTTGCTTTCGCGCTTGCTTCTACGGTTGAATACCTTGATGCCCTGACGGAACAAGGCTTCTCGGCAGATGAGGTGCTTCAACATCTTGAACTTTCCTTTGCAGTTAGCACAAGTTACTTTCTTGAAATTGCCAAGTTTCGTGCGGCGCGTTGGCTCTTTGAGCAACTTGCGGCGGCTTACGGCGCAACCGCAACGCCGACCATTCACGCTTCAAGTGCGCGTTGGAACAAGACGATTTACGACGCATACAACAACCTTCTGCGCGGCACCGTCGAAGCCATGGCGGCGGCAACAGGCGGCGCAGATTCCATCACAGTTTCGCGCTACGATGAACTCTATGCACACCCCAACGAATTTTCTGCGCACCTTTCACGCAACACGAGTTTGATTTTGCGCGATGAATCGCACCTCGATAAAGTCGTCGATGCCGCCAAAGGCGCATACTTCATTGAATCGCTCACCGCATCACTTGGGAGCGAAGCATGGAAACACTTTCAGAACCTTGAAGCACACGGCGGAATGATACGCGCCCTGCGTTCAGGCACAGTGCAATCCGAGATTCGCCGCGTGCGCGAGGCAAGAGAAAAACTGATTGCTGAAAAGAAATTGAACTTCATCGGCGTAACGAAATCGCCTAACGCCAAAGAGAAAATGAAAGAGCGTGTTGAAGTTTCGCTCAACCCGCCAACACAGGCACACACGCCCGAAATCGAAGTGCTGATGCCGTTCCGCGCCGTTCACGCCATTGAGCTTGAGCGACTTCAAAGCGAATAATTTTTTAGCGACTCATTTTTGATAACATTAACCTTTGACTTGACGATGCGACCTGATTTCTCAAAGATTGCACTTAATAAATCCACAGCGATTAACCCGTACAACAGCGACGCAAGTGTTTGGCTCACGCCCGAAGGCATTGCGGTTAAATCGCACTACACTGAAAAGGACTTGGAAGGCATTGAGCATTTGCACTTTGTTGCAGGCTTGCCACCATATTTGCGCGGACCGTATTCCACGATGTATGTCATTCGCCCTTGGACTATTCGCCAATATGCAGGCTTCTCGACAGCGGAAGAATCCAACGCATTTTATCGGCGCAACCTTGCGGCAGGACAAATGGGGCTTTCCGTTGCCTTTGATTTAGCCACGCATCGCGGCTACGATAGCGATAATGAGCGCGTCTTCGGCGATGTCGGCAAAGCCGGCGTTGCGATTGATACCGTTGAGGATATGAAAATTCTTTTCGACCAAATTCCGCTCGACAAGATGTCGGTTTCAATGACCATGAACGGCGCGGTGATTCCTGTCATGGCGTTCTACATCGTTGCCGCCGAAGAGCAAGGCGTGAAACACGCTGACCTTTCAGGCACAATTCAAAACGATATTCTCAAAGAATTTATGGTGCGCAATACCTACATCTATCCGCCCGAGCCTTCAATGCGCATCATTGCTGATATTTTCAAATACACTGCCAAAGAAATGCCGAAGTTCAACTCGATTAGCATTTCAGGCTACCATATGCAAGAAGCAGGCGCAACCGCCGATTTAGAACTTGCTTACACACTCGCCGATGGATTGGAGTATCTGCGAACTGGTGTTAATAGCGGCTTGGATATTGACGACTTTGCGCCGCGCCTCTCGTTCTTTTGGGCAATCGGCATGAATTACTTTATGGAAATTGCTAAAATGCGTGCAGGCAGGCTTTTGTGGTCAAAACTCGTTCATCAATTCAACCCGAAAAATCCGAAATCGCTTGCGCTTCGCACGCATTGCCAAACGAGCGGATACAGCCTGACCGAACAAGACCCGTTTAACAACGTGATTCGCACGTGCCTTGAAGCGATGGCGGCGGCGTTGGGGCATACGCAATCGTTGCACACCAATTCGCTCGATGAAGCGATTGCGCTACCGACCGATTTTTCTGCACGTATTGCCCGCAACACACAACTTTTGTTGCAAGATGAAACCGACATCTGTCGCACGGTTGACCCATGGGGCGGTTCGTATTATGTTGAACGCCTTACGCACGAACTTGCGCAAAAGGCTTGGAAACTCATTCAGGAAGTTGAATCGCTTGGCGGAATGGCAAAGGCGATTGAAGCAGGCTTGCCGAAACTGCGCATCGAAGAAGCCGCCGCACGCAAACAAGCACGCATCGATTCAGGCAAAGAAATCATCGTCGGTGTCAATCAATATCGGCTCGACAAGGAAACGCCGATTGAGATTCTCGAAGTCGACAACACGGCTGTGCGCGAGCGACAAATCGAGCGTTTGAAAAAAATCAAAGCCGAACGTGATTCCGCCGCCGTCGAATCGGCACTCGCCGCCATCACCAAAGCCGCTGAAACCAAACAAGGCAACTTGCTTGAATTGGCAGTCGAAGCCGCTCGCAAACGCGCCACGCTTGGCGAAATCTCTTACGCGATGGAAAAAGTCTTCGGTCGCTATCAAGCGCGCATCAAAACCATTTCAGGCGTTTATTCATCGGAAATTTCACAAGACGAAAACTTCCTGAAAGCCAAACAAATGGCTGACGAATTTGCTGAACTCGAAGGACGCAGACCGCGTATTCTGATTGCGAAAATGGGACAAGACGGACACGACCGAGGCGCAAAGGTGATTGCCACAAGTTTTGCAGACCTTGGTTTCGATGTGGATATTGGCGCGCTGTTTCAAACACCGAAAGAAGTCGCGAAACAAGCCGTCGAGAACGACGTGCATATTGTTGGCGCATCAAGTCTTGCGGCAGGACACAAAACGCTCATACCGCAACTCATTGAGGAACTTGCGGCACTCGGTCGCGAGGATATTCTCGTCGTTGCAGGTGGCGTGATTCCACATCAAGATTACGACTTCCTTTACAGCAAAGGTGTTGCCGCCATCTTCGGACCCGGCACGGTGATTTCCATCGCCGCTCAAAAAATCTTGAAAATTTTGATTGATTCATTCAAAACCCAAGAGGCATGAGCGTTGCCGAAACATTATCCAAACAGCTTTATACGGTTGAAGAGTATTTGGCTCTTGAACGTGAAACACACGACAAACACGAGTTCTACAAAGGCGAACTCTTCGCAATGGCAGGCGGCTCGCCAAATCATACCACAATTTGTATGAACATCTCTTCCGAATTGCACCAGCGACTTTTGCCGAAAGGTTGTCGTGCGTTCAACAGCGAAATGAAAATCTACATTCAGCCCTTTGAACTCTACACCTACGCCGACGCATGCGCACTCTGCGGCACACCAAACTTCCTCAAAGAAACAGATGCCATCATTGATAACCCATCGCTCATCGTAGAAGTGCTCTCCGACTCAACCGAAGATTACGACCGAAGCAAAAAGTTTCTCTTCTATCGTGCCTTGCCTTCGTTTAACGAGTATTTGCTCATTCGTCAAGATAAACCCTTCGTGGAGTATTACGCCAAACTCGCTGAACACAAGTGGCTCCTTAGCGAAGTGGAAGGATTATCCGCAAAAATCCATCTCAAACATCTCGGCATCACAATCCCACTCGCCAAAATCTATGCGAATGTCGTGTTTGCGTCGGCAAGTTGATTACACTTGTGATTTTGATTCTTGCACTTCTTCGGGCTCTTTTGCGGTCGGTAATTTCGGGAAGATGTTGTAGCACTCACGGCGAATCAGTTCTTGCTGTTGCTGAATGAGTTCAGCATCGATTTTGAACTGTTGAAGTAAGAGCGTAAAAATTTGAATAGCCGTTTCTAACTTTTCGGTAACCACGGTGTTTGCACCTGCATCGTAGAGCGCAGAGACTTCGTGAACGTTGCGTGTTCTGACAATCACGAAGGCTTCGTTGTTCATCGTGCGAATGGCGCGAATACATTGCGCAATCGCGTCTCGGTCTGAAATGCCAATCACAACCGCTTCGGCTTTATCCGCACCGACTTTCAAGAGTTTGCTTTTTTCCGTGCAATCGCCCATTACGATGGGCTCGCCTAACTTAGCCGCTTTTTCGACAATTTTTCGGTCGTTTTCCAAAATCGCATACGAGATGTTTGTGGCTTTCAGCACGGCGGCGATGTTGCGTCCGTTTGTGCCGTATCCGATGACAATCACGTGCGGCTTCGATGCGGAACTTTCTTCGGTTTTGCCACGCACATTGTTTTTCGGCGTGAGGAAAGAAAATTGGAAAAAGCGATTCGTGAGCGGAATGAACTCGAGCGCAGGCGCAAGTCGCTCGACCATTCTCGGCGCAAACGCAATCATGAGCGGCGTGATAATCATCGTAATCACAATCGTTGTCAAGACTGCCTGAAACATCTCGTCGCCAATCACATTGCTTTGCTTGCCTGTGTTCGCTAACACAAATGAAAACTCGCCAATTTGCGCCAGTGTCATGCCTGCCATCAAACTCTCGCGCATGGAGTAACCCAAAAGCGAACTAATCACCGCAACAATGATGAACTTCAAGATAATCACGCCAACGGCAATGAGCAGATAAATGGGCAAATAAGACCAATTCAGGTTGAGCAGCAATCCGACCGAGACGAAAAAAAGGCTTGTGAGCGCGTCGCGTAGTGGCTCAACGCTGTGTGCAATTTTGTGGCTCTCGTCCGTGCTTGCAATGATGATGCCTGCAATAAATCCACCCAACGCCAGCGATAATCCCGCCAACGATGTCAAATACGCCGAACCGAAGCAAAGCAAAATCGCGCCGAGTGCAAGGGCTTCTTTGGCGTGAATTTCCGAGAGCAACCGCACCAAGCGCGGCATGGCTAATTGAAAGCCAATAATGATAGCCGTAGAAAAGAGAATCAGCAATCCTAAATCGCGTGCGATTTTTACGAGCGACCCATCAGCCGTTGGATTTAAGAATGTAACCGCAATCACCATCGGCACAATCGCCACATCTTGCAAAATCAAAATGCCAAGCGCAATTCTGCCATGCGGAAGCGAGAGTTCATCTCTATCGGCAAGGAGTTTCAAACAAATCGCGGTGCTACTTGCCGCAATCACAATTCCAAGAAACACACTTTCGCGCCACGATAGCACAATGCCAAAGAGCGGAAAAAGAAACAGAAGCAATAGTGCGGCAACACCAATCGTTGCAACAATCTGTGCCGTGCCGCCAATCAAGACAATTTCTTTCAAGCGTTTCAATTCATCGAGCGAAAATTCTAATCCAATCGTGAAAAGCAACAGCACCACGCCGAGTTCAGCGAGAATTTCAATCAGGGTTAAATCTTTGATGATTCCGAAGACCGATTGCCCCAGCAAAATGCCGGTGAAAATCAATCCGATGACGGAAGGCAGTTTGACTTTTTGAAAAATTAAAATGACCACGATTGCCGCCGCTACAATGAGTGATAGTTCGCCAAGAAAGTCGAAATGGTGCATCTTTTGTCGCTTTGGGATTGAATTGGAACTGCAACGGAACTGCTTTTTTTATAACTTCAAACTCGCATTTTCAATTTCAACTTTTCCTTTCACCTATGAAAAAAATTCTCTTCATCACCTTTGTGCTTTTTGCTTCAACCTTTCTCCCCTCTACGCTTTCGGCGCAATTTATCTCAAATGGCAAACAACTCGTAACGGTCGGCCTTGGCGGGTTTCGGAGTGCCACGCTGATTGGCGGACAGTGGGAAATTGGCGTTGGCGATAAAGTCGGTATCGGGCGGTTCGGTGTCGGTGCACTCGGCGGCTTGTATTTGACTGGCGGCGATAACGCCTTCGGCATTGGCGGACAAGCCAACTACCACTTCGACCTCAACGCACCACGCTGGGATTTATTTGCAGGCTTGAACTTCATTGCCATCATTACAGGCGGCGGCGGAAGCGACCTGGGCTTTCAATTCGGCGGACGCTATGCCGTGCAAAACAACCTCTCGATTCTTGTGCAACTTGGCGCAGGCGGATTTGCCTCGTTCTTCGCAGGGGTTAGTTTTGGACTTTAAGGCAGGAAATATCGTGGTTCGGTTTCATACTTGATGCGAAACCGTCCGTCCGTAACCGTAATCACGCTATCGCCAAGAACCGTAATCGGAAGCCCAAACTGGTCAAGCGAATCTAATCGCGTGATGGTTTCTCGCGCCCGGAATCTAAACTCACCTTCCATGATGCGTTGCGCTGTGTCTAATCGAGTGATTCTCAAGACGTTCTGCGAATCACTCTCTAATTCAAATGACCGAATTGAAGTTATGATGATAGGCATAGGCGGATTTGGCATTATCCTTTCCATAGGGTATGATACACTTGCTCTTACCAGCGTTATCTCTCCTGTGAATTGACGAGCGGCATCCAGCATCATTCGTTGCGGCAGAGCAAACGGCTCTGTTTTGCGAGGAATAAGCATTGTCAAGAGAAGCCCATCGTAGACTTTCCAAACAGTCGGAACAGGGGGAAATCCAGGCAACGCAATCGGTGGTGAATTCACATCGCCAATCCACTTCACGCCGTTAATTTTGGCTTCGAGAAATTCGTCTGATGGGGTTGGGTTGGTTGATGAATCGCTACAACTGTTGAGTAGTAGCGCAAACATGAACACAATTATTATCGCTAATCGATTGCGCATGGTGAATCTCCTTTTGGTTGTGCGTTGTCGAACAAAATATAATGTCGCTCAAATAGAAAAAAACATCTTGACTCTCGGATTTAGCCTCGTCGTTTATGACCATTGAAGCCTTACTCGCATCGCCCTTTCTTCTCTACCAACTGTTCATTTTAGCGTGCTTGCTTGTTTTCTTCGGCATTTTGCTTTTCAACCTTGTTGATGTCAAGTTGATGATGCACGGCATGCCAAGCGCAACGCCGTTTGTTTCGGTGTTAGTGCCTGCCCGCAACGAAGAACGCTCGATTGAAGCCTGTGTGCGCTCACTTTGCACGCAGTCGTATCCGAACTTTGAAGTGATTGTTCTCAACGACCACAGCCTTGACCAAACGGGCGAGATTCTTTTGCGACTTCAATCGGAATTTCCGATGCTTCGTGTGGTGTCGGGTAAGGCACTGCCGCACGGGTGGGTAGGCAAATGTTGGGCGTGTTTTCAACTCTCGCAAGTTGCCAAAGGCAAGTTCCTGCTCTTCACCGATGCCGATACAATTCACAATGCCGATACGCTTCAACGTGCAGTGCTATCGTTAGAGCGAACTCGTGCCGATATGCTTTCGCTTGTGCCGTTTCAAACGCTCGGCTCGTTCTGGGAACAAGTGATTGTGCCGCTTGTGCATTTTCTCATTATGTGCTTTCTGCCTATGCGCATGATTTGGAAGAGCCGAAACACAGCGTTCTCTTTTGCAAATGGACAGTTCATTCTGTTTCGCCGAACCATGTATGAACAGATTGGCGGACACGAAGCCGTAAAATCGAACATCGTCGAAGATGTTTGGCTCGTGAAAGCTACCAAACGCGCGGGCGGAAAAGTGATGGTCATGAACGGCATTGATGCGGTGCGTTGCCGAATGTATCACAACCTCTCGGAAGCCTTTCGCGGATTTTCCAAAAACTTGTTTGCAGGTTTGGGCTACCATGCACTTGCGATGCTTTCGGTGTGCGTGGTGATGTTTCTTTGTTTTGTGTTGCCGTTTTTTGTTGTGCTGATGTCGATTTTTTCGAGTGCGATATTGCTTGAAAATTTTTGGCTACCACTCGTGCAGATTGGGTTAGCCGTGCTGATGCGATTTTTAATTGCGTTTAAATTTCGCTTAAATCCGTTTTATGCACTCTTGCATGGGCTGTCTATTGTGATGTTTATCGCGATTGCGTTTAACTCGATGCGGTGGATTTATTTTGGCGGTGGTGCCGAGTGGAAAGGTCGGCGATATGATTTTTCAAAAGCGTTATGATAACCGAACTGCTCTTAAAATTTGAGTTTCTTGCCTCACATTCGCTTTCGGTGCGTGAAGAGCCTCACCCGCACTTGTGGCGTATGGAAGTTGTGCTTTCAGGTGAGCCGCAAGAAGGCATGATTGTGAATCTTCCCGAAGTGCGCACGGCGTTTGAAACTGTTGTTGCCTCACTCTCACAAACCTTTCTTAATGAAAATCCTTTGCTTGATGCGTCGGCGAAAGCCACGCCCACGTGCGAAACGCTTTGCGCGTATTTCTTCCGACGGTTTGAAGATGTGTTGCATCGCCAATTTCTTTTGAAAAATCCAACGATTAAACTCAAAAGCGTTCAAGTCGCAATTTGCGAGCCTGATGGCTTTGAATGGGGCGCGGCGAAGTTGGTTAGAAGTTGAGGTGCTTGTAAAGGTTCGCCATTTCAATCGCGGCGGAAGCGGCTTCCCAGCCTTTGTTGCCTGCTTTTGTGCCAGCGCGTTCAATGGCTTGTTCAATCGTATCGGTGGTCAGCACGCCGTAGGCAACTGGCACGCCTGAATCCAGTGCGGCTTGTGCAACGCCTTTGGTCGCTTCGGCGGCGATGTGGTCGAAGTGTGAAGTTGCACCGCGAATCAACACCCCAATCGCAATCACCGCATCAAACTGTTTTGACATGGCAACTTTCTTTACAACCATTGGCAATTCAAACGAGCCGGGGCAACGAAACAGCGTGATGTTCTCTTTACTGCCTTCGTGGCGAAGAATACAATCGACTGCGCCGTCAATGAGCCGTGCACCGATAAAATCATTCCATCGCGACGCAACAATCGCAAACTTCAATCCCTTTGCCGTGAGATTCCCTTCAATAATTTTCACAGTCAGTTCAAGCGTTGTGTTTGTGGCTTAGTTGCCAAAGTAGCCGAAGTTTTCTTCGACCAGTTGAATGATGATGTGTCCAATCGTGATGTGACATTCTTGGATTCTATCTGCCGCGCCGATGTGAGGCACAATTACTTCGACATCTGCCATGCCTTTCATCTTGCCGCCAGTGTTGCCAAGCCAAGCGAGTGTTTTCATCTTGTTGGCTTTTGCGTATTGCAAAGCGCGAATCACGCTTTCGGAATTGCCGCTTGTAGAAATGCCCAAGACAACATCGCCTTCTTTGCCGTAGGCTTCGACCAAGCGCGCGAAGACATTGTCGTAGCCCAAGTCATTTGCGCCGCCTGTGAGTGCGGAACTATCGGTTGTGAGTGCAATCGCAGGCATTGCAGGGCGATTGACGGAACTGCGATAGCGAATCGTGAACTCGGTTGCAATGTGTTGCGAATCTGCCGCACTGCCGCCGTTGCCACAAATGAGCAGTTTGTTTCCCGACTTGAATGCTTCGGTGATGATAGTTGCCATGTCTAAAATTTCGTTGGCGAAGCGTTCAGCCACTTGCTTTTTGAGTTCTGCGCTGTAATGCAGGGTTTGGCGAATGTAAGCCAGTTGCGTTGTTGTTTTGTCAGTGGTTTCCGTCATGTTGCTGAAAATGATTTTGAGCAAGTTACGCTCTTTTCGATTTTGTCGCAATTAAAACGGCACTTCTTCTTCAATATCGCTGGTGTCGCGATGTTGAATTTCTTTGATGATTTCAATGCCTTCAGGCGAGAAGCCGAACAGCTCATCTGCCGTAAAAATTTTGCTGTAATCGCTTGGCTTGAAAAATGGTTTGAACTTTTCGCAAAACTCATCTAAGCGTTTAAGATAGAAGTCGACATTTTGGTCAGGTTTTTCGGGGTTCCATTCCGAAGCGAGTTTGCCTTTGTCATAGAAGTTGCCTTGAAATCCTGTGCCTGTTACGTAGTATGTGATTCTATCGCCTTTGGTGATGGGCAGCTTTGCACGGAGTGCAAGTTCGTAAGTAATGGCTTTTGGGCGTTTGCCTGTGCGAACTTCACATTGGTATTCTTCAAGGCTTGTTTTGAGCGTTTCTGTTCGGCTAAATTCTGAAACGTCCATATCGCGCTTCAAGATGCGCATGCGGTAATCAAGATAAAGTTTATGAAGTCCTGAAATATCTTCATTTAGGAGACATTCGAAGCCTTGTCTTACGAAGTCGCGTCCGAACTTTTCGCCGCTTCGGCTCACCAGTGAAGAGCCCTTGATTTTCATTTTGCCATCGTAGCCAAGCAATACATAGTTTTTCTTCATGTAGGAAATCATTTTCTTGAAGCGTCCGTCGTAAGCAATCGAGATACCTTCGGGCATGGTGGCGGAGACTTCTTTGACCAACTCTTCTTCTTGTTCTTTGGTTTGAACTTCGGGGGGCGGAATCAGCAAAATTCCGTCGGTATCGACTTCGACAATGCGGCAGTTTCGTGCTTCGAACTCACGAATCATTTTTTTGGCAATGTCTTGTCCTGTGGTGGTTACTTTATCGGCTTGTTTGTAGTCGTTGAAAATCCCTGCACGAAACCCGAGATAGCCATACATAGCATTGATAAGGATTTTGAACGAGTTTTGCATGGCGTCGTAAGCATCTTTTTCGTTTTGGGTTGTCGCCGTTTTCATTCGTCCTTTGGCGGCAAGGCGCAAGGCTTTGAGGTCAGCAAGAATTTTAGGAAAGAGTTTTCGTTCATCGCTTGCAGGGTGAATATCGTAGGTGAGCATAATCGAGGGATAAAGCGACTCGACATCGGCATACACAATCGGTCCCAAGATACCTTTCAGGAAGACTTCGGTAAAGCCGCCGACGTTTTGCTGTCCGATTTGCGGGCGCGGAATTGAGTGCTTCTGGCGAAGATATTCGCGCACAAACAAGGCTTCAATTTTTGCCGCTGGTCCCATTCGGGAGACTTGTGCATAGCCGAAGGGCATCATTTGGGTCATGTAAAAGTTACTGCCGGAAAGCATGGTGGCAAGTTTTTCGGTTTCGCGCACATCATCGAGGGCGTATCGGAGCAATTTTTCCGGTTCTTTATCCCAAACTTCTGCAATGTTGGCGTGGTCAATGTAGGTGCGGGTATCGGTTGCAAAGCCGAAGAATTTTGCCGCTTCTTTGAGGCTGTAGCTGGGCATGGCGCGTTTGGTGGCGTCGAAGGATTGCACCAGTAGGAGCGTATCAATCACATGGCGTCCAGCGATTTCGCAGTAAAGGTAGTCGCGCGTGCGTTCTGCGAAGCGAATTGAAGCTGGGTAACTTCGTGGCACAGAGCCATCGCGTCCAATCGCAAATTTGACGCCGTTGAGTTCGCATCGCCGCTGAATGAATGGCAGGTCGAAGTCGAAGATGTTATGCCCTTCAATCACATCAGGGTCTCGCTGTTGAATTATCTCGACCAGTGTTTGGAGCATAGCCTTTTCGCTTTCGTCGGGGAATTGGCGTAGGTGCAGGACTTCCTCCCAGCCTGTATTATCGCAGAGCGCAATCATGATTATTTTTTCACGTCCTAATTCATTACGACTGTGCAGTTGCGCCTCTTTGTCAAAATATGTTTCAATATCGAGTTGCATGCGGCGAAGGTCAGTAAAACTCATGCCTTTGAAGAGCGTTTTCCCTGTTTGAAAGAGGTATTGCGCAGTGGCATCACCTTTGGCATATATCTCATCAATGCGTTTTCCGCCGAACTCTTCATCTTCTGCTGTGAAGACATTTTTCTGATTCAGTTTGCGCTTCATATCGGCGGCGTGGTCTTGCGCATCGCGATACTCTTTCCAACTTTTGAAAATTGCAAGGTATTTGTAGTAATTGTTCCCCGATAGTTCTTTAAGCCAGTAGTTTGATAGCGATTGGAATCCGCGTAAGAATCCAGTGTTTGCGATAAAGAAGAAAGGATAGAAGGGTTCATCACGAAAGGTTACCGTGTTTCCGTTCCGTGTGTAAAGTCGGACATGCGTGTCGGAAATTTGATGGACGGCAACGAGATTTTCTTCTCGGTCTTTGCCATAGAGCAGTTCGTTTTGAAGAAACTTCGCCGCAAGATTTTCTTCTTGCCTATTCACTATCTTGTTTGCTGTTTCAACCATTGATGTCGCTTTTGATATTGTTTCACGTGAAACATTGTAGCGATTTGAACACAACAGCCGTTTCGTATTAAAAATGTTTCACGTGAAACATTGAGACTATTACCGTCCTAAATGCACCATCAAAATCGAGACATCGGACGGGGTAACGCCTGAAATACGCGAGGCTTGCCCCAACGACGTTGGTCTTACTTTCTTTAACTTTTCTCGCCCTTCTGACGACAGCCCTTTGATGCGTTCAAAATCATATGACGGCGGAATTTGCACATCTTCTAAACGCAACAGTTTTTCTGCAATCTGTAACTCGCGCTTAATATACCCTTCATATTTTACATCAATTTCCACTTGTTCATAGACGCGAGGGTTCTTGGAAATCCGCTCGATTTTCTCACAGAGTTCAGGCAGGGCTTCCATCATCTTTGCAAAGGTCATTTCTTGGCGGCGCAAGATGTCAATCGCTCGCTCATTTTTTCTGAACGGTGAGCCACCTAACGCTTCAATCGTCGGATTGATGTCTTCTGCACGCACCAATTCTTCGCGCAGGAGTTTGTCAATCTGCTCAATTTCCGATTTTTTTTGCAAGAATGTTTGATAGACTTCGGGCTTGACCAAGCCAATTTCGTAGCCTTTCTCGCGCAGTCGGCGGTCGGCATTGTCTTGGCGCAATACGATTCGATACTCGGCGCGTGAAGTAAACATTCGGTAAGGCTCATCGGTGCTTTTCGTAATCAGGTCGTCAATCAGCACGCCGATGTAGGCTTCGTTGCGTTTCAGGGTAAATTCTCTGCCTTCGCCTTGTGCCAAGAGTGCGGCGTTGATGCCTGCTATCAAGCCTTGTGCGGCGGCTTCTTCGTAGCCCGATGTGCCGTTGATTTGTCCTGCAAAGAAAAGCCCCTTGACCAATTTCGTTTCAAGGGTTGGCTTTAATTGATGTGGGTGAAAGTAATCGTATTCAATCGCATAGCCAGGGCGAATCATTTTGACCTTTTCAAGCCCAGGAATCGTGCGCAAGCCTTTGAGTTGAATTTCTTCGGGAAGCGACGTAGAAAAGCCGTTCACATACATCTCGTTTGTATCAAAGCCTTCGGGTTCAAGGAAAATTTGATGACGATCTTTATCGCGAAAGCGATTGACCTTATCTTCAATCGAAGGACAGTATCTTGGACCTACCCCATCAATCATGCCGCGAAACATCGGCGATTGGTCGAAGCCAGATTCCAAAACCCTGTGCGTTTCTTCGTTCGTGTAGGTGATGAAGCACGAGAGTTGTCGCTTCTTCTGAAACTCGGCTTCATCGGTTTCAAACGAGAACGGCTCAATGACTTCATCGGGCGGTTGGACTTCGACTTTACTGTAATCCACACTGCGTCCGTCAATGCGGGGCGGCGTGCCGGTTTTCAAGCGTCCTGCGGTAAAGCCCAGTTCCATGAGGCACTCGGTTAAGCCAACAGCGGCAGGTTCTGCCATCGTTCTTCCGCCTGAATAATTTTTCAAGCCGATGTGAATTTTGCCGTTGAGAAACGTGCCATTGGTCAGCACGACGGCTTTTGCCGTGATTTCTTGATTACCACGAATCACAACGGATTTAATTTTTCCGTGTTCGACTTTAACGCCGAGAACGGAATCTTGTCGCAGGTCGATGTTCGGTTCGGCTTCAATCAATTTGCGCATTTCAATCGAGTATTGGACGCGGTCGCACTGTGCGCGAGGTGAATACATTGCTGGTCCCTTTCCGCGATTGAGCATTCGGAATTGAATGCCTGCGGCATCGGTTACTTTGCCCATTGCGCCGCCGAGAGCGTCGATTTCGCGCACCATTTGTCCTTTGGCAACGCCGCCAATCGCTGGATTGCACGACATTCGCGCAATCGCCAGCAAATCCATTGTAATCAGGAGACATCGTTGCCCCATGCGCGCAGCGGCAAGCACGGCTTCACAACCCGCATGCCCTGCACCGACAACAATTACATCGTAGTCCGTCATTGTGTTCTCACTAAAATTTTTTCACTGTTTCACGTGAAACATTTTGTCATTCACACTCAAAACTTGCGATGGTTTCACGTGAAACATATTGCTTCAAATTTTCTTGCTACGCTCAAAACAAGCAATTCCTTGTGTTCGTTTTGCGTTCAAACTTTCATTTCAACCTTTGAATTTGCTTAACTTGTTTTGTTCGGCACACATAACATTTCAACGGCGCGTAGCCCTGCCGCCATTTTGTTCATGGTTTCCTGATACTCACCTTCGGGCGTTGAATCAGCCACTACGCCGCCTGCCGCTTGAAAGTAAATCGTGCCATCTTTCACGACCATTGTCCGAATTGCAATTGCCGTTTTGATATTGCCGCTGAAATCAAAAAAGCCAACGGCACCGCCATAAATTCCACGCTTCTCGGTTTCTAATTCGGCGATAATTTCCATTGAGCGAATTTTCGGCGCACCTGTTAAAGTGCCTGCGGGAAAGCACGACCAAAACGCATCTAACGGCGAGAGCGACCGTTTCAGCACGCCACGCACATTACTGACGATGTGCATCACGTGCGAATACTTTTCAATCACCATCATTTCGTTGGTTTCCACCGTGCCGATTTCCGCTACCCTTCCCACATCGTTGCGCGACAGGTCGATGAGCATCAAATGTTCGGCGCGTTCTTTTTCATCTGACAGCAACTCTTGCATCAAGGCTTCATCTTGTTCAGGCGTTGCGCCGCGCCGCCGAGTGCCCGCAATCGGGCGCGTTTCGACAAGAAATTTTCCGTTCTGTTTCGTTACGCCAACCAACAGTTCGGGCGATGAGCCGATAATCTGCGCCTCGCCTAACTCAAAAAAATAAAGATACGGCGACGGGTTAATCGTGCGCAAGGAGCGATAGACATCAAACGGTTTTGCACGCAATTTGCGCAAGAGCCGCTGTGAAACTTGCACCTGAAAAATATCACCTGCGAAAATATATTCTTTCGCCTTCTCAACTTTTTGTAAATAGGCTTGCTTTGTCGTGTTCGATTTGACCGATGCGTCACGCTCTTTGGAAAGCGCAATTTGCGACGGCTTCAACGCAGAAAAAATTTTCTTGCGAATCCGCTTGATTTTCTTTTGCGCTTTCGGCTTGTCTTCGGGAGAGAGGTAATTAGAGACAATAAAAATTTTTCGCTTCACATTGTCAAACACCACAAGCGTATCGAAGAACATCAGGAACACATCAGGCAATTTTGCAGGGTCTTCTTTTTTCGGAAGCGGAATTTTCTCAACGAATCGAACTGCATCGTAACCCACATAGCCAAATGCGCCCGACGTTGTAATTGCTGTTTGCTCTGCGTGATTTGAAACTGCAGACAGCACTTTTGCTATTGCCTCTTTCGGCGAAACCTCTGATTTGACAAGGGATTTGAGCGCACTAAATTTTTTATCAAGAATTTTGAGTTTGAACTCGCCCTGTTGCTTGCTATCAATCGTTGCTGAAAAAATCGCGAAGGGTTCAAGACCGATGTAAGAAAATCGCGCCAAGCGTTCTTCGCCTTCAACGGATTCGAGCAGGCAAGAGTATTTGGATTGCAATTTGAGATAGAGCGAGACGGGCGTTTCAGTATCGGCGAGCCACTCTTCTTGAAGCGTGTGGAAAATAAATTTGGGTGAATCCTGCGGTTTGACTTTGGACTTTGACTTTTGCATTTTTGAACGACTTAAAATCGTGAGACCAACAAAGTTATGCCTCTGAACAAACAATTCATACGCGAAAACAAATATATCCGCATTGGATTGTTCGTGATGTTTTTGGTGAGTGTGGCATCGCTTTTTCCTCGAAGCAAAATTTCATCGTTGAACTTTGAAGTTGGCACAACTTGGTATCATCAAGATTTGGTTGCGCCGTTTGCGTTTGCGATTCAGAAAAACAAAGCCGATTACGAGCGTGAACAAGACCTTGCGCGTCAGAATGTTTTGCCTGTCTTTCGCCGTCAAAGCGAGCGTTTTTCGGTTGAAACCTATTCCGCTTTTTACAACGCCCTTGCTGATAGCCTGAAACTTGCCCTTGCCAAAGGCAGACTCGATTCCAACACTACTCTTCTCGGATTGAACAATCAAGAACGCACGTTGCTTCTTAGAGACTTCGCGCAGTCGGTTGAAAAAAACAAAGTTCAACAATCGCTCTTGCTTTCGCTTCCGCGTGTTTTGCAATCACCGATTCAAGCCTTGCTGAATGATGGGATTCTCAATGAGCCAAAGAGTTCGTTCAAACGAAGTGAGTTTGTGATTCGCTCTCAAAACGAGCGCGAAGAAAAGGTTTTGAAATTTTCTACGGTTCGCGATAGCCTCGAAGTATATGAAACGCTTCGCGAGTTGCTGTTGCAACGGTTTCATTCGCATACGAATGACACACTTCAACTTGCGCTCAAATTAGTTGCGCCGTTTTTGCGCCCGAACATTTTTTATGATGAAGCCCAAACCCTCGCCGACCAAGACCGCGCCGCCAATCAAGTGCCGCTTGGTGCAGGCATCGTACGACAAAATGAAAAAATTATCTCGCGTGGCGAACTCATCACGCCTGAATTGAAGCGAAAACTTGATTCCTTCATTCAAGCCAAAATGGAACGCGAAATGCCTTCGGGCGCACTTCAACTCTACATCGGAAGAATTCTCATCATCTTTATCATCATTGGCGTTTTTACCACTTACCTCTACATCGCACGACCAAAAATTTGGCGCGACAACGCCATGCTCTTGCTTCTCTTCAGCATCACGCTTATTGAATTGGTTGCCGTTTGGTATTCGCTTCAATTCGAGAACCTCTCACCCTACATTGTGCCGATTGGTTTAGCCTCCATTCTCTTCACGGTGATTTTCGATTCGCGGGTTGGATTTTTTGCAACGGTAACGGTTGCGCTCCTTGCAGGCACGATTCGCGGCAATGATTTTCCCTTCGCATTAGCCACGATTTTCGCAGGCAGTTTGGGTGTCTTTGCTACACGCGGGATTCGCAAACGCTCACAAGTCTTCGCACCCGTTCTGCTTGTGTTTGTAGGTTATGCTG
>Ga0308397_1000993_pt1 | contig 17548 bp, 19 predicted proteins | sample Hotspr20SampleT8_FD_202356 | JGI IMG/M metagenome (GOLD analysis project Ga0308397, IMG submission 202356) | Hot spring phototrophic mat microbial communities from Mushroom Spring, Yellowstone National Park, Wyoming, United States - 20051001_T8 ...
TTTCTTTCTCCTTCCAAAAATCGATTTTCGAAAATTCCTACTTCTTTCTCCTTTTCCACCCCTTCTCTGACCGCTTCATTCCTGGTTTCCTTCTCCGGGGTAATTTCTCGTTTTTCGCAAATCTCCCTCCAGGAAAAGTCAGAAAGAGGGATTTGCGAAAAATCGATCGTCTCTTCCTCCCCTCTCTCCTCCCTCTGAAACCCTCAAAAATCCCGGTATGGTGGGCATTTTTCCAAACGAAATCTCCTTTCGCAAATTCTCCTTCCCAGGGGAGCCTCGGCGCCACCTTTTCATTTGGGAAAAAACCCCGCCACCTTTCCTGCTGGTGGATTGTTCAGTTTAGGTATTCTACAGCACTGGTCGTACACAAGCAATGTCTTGTCAGTTCCGGCAGAACCGTTCCACTCAGGGGCATTCCCCTTCAAGAGCAGCCCAGCCATACCTAACCAACCCCGTGCGCCAGCACGCTGCCACCATGCTCCGGATGAAGCATGTCTAACAACGCTTTCAGAAGTACCCCCCAGGAAATGGGCCTCGATCGCCTTGACCAGACCCTTACGGTTATCAGGGAAGACCAGATCCGCTCCCTTAATGACGGGCCTTGAGCCAACCGAGAATTCCGACCAGCTCGCCTTCGATTCGTCCCCGCCAAGGAGGAGGCCTAAACCTCTTGGTGTTAGCCTTAACTCATTCCAGCAGCGACAAGTGTGATTAGCCAATCTAATCCTTGAAATCGTCAACGACTTACTGTTTCAGCGCTGGTATTTCGGTGCACGTGTTAATCTCCAAGACTAAGGAGTTGAAGGCGGGAGAAGCCACAGCCTACTCGCGCTTCTCAGGTAGTACCTCAGGCGTCGTTTCTGGGGGGTTCATAAGTTCTTCCAGTGGTACGGTGGTCTCTCGAAGCCCCAGGATTTCCTCTGGAGGAACAACGATCTTGTAGTAGTGGGGATAGAACCTCTTCCCGACCTCGTAGAGCATCTCGTAGGTTACAGGCCTCTTCTTTTCTTTGGCTTTCTTTCTTCTGCCCATAAGCTCCTCAGCCTTCCTTCCTCAAAAAGCTCAACGGCCTGCTGTACAACGTCATCGGTGATCTCCCACTGTCCCCTGTCGAGGGTAATTCTCAGGGCGTTGGAACAGATGAGGACAGCATGCCTCGGGATGCCGAGGCTATAAAGGAAGACGTTCTCAAGCTGTGACTCGGTGAAAATGAGCTCGTCGCACCCAGCAAGGTTTAGGCGGAACCTGATCATCCGCTTCATGTCCTGGAAATCAAAGGGAGAGAGGAACGTTGGGAAGACCAGACGGTCCCGGAAGGCCGGAATGCAGTCGAACTTGCGGAAGACCTCTTCACTTCCCAGGAGGACGAACTGGATGAGCTTAGTTGAAGGGGTCTCGATGTTTGAGATGGTCCTGAGCGCTTTGAGGGCCTGGAACGGCGCCTCCTGGAGTTCATCGACGATGAAGACCAGACGGATGTTCTGCTCAGCCTTGTGGTAGAGGATCTCCTTAAACGTCCGCTCATGCTCCGCCATGTTCCGGTGGGGTTCCTCCCCGAAGACAGTAATGATCCTCCGGTACACGTCAAGGTACGACCCGAACGACCCGGCGCTCTCGATGAAGTGCACCTCCCAGTGGGGGCGGATCTCAGGGATGTTGTGGACGAGGTAGTAGGCAAGAGACGTCTTCCCAAGCCCTATAGAACCCCAGATGGCCGCAAAGGCACTCCCGGAATCGATGCTGTAGATCGCCCTCCGGTAGGCCGTCCGGTACTGCTCCGTGAAGTACAGGTACCGTGGGTCGGGTAAAGCGCGGAATGGATATTCGGTGAAGCCGAAAAAACCTATAACACTGGGCGTAGCAATCCTCTTCTAAATCGGCAAAAGTTATTTTGTCACAATCCAACAAAGCTCCCTCCTTCAAGCTTCAGGGCGGTTTTCCTCTATTGTACACCTCTTCCGTCCACCTTTTGAGGTGGAACCTCATGGTTGCAAGGTCCACCTCATCCTCAGAGTACCGGAGAACCCTCCCGGAAGGTCCGGTTGAGCTGTTCCCCCCACTCCATAGATATGGGAGACCTCGGAGAAGGACGAAGAGCTTGATGCCATATCCTTGCAAGCCTCTTCGAATTCCCGTAGAATTCACTCCCTCAGTCACCTCTTCGCCTGCACCGGAAAGAGGTATTTCCTGAGGAGCTCCTTGAGGAATACCCTGGCGAGGCTGGCCGTGGCCCTCAAATGGAGGGAGGAGTAGGCCCACCTGGCGATAAGATCTCCAGCAGGAACTTTCTGCACACTTCTCTAAGGATTGGAGTTCAAGGTATCGACTGTCACAAGATTGCCAGAAGATATGTACTTCCCCTACCACCGACCTTCATTATACGACCTCGCAGGCTCCCGGATACATTTATTCCCTCTCCCAAGAAGATTAGACGTCTAACTTGACAACAATTTGACAACAACACCGAAAAAAAGTGAGGGCATTCCACAATACAAAATCCAGATTTTAAGAGGCTTCCTGGGATGTAGGGGGATGCCATAATACCTATGCCCAAGACTTACAAGCAAGGGGCCAGAGGTTCAAGTCCTCTTTCGCCCACCAGTGTTTTCAAGGCTTCCGGCCACCTGCGCACCCCTCGAGAAACCCTTCGTTACGGTAATTTTACGGTAACGCAGAAGAGGTCCATTCTCGCCTCTGTAATGAGAAAGCCTTCTTACTTTCTTTTTGGTGCTCGCTTGACTCTGTTCCCTTTCATTATAGCCTCTACCCGGGTAGGGCGAAAGGTGCTCCGGCGTTCCGCGACTGAAAAACACAAACCTCTTGGGTTTTTCTTCTCTGGGTCGGGATTTTGGTATAATCTCTCTGGGAAGGACAGTGTTTCTCCCTTAGGTTTCCAAGAAAGGTCCTGGACTGGTGGGGCAATCCGGAGAAACCCCGGGAGGCCTGGGTATGAGGCTTGAGGAGTTACTGAAGACAAAGCGTGAGGAGATCCTCCGTGTATGCGCAAGATACGGTGCTTATAACGTGCGCGTTTTTGGCTCGGTGGCTCGCGGTGAGGCCACCGAAGAAAGCGATATCGACCTCATTGTTGATTTCGAACCGGGCCGGAGCCTTCTCGACCACGCCGGGCTGTGGCTTGAACTCCAGGAGCTTCTGGGAGTCAGGGTGGACGTGGTGAGTAGTCGTGGTATCAAAGCCCGCATCCGCGAGCGAGTGCTGCAGGAGGCCGTTCCCCTGTGAGGAGTGCAAGGGAGCTCCTGCAGGACATTCTGGATGCCATTACCAGAATCGAGCGCTACACGGCCTGGGGACGAGAGACGTTTGAACAGGACGAACTGGTCCAGGTCTGGGTCCTGTACCACATTCAACTCATCGGAGAGGCAGCCGCACAACTCGGCAAAGCCTTTCACGAAGCCCACCCCAAGGTACCCTGGCCACAGATTGTCGCTATGCGAAACTTGCTCATTCACAGATACTTTGGAGTGGACCTGGAGGAGGTCTGGAAAACGGTAGAAAAGGACCTCCCCGGCCTTAAACAGAAGATCGAAACACTTGTGAGGAAGCTGGGGGAGCCGGGGTGTGGAGAGTAAATTGCGTCTCCAGGTTTCCCGCCTTACAAGCAAGGGGCCAGAGGTTCAAGTCCTCTTTCGCCCACCAGTGTTTTCAAGCCTTTCAGCCAATCCCCTACCGGCAAGACCTCCATTTTGTGTAATTTTGTAATTCTCCACACCGCGTTGAGTTTTGATGATCCGGTTTCTATAGCTCTATCCCCGTTTTAAGGATTTCCTCGATGAAGGAGTTCTCTGTGGCTTTCATGGTTTCAAACTCCTGGGGAGTGTAGACGAGGGGTTCCACGGGAAGGTCGGTGGGTTCGAGAATCCGCCCGATGCGTTCAAAGAAACGTTCCCGAAAATCACCTACGATAACCAGGTCGATGTCGCTTCCTTCGTGAATTTCACCTCGAGCAAAAGAACCGTAGAGATAGATCTTCTGGATGGGAAAGAGAGATTTGAGCTGGGCGGCAAAGGCTTTTATTTCTCCAATAAGCCTTTCACGGCCTGCAGGATCGACTCCGGAGTCGAGACATTTCCGAGCGTCCTCCTCTTCGTAGAATTCCGCCGGGGGAAGCTCTCCCCCAAGGCCGTTGGGGTATCTGGTGGGAATGGAAAACATATCCAGGTATCTCGCTTCTTGAGTGATACTCTGAAAAGCATCGTCGAGTTTCAAACATTCCCGGACAAGTTCTTTTGAGAAGATGCGTCATAATGGAGGTGTACCCTTTTTCATAGAGATAGGCTTTGAGGGCTTTTTCTCCGCTCTGTTGCACCTGGAAGTAGCTCCATTCATAATGCTCGTTCCGGTAACTATCCCGGGCCGCCTGGAGGTCAGCTTCGGCCTGTTTCCACCACTTCAAGGTGATGTCTCTCATAATTTCATTGTATCAGAAAGTGCTATTCTAAAACATTCTTAACTTCGAATTCTTCAAAAACGGAGAGTGTCAATAATTTTGTATATCGCATAGTTCGGTAATTTTTGCTGTCTCCAGATATTTGATCCTTCTTGTGGATAAGAGTTCCTTCTGCTATCCAAAAGGAGGTATTTTCTATGAATATCCATCATCTTTCCACCTCATTTATACACAAAATTACTCTCCACTACCCTTTCCAGGGGTATCCCCACCCTGCTATGCAGCATCTGTTCCAGCATCCTTTTTCTTGTAGAATTGGGGTCAGCATGGATCCTCATGGCCATCGCGTTCCTCGCTGCCTTCTTTACAGAGGTTCCTGGTCAACGTGGCTTCTACCGAAAACGTACCCCGGTGATGATAGCCACCATCCAGCTCTGTGATGCTTCATACTCGCCGGCAGGAACAACGAGAATGATAAGGACCGGAGTTCCCGGATAATTCGTAACGAGCATGGCATAGTTTTCATTATTCTGGGTAAAAGTGTAAATGCGCACTCGAGCAGTTTTAAGAAGCGTCAAGGTTCGTTTCGGCGTGGAAGTCTTTTCCGCTGGCCACCCCCTGGGCGGTATTATCTCTCCATTGTTGGGGCTACGAAAACCACTCCATTCTGGATATCCCCCTTTTTGGTTGCTCCTTCGGGGAATGTAACTTCGAAAACTCCTCCAGGGTCCTGGTAGATTCCTATCGGTTGCAGCTGCGTTCCGGGGAGGTCTGGTTCTACTTTACTTTCGCCCTGTATCGAGATTGAGGCAAGTGCTTGTTTGAAAGGAGCTTCCAGGCTCGGGAAACCAACGGCGGTGCTGTAAAAAAAGAAGGAGTAGACCTGGTTACCCAGGATGACGAAGGGAACCCTCCCGTGCATCTGCTGGCCGTCGGAAGTGAAGAGGAAATCATGACGCAGGGCCGAAAGGCCGGCCAGGGTGGTTTCGATGGTCTCCTGGGGAGTATACCCTGGAGCTGAGGAGAGTTTCAGGCGGTTCTGCTTTACAAACTCAAGATATTCCCGCAAATCCATGGGGGAGGGAAGTTCTTCACGCATCGCCACGTACTCGGCCAATACATCTCCCTGGTTATTGGTCAGCCAGTAGTAACCGATCTCGGTAGGATCTTCGATGATCTGGGGTATGGGTATCCCCCTGGTGGGGGATTGACTGTGAGGCTCTGAGGGGAAGAGGGGGTGGTGGATTGGGTAGTTGGTACGACCGAAGGTACAGGGGTGGCCGCCGTCATCTGTGGTGACGGTGTGGGAGGACCACCCGCTTCTATAGATGCAGAACTTTCCTTCCCGGCCAGACCATAAAAGAGGTTGATGTCGAACCAGAAATCCCGACTCTCACCGGTCTTGTGGTTTCTGGCTTGCAGGTGGTCAAACCATTTCCCATTCTTGTTCACCAGCTCCTGGAATTCCTGTTCGAACCCCAGCACATCGAGGACGGTATACTCCTCTTCAATGCTAATGACTGTCATAGCTGTCTCAGGGGTTTTCCCATCACCAGACTCGATGATCGAACGGACCAGTTGAAAAAAGACTTCATCATGGAATTTTTGTTTCTCAGGATTGTTCGACTGTTCGTAGACCCTGGCGAGAATGAAGTGGGTCATACTCCGCAGATAATTCTTCTCCAGAATTTCATTACCAAGCTTGAGGGCCTCTTTGAGTTTTCCGTCTTTATAGGCTTTCCACATGGCATTTTCCTTTTCTCGTAGCTTTATCAGGTCCCGGTAGGGATTGTATTCCGGGAGTTTGGCAAAGAGCATCCGCAGCTCGGTAAAATTTATGCTCGTGTCTCCACTCTTTAATCGAGAAAGCCAAGACCGGTAATCCTGCGCAGGTTCCTGCGCCACCACGCATGTAAGAGCGAAGCAGCACATCGAAAGAAAAATAAGAGAAAGCACGACACACCGCAAGCGCAAAACCATGTTGACATTCCCCTCCTCGCATGATGTTCGTAGTTTTTTTCTACTCTACACTGGTGGTGCAAAAGTAAAGAGGCCTGGGGAAATTTTTCACCGCACAGGCTTCATCATGCGGATAAACGTGAGGACCATGCCCCGGTGTGAAAATCGTGATTCTCCGATGTCTTGGTATTCCAGGTGGCGGTAGAAATCGATGGCTCTGAGGTTATCTCCGCTCACGTCGAGTTCCACACAAAGGCAGCCTCGCCGGCGCGCCGTGTTTTCGGTGAAGAGGAGTAACTTTGTCCCGATGCCCTGTCCCTGATAAGCAGGGTCGACGGCGAGGTTACTGAGATAATATCCCTGGGGATGGAACGTTCCGGTTACAGCGCTTAAGTTTTGCCAGAATCGCAGGTGATGCAGGAAATGAAATCCCGCTTGCCGGAGGAGTAAAAATCCGGTTCGTAAACCCTCTTTTCGCCTCGGTAACCATTCGTACCCCAGAACCATTCCGGTGATGGTTCCCTCTTTTTCGGCAAGATGGGTATGGTTAAAACTGAAAAGGTTACCACTTCTCTGAAAAAGATGGATAAAGATTCTCTGACTTTTCGTTTCTCCACCCAGGATGTCTCCGAGAAAGGGTGCCGAGAGGAAGAAAAACCTGGCGGCCTCTCCGGCATCTCCGGGAAGAGCCTTTCGGATAGCAATATCGGCGTTCGGCACGAAAAGCCTCCAGAGTTGCCTTCCTTTTATTCAAGTGCTCTTTTACGAATCAGGTTTTGGTAAAAATAGAAGCTCTTTTTGGGGATACGACGGAGGGTTACATAGTCGGTATAAACCAGGCCAAAGCGCTGGGTAAAACCAAAAGACCACTCAAAGTTATCCATGATGCTCCACACGAAGTATCCCTTCACCGGAGAGCCCTCTGCGATGGCTCGGGAGAGTTGCAGGAGGTGGTTCCGCAGATAGTCGATTCTTTTATCGTCTTCAACGGACCCTTGGGGAGAAACGACGTCGAACGAAGCATACCCGTTTTCGGTGATATAGATGGCCTTGGGAGCATAGTCCCGGGTAACCCTCTGGATGATTTCATAGATACCAGGAGGGTAAACTTCCCAACCCATGGAACTTTTTTCAGCATCAGGGGATTCCACCAATCTGGTCTCGAGGACCGGTTCAGAGCCCTCTGCTACCACACTGCGGAAATAGTAGTTGATACCCAAAAAATCAAGGGGTGAGGAGACCAGAGCGCTTTCCTGGGGGTTAAACTGGGGAATGGAGAATCCCTTGGTGCTGTAAAAGGTAAGCATATCTTCGGGGAACCGTCCGTGGAAAAGGGGATCCAGAAACCAGCGATTGAGGTACCCATCGTAACGCCGGACGGCTTTCCGGGTTTCTTCGTCATTCCGGGCGGGATGAGCAGGGGAGAGATTTAGGGTGATGCCGATGGGTTTTTTAACCCCCTCTTCCCGGAAAACCCGGACGGCGTGTCCGTGGGAGAGGAGAAGATTGCGGGAAACCCGGAGAGCTGCACCGAAGTCCTCCTTTCCCGGAGCATGTCGGCCTTCGTAGTTTCCGATAAAAGCTACCACCCAGGGTTCGTTATGGGTAATCCAGATATCCACATCGTCCCTAAAGGTGCGAAAGAGCAACCGGGCATAGTCGGCGAAAGCCTGGACGGTGGCTTCGTTTTCCCAGCCTCCTTCATCCTGGAGAGCCTGGGGGAGGTCCCAGTGGTAGAGGGTGACGACGGGACGAATTCCCACACTTTTCAGTTTTTCGATGAGTTTCCGGTAAAAATCAATTCCCTTTTCGTTGACCCGGCCCCGTCCTTCCGGAAAAATCCTCGACCAGGCGATGGAAAACCGGTACGCATCGACCCCCAGTTCTTTCATCAGGGTTATGTCTTCGTGATAACGGTGGTAGTGGTCACAGGCTACATCTCCGCTCATCCCGTCGAGAATCTTTCCCGGGGTATGCGCGAAACGGTCCCAGATGCTCTCACCTTTTCCATCTTCGTTCCAGGCTCCTTCAACCTGGTACGCAGCGGTGGCCACACCAAAGAGAAAATCAGAGCTGAAACGGGGCATAGACACTCCCTTCCTTTCGTGGACTTTACGCTATTGTGACATATTCGTAGCTTCTTGCCAAGGTATCGGCGAAAAGCCTTTTCTCTTCCGTATTCTTCTCTTGGCGTATTTTCTGCAAATTGACATCCTGCTCGGAGATGTTCCAGAACCAGATATGTTCAGGGGATTTTGAAGATCTTGCGGGGACAAAACAGCCAGGAGAAACACCTTCCACAGGAACTCATTACTATAGACTTCCCCCCGGTTTGGCGAAGGGAAAATTAAAGAATGGAGAGAGTTCATTGATATCCGAGCAAGCATCTCCGGATGAAAGAAACCTTTTACCTTTATGAGCACAGTGACACAATCCCATACATTCTCAAAAGAGAAACTGCCTCGGAAACAAAAACACCACCTCGCAAGGATGCGTCAGCATCCTAATATTTTCTCTTTTCTTTTGCTGGGGCTTGGGGATCCCCCCGACGTCGTGAGCGCAGCGACGAAGCAGTCTCGATTTTCAGTTTTCAACCAGGAAATCTCGAAATGAATTCGGGATAACGTAGGGTTTTTTTCTTTCCCTATGGATCGAGAATTCTCCCCAGGATGTGAGTATCCCAACATTTTTGCGGTTTCTCTGTTTTTCTTCCTTTCCGGGGTCCTCCAGGATGCGGAGCATCCTTTTTTCTCTTTGTTTTTCTTCTTTCTTTTTTATTGGGGATTTGGGGTTTTCCCCCAACGCTATGAGTGAAACAAAGTAGTCTTGGAGTTCCTGGTTTTTAACCAGGGAACTCTGAAACGATAGGAAAAGAGAGACTGTTTCGGAGACGAAAAATACGAGGTTTACAATAACGCTGCCACCCCGTCATGCTGAACTTGATTCAGCATCTTGAGGTTTCGCTATCCCACTTCGTCATGCTGAACTTGATTCAGCATCTCAGGGTTTTAAAGACGAGACCCTGAAATAAATTCAGGGTGACGTAGAGGCGTTGTTCAGGGTGACACCGCTACTACTTCGTCATGCTGAACTTGATTCAGCATCTCAGGTTTTCAATACGAGACCCTGAAATAAATTCAGGGTGACGTATAAGCAAAGACGAGACCCTGAAACAAGTTCAGGGTGACGTAGGGTTGGTGTTCAGGGTGACGCAAAAGTGATTTTCGGGGTGATGAAGAAGTGTTCAAAGTGACGTAAAGGCAAAGACGAGACGCTGAAGCGATAGGGGTGAAAAGAGAGACTGCTTCGGAAGCGAAAATACGAGGTTCACAGTGATCGTCATCCCACCTCACCTACCGGGGTATCTTTAAGGAGCATGGATTTCTTGATAAGATAATTGCAAGGGTGTTACCATCGAAACCCAAAAGTTGAGTGTTTAGCAGGGAGCGTTGCGCCGCTTAGGGAGGGGATAAAAGGGGACCTCTTTACCCATATCGAGGGATTCTCCAGTTGGAAGAAGTTTTCCGTTCTCTTTGGGATATAATAGTCTTCAAGGAGCTGAAAGACGATATGGCTTAAGCAGGAAGGGTTCCTCCACTTTCTGGGGGAGATTCCGCTATGGTATAAATACGGTAGGAAAGAAAAAGGAGTGAGGCTCTTGAATCAGCTCTACCGAGAGATCGCTGAGCAACCTGAGGTACTGCGTCGGATTGCTTCTTCGTATGTTACCGAGGGGAAGTTTGCTTCCTGGAGAGAAGATTTTCCGGGAAGAATCTACTTTGTGGGAATGGGGAGTTCGCTTTTCGCCGCCTATCCAGCCTATCTCTATCTTCTCGAGGGTGGTTTCCCGGTGGGGTGGGTGGATGCTTCAGAGCTTCTGCATTACGGTCTGAGGGGAATCAGGAAAGAAGATACGCTGATGCTGGTTTCTCAGTCCGGGGAGTCCTATGAAATTCTGAAGATTCTGGAAAGACTCACCGTGAGGCCCCGCCTGGTAGGCGTGACCGCTTCGACGAGAAGCAGTATGGCCAGGAAATGCGATGCGGTGATCGATATCCTGAGCGGTCCGGAGAAAGCGGTCACCTCCACCAAAACCCATACCGCCACGCTGGCGGTATTGAATCTCTGGGCTATGGCTTATCGGGGAGACCGGGAGGGGTTTTTCCGAGCACAGGGAGAGCTGGAGAACATAGCCGAAGAAGCGGAACGCCTCATCGCCGGTTCTCCGGAGTGGGCGAGACGGGTGATCTACAACCTGGAGATGCTGCAGGAATCGGATTCCCGGGTCATCGTAGGGCGGGGATACTCGCTGAGTTCAGTCTGGCATGGATGTCTGTGTTTTTACGAGTGTGCCAAAGAGACTTTTCTGGGTTTTTCCGGGGGTCAGTTCCGGCATGGTCCGCTGGAAATGGCCATCCGTAAAATGCTGGCCGTTCTCCTCATGCCCCCGGGAAGAACTGCGTTGCCCATGCAGAATCTGGCTGAGTTCCTGGTGCAGAAAGGGGTGAAGGTGCTGAGCATCGGTCAGTGTGCTCTGACTCCGCGATATAACCTTGAGGTTCTTCCTTTCTATGTTTCCAATGAATTTTTTACGCCTCTTCTTTCTATCATATCCATCATGCTTCTTTCTTACTACATTGCCGAGGAGAAGGGTATCGAGCCGGGAACTGCGTATCTCATCAAAAAAACCACGCTGGAGGAATAGGAATGTCCAGGGTCTTTGTGGTGGGAAACATCAGTCTGGATCTCATTCTCGGTGGTATTGACGACTTTCCGGAGTGGGGGGTGGAGGTTCTGGTTCCCGGCTACGTCATGCGACCCGGGGGTGCAGGGAGTAACGCCGCCCTGGCTTTAGCCGATCTGGGGGTAGAGACATTCATCGTGGGGACCATCGGACGTGATGAAACGGGAGAGGAAATTCGGAATGCTTTTCAGCGTCGCAAGCTCCGGACCGATTTTCTCTTTGTGGAGAGCGATTTCCAGACCGGTCTTTCCGTAGCGCTGACACACCGGGTAACCCGGGAACGAAGCTTCTTTACCGAGCTTGGGGCCCAGAGTGCCCTTTCGCTTGAGCATCTGGAGCGTGCTTTTCGCGAGGTGGAAAATGGTGACTTCGTTCTCCTCGGTGGATACTTTCTTTCCCCGGGAATCCGCAAGCCAGCACTCGTTTCTTGCCTTTCTGAACTCAAAGAGCGAAGGCGCGTTACCCTTCTTCTTGACACCGGCTGGCCCACCGAAGGGTGGACGGAAGATGTCAGGGCGGAAATCCGAAGACTCCTTTCCTGTTTTGATTACTTTCTTCCCAACGAAAAAGAGCTTGCAGGGCTTGCCAGCTCTGCGGAAGAAATTTTTCGCTTTTTTGCGGGGATCCTGGTGGTTAAAGAAGGAGAAAGAGGGTGTCACCTCTATACCCCTTCGTGCTCTTTCGCAAGGGGGACCGTCCCGGTGGAGGTGAAAGATACCATTGGGGCAGGAGATTATTTTAACGCGGGGTTGATCTGGGCGCTCCGGCAAGGATATGATATCAGAGAAGCTCTTTTGATGGCTAATCTGGTGGCTTCTTTAAACATTGCATCTTCGCCGAGTAGAGAAAAACTGGTGAGTGGAAAAGAGGTTCAGGAGTATGCCGGCAGATAACTCCGGGATCCGGTTTCTGGGTTATGAGGTGTTGAAGTTCCAGTTTGAACGGGGGGCGTTTTCAGAGAAGAGAGGGTGGAGCTTCTGCCCTGAAGTCCGGTGCTCTTCGCCGGGAGCAATGATGCGAGGCGAGGTACTCCTTTCGGCCAGCGCTTTTTTTGATAAGGATGAAGAGCGCTCCTTTCACGTTCAGGTGCTTTTGCGCGGCCTGTTCCAGGGTGAGGACGTGACTCCAGAGGAATTCCGGCAGTACTGTCTGGTGAAGGGTTCGGCACACCTCATACCGGTGTTGCGGACGCTGGTTAACGATTTTCTGGAGAGAGTTGAGAGCCCCCAGGATGCTACTCTTTAACCGGTATCTAGTCCGTAACCTGAAACGCCTGCGTCAGATTCTCCGCACCTTTACCCGTTACGGGTTTGCCTTTCTCTTCTATCGTCTCCCTTTCTGGGAACGGTGGGGGACGCGGGCCATCAGGGAAGCACGCCGGAAACCACCCCAGGAAAACCTCCGTCGGGCACTGGAGGAACTGGGGACCACCTTCATCAAAATCGGGCAGCTTTTGAGTACCCGGCTGGACCTTCTTCCCGAGGAATACTGTCTGGAGCTTCGCAAACTCCAGGACCAGGCTCCGCCGGTGAATTTTGCGGCTATCAGGGCAATCGTTGAAAAAGAGCTCCAGAGACCCCTGGAAGAGATCTTTGAGCAGTTTGATGAAACGCCACTCGCTTCTGCTTCGATTGCTCAGGTGCACCGGGCGAGACTTCGGAATGGGCCGTGGGTGGCGGTGAAAGTCCAGAAACCGGGAGTTGAAGAGCTGATTATCTCAGATCTCGAAATCCTTGCGTATCTGGCCCAGTTTATGGACCGTTTCAGTGCTTCTGAAGAGCCGATCCGGGCTTCCGAAATGGTTGCCGAGTTCAAAAAATACCTCCTGCGGGAAATCGATTTTCTTCACGAAGCATCCAGCGCGCAGAAACTGCGCTATAATTTTAGCCAGTTCCCCGGGGTACGGATTCCGAAAATCTTCGCCACCTTTTCGACCAGAAGAGTTCTGGTTATGGAGCTTATGGAGGGCATTCGTCTCTCTCAAGGGGAACGTATTCCCCCGCAGGTGGACCGCACTCACCTGGCGGAAGTCGGGGTAAAGGCTATTTTTAAGATGATTTTTGAAGATGGATTTTACCACGCCGATCCCCATCCGGGGAACCTGATGGTCCTGCCGGATACTCAGGAACTGGTCTTCCTGGACTTCGGCACGGTTGGGGTGGTGGATGAGAAGACCAGGGAAAACATGCTTGCCATCCTCTCGGCCATCCTCAAAAAGGATGTAGAACGGGTCATGGAACTTCTGGAAGAAGAGTTTCTGGTAACCCCTTTACCCTCACCGTTGAATTTCCGGCTGGACCTGGCCGAAATCCTGGAGCGATATGTTTTTGTGGACCTGCAGGATATCAGCCTGCAAAACCTCTTTACAGACTTTTTTTACCTTATGCGCAGATACCATATCCGTTTTCCCTCACATCTATCGCTCCTCTTTCGAGCGCTGGCGGTAGCCGAAGGGACCGGTCTGTACCTTGACCCTCATTTTGCGGTGGCACCACGTCTTGAGGAGTACCTCAAAGATACCTTCACGAGATACCTTGGCTGGAATGAGATTTCGCGGAAGGTTACCGACTACGCTCTGGAATGGAGCCGACTCCTGGAAGAATTCCCCCGTCACGGGCGGAAACTGCTCACCCAGGTATCCCGGGGCAAAATCCGTTTGCGCTGGGAGAGCGAAGAGCTGAAGCAACTCAACCGCCGCCTGGAACAGGTTACCAACCGCCTCGCCCTAAGCGTTATCCTTGGTTCTTTGCTCATCGGCTCTTCTCTGGTGTACATCAACTACCCCCATTCTCAACCCTTCGGTTTCCTGGGGATCCTGGGTTATGGAATTGCCGCCTTCTTTGGGGTGTTACTGGTAATCGAAATCCTGAGCCATCGCTAAATGGGGTATTGTGGGCGGCACTCCCCCTTTGTTTCGGAAAAAGGGTGGAATTCCCGGTTTGGTGGCGGGAGAGAATAGGAAAAATTTTTTGTACCAGGGCCTCGAAGATGCAAGCCGGTTTCTTGAAAGCGAAGGTTGCCTTTTTCTCTAACCGCATTCCAGGTGGAAGAAAGCCCGAAAAAAACCGGGGAATTGATGGTGAACCGGAGACTCTTCGGGAAGGTTTAAAAGGGTGAGAATCGGAGGCAAAACCTCACCCTGGATTTGCAATACGCCGAACTGAACACCGATGTTCACCCCATTCTCACCAGAGAGATGGCTTTACGGCGTATCACCTGAATTTTTGCTTTCCTGGTGGACTGAGACGATCCCCATTGCCTCTCTCATTTCTTTATCGTCTCAGGAAAAATAACCGGAAAATTTTTTCTGGGAAAGATGAGACTGCTTCGTCGCTTTGCTCCTTGCAGTGACGCTCTTCCTCCGCCACTGCAAGGTGGTATTCTCGTTTCCAAAGCGGTCTCGTTTCTCGAGTGTAGGGGTTGCTCCGTCACTTCGTTCCTCGCAACGGCGGGAAATACCTCCGCCGACTGTTTCGCTTCCGGCTACGCTCCTCGCAGAGACACAAAAAGGGGTGAAGCAATCCCTCTTGTTTAGAGTGTGAGGCTGCTTCGCTTCGCTCGCAGGGAGCAAAAAAACGCCGGGTTGCTTCGGCCCTTCACAAAAACCGGCTGAGGTAGTTACCGTGAGGTGTATCGGCGCCGAAGTGGTTTCCCCAAAAACCACATCCTCAAAGAAATGGCACCCTGAATGCAATGATAAGATGCAGAACCCATCCACAAAAATTCCAACGCGATTTCCGAAACCCCTGTGGATTTTCTTCGAAAGAAAACCGGGAAACAACGTCTCTATAGTGCTCACCCAAGCGCTCTTACCATCAGCCCAGAAAATAGCTCTGGTAATCCGTTAAAGAAATCCCGGCTTCGTGAAGGATTTTTCTCACAAGACCTATTCCCAGAGTTTCACCTTTGTGAACCGGAACAACCACCATTTTCTCGGTAGTATCTCTCAAAACATGGTGACTTCCCTTTACCCGTATAACCACGAAACCTTTATCCCGCAGGAATCGCAGAAACTCCTCACCGGAGACTCTCGGAAATCTGGGGTTCACACCTTCACCTTCTGGACACCCACAAATTCGATACGAGTTTCGCTCTCTTCTTTTCCCAGTGCCTCAAGGTAAGCTTCTATAGCTTCTCTGGTTCGTTCTAACAATTCATCCAGCGTTTTCCCCTGAGAGTGACAGCCGGGTAACTCCAGCACCGTAGATAAAAGCCACCCATCCTCGTCTCTCTCGATAACCACCGTGAATTCTCGCATACCCCATCTCCTCTTTCCGCTACTCACATCGATTATAGTTTAACACAGCTACTGCCAGAGAAATTCACCACTCCCAAACCCCACGAGAAAGGAGAAAACCCCAACACCATCCTACTTTTATTTCGGGGTCTCACTTTTACGTCCCAGATTACCGCCACAAAGTGGTATCGATACCAAAGCAGTTTCGTTTTCCACCCAGGACCGTCACTGTGAACTTGTATTTTCACCCCAACCCGGTCACTGCGAGGTGGTATTTCCGTTTCCGAAGCAGTCTCGCTTTTTCCACCCCACTCGGTCCATTGCGAACCTCGTATTCTCGTTTGGTGAAGCAATCTCGTCTTTTTTAGAATGTTAAGGTTGCTTCGGGGACTTCTGCCCCTCGCAAAGACCGGGTGGAGTGGTTACCGCGAACTCGTATTCTCGTTGACGAAGCAATCTCTCTTTTCACCCCTATCGCTTCAGCGTCTCGTCTTTGCTTATACGTCACCCTGAATTCGTTTCAGGGTCTCGTCTTTGCTTATACGTCACCCTGAATTTATTTCAGGGTCTCGTTTTGAAAACCTGAGATGCTGAAACAAGTTCAGCATGACGAAGTGGTAGTAGCGTCACCCCGAACACCACCTATACGTCACTTTGAAGACTTCTTCATCACCCCGAACACCACTTTTGCGTCACCCTGAATTCGTTTCAGGGTCTCGTCTTTGCTTATACGTCACCCTGAATTTATTTCAGGGTCTCGTTTTGAAAACCTGAGATGCTGAAACAAGTTCAGCATGACGGAGTGGTAGGATGCTGAATCGGGTTCAGCATGACGGGGTAGTAGCGTTATTGTGAACCTCGTATTTTTGTTCGGTGAAGCAGTCTCGTTTTTTCGATAGAGCCACCAATTAACTCCTTTTAAAAAGTACGATTCCGTTTTTCAAAGCTTCCCGAGCAAGGGGGGTATGGAGCTCTTCTTGAGTATAAGGAAAGACGTCCACCGGAAAATCAATCCTGATTTTCATCAGCCACTCTCCTATCCTTTCCAGGAATGGTTTTTCACTCCGGGTAAGAATGATGAGAAGGTCGGCATCACTACCCGGGATAGCTCGCCCCTGTGCAAGAGAACCAAAGAGAATGATCCTCTCTATCTCCGGATTTTCTTCCCCCAGGCGCCGCGCCTCCTTTTTGAGAGACTCGAGGAGCTCATCCTTTTCCAACCAGAATACCTTCACAGAACCCGAGGATTCTTCGCGCACAAAAGAGCGCATGGTGCGCCTCCTTTTCGGTGAAATATTCCATGGGGCTCCCTTCACTGAAGCCGTTGGGGTATCGGGAGGGGATATAGTACCGATCGAGCGCCCGAGCACAATCTTTCATTTCCTCGTCAACGGTTACCTTTTGCCCCAGGATTTTTAAAAACTCCCCCAGGGAGTGCCCGAGGGTAAGGGCGTGCATTTTCTGAAAAACGGCTTTCAGCGCTTTCTCCGCACTTTGCTGCGCAGCAAAACAAGCCCACTCGTAAAAACCGTCCCTCATCATCGCTTCCGCTACCTCATAATCCCTTTTCGCCTGTTTCAACCAGTCGGCGCTCCGCTCAGGCATTGAGGAAACCCTCCAAGAATATCCCGGCATAACTCTCTCGGTTTCGATTATACCACCACAGGAAAAGGGGTGTTTTAAAAACCCCCGTCCCGCAACCCCTTCCTTTTCATTGAGAACCACCACCTACCTATAACCCCTCCAGAAAAACCAGAATCCCAGGGAAAAATAACCGTGGAATGCCGCACCTTCAAACCCCTTCCAGATTTCCCCACCCACATCCCCGCCACTCCAAATCCGATTCAGAGGCTTATGTTTGGAATCCAGAGCGTGAGGCTGCTTCGCTCAGGACGTTGGGAAGAGAAATCCCCCAAACCCCCTGAAAAAGGAAAGAAAAATAGACAAAGACAGAAAGGATGTTAAAACATCCTCGCAAGACAGAAAAAGGGGGTGAAGCAGTCTCTCTTTTCACCCCTATCGCTTCAGCGTCTCGTGTTTGCTTATACGTCACTCCGAATACCGCCTTTGCGTCACCCTGAACACCACAATCACTCTTACGTCACCCTGAATTTATTTCAGGGTCTCGTCTTTGCTTATACGTCACCCTGAATTTATTTCAGGGTCTCGTATTGAAAACCTGAGATGCTGAAACAAGTTC
>Ga0308397_1000997_pt1 | contig 17518 bp, 14 predicted proteins | sample Hotspr20SampleT8_FD_202356 | JGI IMG/M metagenome (GOLD analysis project Ga0308397, IMG submission 202356) | Hot spring phototrophic mat microbial communities from Mushroom Spring, Yellowstone National Park, Wyoming, United States - 20051001_T8 ...
CGATACAATCGTTGATGTTGATTTTTTGTATGTTTTTTTCTTTAAAAATGGTTTAGAAGAATTTTTAGCAAACGAAGAATATAAAAAAATTCATAAAATATTAAGAAATACTTATTTTCTTTTTAAAAGAGAGGATAATATTCTATTCGAACACAACCAAAAAATTCTTAAACGCATGGTTTTTTCTTACACGTATTATCAGGTAAAAAAACTTCTTTGTAAATTTGGAGAAATAATGGTTTACAATATTTATTTAGATAAAGAAATAAATGATTTTGATATTTTAAACCAAAATATCGAAGCGATTAAAAATATCTTTAAGAATCAACACAATTTTTTGTTAATTCGAAATCATATAAACCAAATATCGATTGTTTTTAAAAACGATGAAAAATTAAAAAAAGAATGCGATGATATTTTTATGCAATTTGAAAGTTTATTGAATATAGAATTTAAAGTTTTTTCGAAAAGCTATAACATAAAATCATGGTCTTTTTTAGAAATTTGATCCTTTTATTTCCCGTAGCTTTATATCCTTGTCCACAGTTGGTTGCCTATTATGATTTGCTTTCTAAAGCAAAGGAACATTTTATCCAACAAAAATATAACGAATCAGAATATTATTTTTCTCAGATAGAGACTTGCCCTAATTTTTATAATGAAGAAAAAAATTTGTATCAATATGCTTTAACACTCATTCATATTTGTTCTAATTTAGAAAAAGAAATTCATTGCGAAACTAAGTATAAAAAAGCAAAAAAATTGTTAAATTCCAGCATAGAACTATTAAAACCTGTAGAATCATTTAGAAAAGAACTTTCAGAACGATATTATTATTTAGGTATCTTGTATTTAAAGATCAATCTATGTCAGGCTGCCAAACAAAGTTTTTATCTTTCTTATAAGTACGACGGCAACGAAAAGGCATATTTAAATTATCAAAACCTAAATCGTTTGTGTAAAAACTAATTTGACAAAATTAACTTTATAAATATTTTAATTGATTTTATAATTTTAATATAAAGATAAAAAATTGGTACAAATTTTGCTTAATTATGACAATAGAATGAATCATAAAAAGATCTTGACGAAAGTTGGGAATATTTTTATATTATTAAATAATTAGCAATAATATTTAAAGATTGCTAATTATTTAATATTACTTATAATTGGTAGTTTATATGGTGGGTAAATCAAATTTTAATAAAGAATCTATCAATAAGAAAAATACCAATGTAGCGATTAAATATTTAGATTTTAGTGCACAAGAAGAATTGGATGATTTAGATTATAGAGAAGAAGAAATTCTTTTATTGGTAATTGAGGATTATATAAAGTATGGTGTGCCAGTCAGTAGTTTACAACTAGTGGATAGGCATAATTTAAAGTGGAGTTCTGCAACCATAAGAAGTGTTCTATCCGATTTGAGTGAAAAACGATATTTGTTTGCACCACATAGAAGTGCGGGTAAAATACCTACACCCAAAGCATATAGATATTATATAAAAAAATTACCCATAGATCTACCACCATTTAAACCATCTAAAGAAAAACAAAACATTATACAAAGGGAATTTTTGTGTAGAAAGTTCGAAATTCCCGGTGTGATTGAAAGTAGTTGTAATATTCTAAGCATTCTAACAAATTATATTGGTATAGCAATACCGCCAATACCAGAAAAAACAATTCTGAGACATATTGAATTGATTGATGTTGGTAGCGAAGAGATTCTTATGGTACTTTTAACCCGTTCTGGTACAGTTTATTCTAGGATCATTCATGTAGATGAACGAATACCTAGAAATATCTTAGAGCAAATTTCTAAATTTTTAAACGAAAATTTTAGTGGTATGGATTTAACAGAAATATATCAATTATTAACAACAGGGAATATTTCTCCAGTAGGGGAAATGTATCGATATGCTTCTATGATTATGAATACGATTTCTCTCTATTTTAAAACATTAGATGATATGCATGATGTTATAATAACTGGGGTAGATAGATTTTTTGAAGAAATTGGTTTGAGAGAAGATATTCATATCGATATTGCATCTATCTATAATTTAAAAGAATTTTTTAGAGAGATCTTAATAAAATCCATCGATATGGAAGATATCGTTGTTTCTATAGAAGGAGATAGAAATCCTCAACTCTTTGGTTTAAGTATTTTGACTGGAAGTTATTCTATGGGGGATAAAAAAATTGGTGCGATGGGAGTTGTTGGTCCTAATAGAATGAATTATAAATCCGTAATTCAAGTAATTGAATATATAAGATTAATGATATCGAACATGATAACAAAATTAAATCGCTAGGAGTGTTTTTATGATAGATCCAAAAGAACAAAATTTGTCTGGGATTGATATTGCGGCTGGCAATACAAATGAGCATCATCAAAAAATGCAAGATAGTCATAGTTTAGAAAATAATCAAGAAAATAAGACAGTAGAAGATTTTATAAAGGAGAACGAAAGCTTGAAAGAAGAAATAAAAAAATTAAAAGAGCAAGTAGAAGAGTTTAAAGATAACTGGGCAAGGGAAAGAGCGGAATTTTCGAATTACAGAAAAAGAATGCAACAAGAGATTCTTCTCGCTAAAAATTTAGGTATAGAAGAATTTGCGAAGAAATTATTCACAGTTATCGATAATTTAGATATGGTTCTTGCTTCTAAAAGCGAAAATCCAGAAGTACAAAATTTTATCTTTGGTGTCGACATGATAAGAAGTGAATTTCTAAAAATTCTTCAAAACTATTCTATTCTTCCGTTCGTAGAAAAAGGGGATAAATTTGATCCAATGTTAATGGAAGCAATCGATGTTGAAATTCGTAACGATCTATACGAAGAAAAGGTTTTAGAAGTTTATAAAAAAGCTTATATAAAACATGATCCTCAGGATAAAAATAAATATTTAGTATTAAGAACAGCAAGTGTTAAAGTAGGTAAACCAAAAGAAGTTATCAATAATCAACAACAGTATGAAAATAGCAATAATATAAATCAGCAATAAAATAAAATTTTAATTTATAACAAAAGGAGTGTAATATGGCAAAAGAAAAAATTATTGGTATTGATTTAGGAACAACCAACTCAGTAGTTGCAATTATGGAAGGAGGTGAACCAGTAGTTATAACAAACTCAGAAGGTTCACGTACGACTCCTTCGATAGTAGCTTTTGTCGATAAAGATACAAGATTAGTTGGACAGTTAGCAAAGAATCAAGCTATTACAAACCCAAAAAATACAATTCGTTCAATCAAAAGATTCATGGGAAAGCGATGGTCAGAAGTTCAAGAAGAATTAAAATATGTTTCTTATAAAGTTGTAAAGAGTGGGGTAGATGGTGTAAAAGTAGAAACTGATTATGGTTCTTATACACCTCAAGAAATCTCTGCATTTATTCTTCAAAAAATGAAGCAAACTGCAGAAGACTATTTAGGTCACCCAGTAAAAAAAGCGGTTATTACTGTTCCAGCTTATTTTAACGATGAACAAAGACAAGCTACCAAAGATGCTGGAAGAATTGCTGGTTTAGATGTTGTAAGGATTATCAATGAACCTACTGCTGCTGCATTAGCTTATGGTTTGGATAAAAAACATAAAAATTTAAAAGTTGCAGTATATGATTTAGGTGGTGGAACATTCGATATTTCTATCTTGGAATTAGGTGATGGAGTATTTGAAGTTAAGTCCACAGCAGGTGATACACACTTAGGTGGTGATGACTTTGATCAAGCGATTATGCAATGGATGATGGATGAGTTTAGAAAAGAAACAGGAATTGATCTTTCTCAAGATAAAATGGCATTACAACGTTTAAAAGAAGCTGCAGAGAAAGCAAAAATCGAACTATCTGGAACTCATCAAACACAAATCAATATTCCTTTTATTACAGCAGATCAAAGTGGACCAAAACATCTTAACTATACTCTAACAAGAGCTAAATTTGAACAACTTGTAAAACATTTAATCGAAAAAACTCGTGGACCCTGCGAACAAGCGTTAAGAGATGCTGGTTTAAAACCAAGCGATATTGACGAAGTAATACTTGTTGGTGGTTCTACGAGAATACCAGCAGTACAAGCATTAGTAAAAGAAATCTTTGGTAAAGAGCCTGCAAAATCGGTAAATCCAGATGAAGTCGTTGCAGTTGGAGCTGCAATCCAAGGTGGTGTATTAGCTGGTGAGGTTACAGATGTATTATTGCTCGATGTAACACCATTATCTCTTGGAATCGAAACCCTTGGAGGTGTATTTACACGATTGATACCACGAAATACAACAATTCCAACAAGAAAATCTCAAATCTTTACTACTGCAGCGGATAATCAAACAGCTGTGACGATTCATGTTTTACAAGGCGAAAGAGAAATGGCAAGAGATAACAGAACCCTTGCAAGGTTTGAGTTAGTTGGTATTCCACCTGCTCCAAGAGGTGTTCCTCAAATCGAAGTTACTTTTGATATTGATGCTAATGGTATAGTACATGTATCTGCAAAGGATTTGGCAACTGGTAAAGAGCAAAAAATCAGAGTAGAAACAACAAGTGGATTAAACGAAGAAGAAATTCAAAGAATGATCAAAGATGCAGAAAAATTTGCAGAAAGAGATAGACAATTACGCCAAATTGTAGAAGCAAGAAATGAGTTAGATAATTTAGTTTATACATTAGAAAAAAGTAAGAATGAATCAACTGCTTTAACACCAGACGAAAAATCTAGAATAGAAACTGCTATTCAAAAAGCTAGAAGTGTAATGGATTCCGAAAACTTAGAAGAAATCAATAGAGAAAAAGAAAATATTACAAGATTGTTATCTGAATTTAGTGCTAAATTTGCGCAAACAGGTCATACAAGCGGTGCAAGTTCTTCTACATCTAATAATCAAAATACAGAATCTGGCGAAAGAGTAGTTGATGCTGACTACACAGTCGTAGACGAAGATAACAAAAATTAATTTTTAAACATAGCCCCTTAGGGGGCTACATCATTTTATGAGGGATGTAATATGGCCGAAAGAGATTATTACGAAATATTAGGTGTAAGCAGAAATGCAACTCAGGACGAAATTAAATCTGCTTATAGAAAATTAGCATTAAAATACCATCCAGACAGAAACAAAAACGATCCACAAGCAGAAGAAAAATTTAAAGAGGCAACAGAAGCTTACGAAGTACTTTCCGATCCCGAAAAGAGAGCAATTTACGATAAATATGGAAAAGCCGGATTACAAGGTGCTGGATTTTCTGATCAAGGATTTGGTTATAAAGCTTACACAGATTTTTCTGATATATTTAGCGATTTTACTTCTATTTTCGAAGAAATGTTTGGAGGTGGTTTTAGAAACTTTAGTGGTGAATATTCCAGAAGAGGTGTAGATCTAAGATACAACTTAGAAATTACATTAGAAGACGCTGCAATGGGAAAAGAGATCACCGTAGAAATTCCTAGAAAAGAAACCTGCGACGAATGTGATGGAACAGGAGCAAGAGCTGGATCAAGACCTCAAATTTGTTCTTTGTGTCAAGGTAGTGGTCGTGTTCGAACTACACAAGGATTTTTTTCTATTACAAGTACATGTCCTCAATGTAAAGGAACAGGTAAAATCATACGAGATCATTGTCCTAAATGTAGAGGAGAAGGCTTAATAACCAAACAAAGAAAGATAAATATTAAAATTCCTCCTGGTGTTGAAAATGGAAGTAAAATTCGAATTAAAGGCGAAGGAGAAGCTGGACCTCAAGGTGGACCTCCGGGAGATTTATACGTAGTTGTATACATTAAAAAACATCCTATTTTCGAACGACAAGGAGATGATTTAGTTGTTAAAGTAAACATACCAATAACAAAAGCAATTCTTGGAGGAGAATTAGAAGTTCCTTTAATTGATGGAAAAAAAGCGAAGTTAAAAATTCCACCAGGAACTCAAAACAATCAGATCTTTAGAATTAAAGGTAAAGGTATGCCAATTATGGGTACACATAACAAAGGGGATCAACACGTAATTATAAACGTTCAAATTCCACAAAATTTGTCTTCGCGAGCAAAAGAACTTATAAAAGAATTAGACAAAGAATTAGAATTGATGGGATTAAAAAAAGAAACCTACGCAAAACCATAAATTACTTTACACATAAATCAAAAATTTAAATTCCAACTAAAATGAGCAAGCTAAAAATAGGTATAATTGGTGTTGGCCATATGGGCCAATATCATGTTAATGTTGCCGTATCTATTCCACAAATTCAAGTTTCTGGTATATACGATAAGGATCAACAGCGAGTAAAAGAAATATCCAATAAATTTTTAGTTCCATCTTATGAGGATATGGATCAGTTGATTTATGATTCTGATGCATTAGTAATTGCTGTGCCAACAAAATATCATTACGAAGTTGCAAAAAAATGTTTAGAAGCTGGTAAGCACATTTTAGTAGAAAAACCAATGACTCAAACTGTTGATCAAGCCAAAGAATTGGTAGAACTTGCAGAAAAAAAGGGTTTAATTTTACAAGTTGGACATGTCGAAAGGTTTAATGGTGCAATTCTAGAAGTAAAAAAGATTATAGAAAAACCATTTTTTATCGAAACGAAAAGATTAGCACCCTTTAATCCCAGAATTACTGACGTCGGTGTTGTTTTAGACTTAATGATACATGACCTAGATATTATTCTAAACTTAATCCCTTCCAAAATAAAATCAATTCATGCGAGAGGACTAAAAGTTTATTCAGAGCACGAAGACATTGCCAATACTCTAATACAATTTGAATCTGGTACTATTGCAAATCTTATAGCAAGTAGAGTTACACAAAATAAAATTCGTTTATTAACCATTACCCAAGAAAAATCTTACGTTGTTTTAGACTTTGCAACACAAGATATTGATATATATCGCATGGCGTCGAGTGCTTATTTAATGACAAAAGAAGAAATAAAATATAAGCAAGAATCTTTTGTGGAAAAGATCTTCGTTCATAAAGATAATCCTTTAAAACTAGAGCATCTACATTTTATCAATTGTATTTTAGGAAACGAAGAGCCACTTGTACCTAATACAAAAGATGTACTTACATTAACCTATGCATACCAAATATTAGAAGATATCAAGAAGAATATAAATTAGATAATACCTCTTATCGCGTTGATGATTCTTTCGACGTTTCCAGCTGTTAACATAGGATAGATGGGTATACAGAAGCTTTTGTTGTATAACCTTTCTGAGTTAGGGAAATCTCTATTGTTGTAGTTTAAATATTTATGCAATGGCATAGGAATCTTTTGAACTTCGATCTTAAGGGATTTAAAATATCTCTGTACTTCTTCTGATGGCTTATTAAATAGTACAGGAAATTTATGATAATTATCTAACATGGGGTTTGTAAAATAGGTTTCGTTATGGGAATTTCTTAATCCTTCTAAGTATTTTTGTCCTATCTTTTTTCTTCGCGTTAAAATCGATCCCAATTTATTTAATTGATGAATACCCATCGCAGATTGAAAGTCTTCTAATAGATAATCGTAGGCTATTTTATTGAAATTTCTATACTTACCATAACAAATTTCTTGGATTTCTTTATAAATTTTATTAGATTCTGTTAGTATAATCGCGCCTTTACCAGTTGTTATTATATCATCTTCGTATAAACCACAGATTTGAATAATACTATTTTTCCCGATCTTCAATTCTTCGATTTCTTCGTTATTTGCAATTTGATATCCTAATATACCTGTTATATCTTCGATAATTTTTATGTTTTTGCTTTTTAACAAATCGAAGGGGAATTTATAATATGCACCATAAATATAATCGGCAACAAAGATGTCATTTTCTTTCATTTCTTTATTAATGATTTCTTCTAATAAAGAAGGATTGGGAAAGAATGAATTTTTGTCCACTTCTATTAATCCAATTTTGGCATTTAAATATCTTGCAGCATCTAATGCATGAACAGAAGATAGATTTATTAACCACACAGTATTCTCTGGTTTTAGATCCAGTGATAAAAAGCTTAGATGATATGCTGATGTTTTTGAATTTACAGCAACTGCTTTTTTAAAGTTTAATGTTTCGCAAAAGATTCTTTCGAATTTCTCTGTTATTGTCTCTGATGTAATATTGTCTTCTAATAAGCAATTTAAAACAGCTTCTAATTCTTCTTTTGCTAAATAGATTCTATTAAATTCAATTGGCTTGATAGATTCTTTTTTATTTAAATAGTTTTGTAAAGAATTCATATAGGATGATATTTTTTAAAACACTCTATAAAGACAACTAATTTATAAGTTTGTTGATGCAAGGAATACCCAACTATCATCGTCGAATTCGATCTGGATTTCTAGATTGCGTTCTTTAAGATCGCCAGGAAAAAATAGAATCTCTCCTTCTTCGATGTCCTTTTGCTCTTTAAGTGTTTTTTCTTCTCGAATATTGATTTTAATATTCCCTGCTAGTATAATTAAAATACTGGGAAAATCTTCTAAAACAATGCTTTTTGAAAATTGTTCAGAAGACGGTTCGTGGAGTAGTTTTACGATAAAATCTTTGACTGGTATGGGATAATATTTATAAAGATTCTTAAAATTAAATGGTGTAATTGGTTTAATATCTTGTGCATTATAATCCAACATAGAAATTAACACTTCGATATCTTTATATTTCGATGTTAATCCACCGCGTACTACGTTATCAGAATCTGCCATACATTCTAAGATTTCGCCTTTAAGATAAGCATGTGGGATGTTGGGGCCTAGAAAAATTCCTTCTCCTTTTTTTAGGTTAAAATAGTTGAACAAGTAAATAGAAAACAAACCAGGATCTTTATCTCCATAATGTTTGATAAGTTCAAAAAACCATTTATCTCGAATTGGTTCTGGAGAATTTGTGTTTAAAAAATGGATTATATCCTTAACAATGATTTCGATTTCCATTGGGTTTAAAAGTATGATTTTTTTATAAATATTTTTTATTATATCAACATTAGAAAAATTTTCGATTCCCAAATATTTATTAATGGGATAAGTATGAATAAATCTAAGAATTTCTTCTAATGGACGAAATCCAACGATTGCTTCGAAATTTCCTAGACTAATGGCTAATTCTGGTTTGTGGTTATCGTCGGGATAATTCTTGGGATCTCTTTTATGTAAGATTTCTGCTAATTTTTTATCTGGATGTGCTTGAATAGAAAGTGGTTTTTCTGCATCAAGGATTTTGAACAAAAATGGCAGCTGATGGATGTTTTTATTTACAAGTGCTGAACCAAGAAAGTGTTCTGGATTTTTTTTGATAAGATCATCCAAGTTTTTTTCTTGCTCCAACAAAATCTTTGGATGTTGTTCTAGGTATTTTAAAGGATAAGGAGTTAGTCTTGATGGTGCTTTTTTATGAGCACCTTTCCATAATTCTGCTATTGGCTGGTTAATATCAAATTCTAATTTCTTTTTCTTTTTAAGAAAATTTTTGATAAAACTATTCTCCGATCGATTCCCCCAATCATAATATTGAATCGAAGGAATTAAAGAATAAAAAATTGGATAAGTATTTGTTTTTGATTCTTTCATTTTATGATTATATGATAAATTATCATTCCAATAAATATAAAAAAACTTAAATATATAAACAACTTCCAAAGTTTCGTCGGATCTTTTGTTTCTGTAAAAATACTTATTATATCGTTTATTAAAAAATTTAGAATGCCTCGTAAAAACCGTAAAAATTTCACAAGTCGATTTTTTTTAATATTTAGATCAATTCAAGTATTTTATATTGCTTAAATTATTCTTCGATTTTAAACTCTGCTGCTCTTCTTAATCGATCATTAATTGCTATACCAATTCCTTGGTCTTCTACTTTAAAGCTAATAATCGCATCAAACTTTTGTTCCATTTCTTTTAGAAAAGAAAAAAGGTTTTGAGCAATCTCTTCAAGATTTGCATTTTTTGATAGGTTGTAAAATACTTTGTCTTTTGTAGGAAAGTCTCCATAAACTAGAAAACCTATTTTCGCGTTTTTATCGATGTTTAGCGAAAGTTGATTCAATAGTTTGTTAATAAATAAGTCAACATCAGATTCTTTAAGTATTTGTAAGTATTTTTTATTGAGTAAAATCAATGGAACAGAAGGAGAGTAATGTTTTGGTAATAAACCTGGGGATAGTAATCTATCTAAGTTTTGGTTTTTATAATCAACGATGCGATATCCCATTTTTTCGAAAAATTCTTTTGTATATTTGCCCGGTCGAAGAATTTGAAAAGATTGATGATCAATAAATTGAATCACAGTGGATTCTAATCCAACTTTGCACCTTCCACCATCTACTACGGGTATTGTATTTTCGAAATAATCTAACACCATTTCAGCTGTAACTGGACTGATTTTCGCGAAAGGATTTGCAGAAGGCGCTGCAATAGGCTCATCTACTTGTTTTAAAATTTCCAAAAAAACAGGATGATCAGGAATACGAAATGCACAATACTGCGAACCAGCTGTTACAATATCTGGAACAATGTCCTTTTTTTTGAACAAGATCGTTAATGGACCAGGCCAAAGTTCAAACATCTTTCGTTGATAATCTTCTATGTATGCATATCTTTCTATAACGCTAGGATGATGCACATGACAAATCAGTGGATTATTTAATGGTCTTTTCTTAATTTCGTAGATCTTTTTTATTGTATCTATTTTGGTGATCAAAGCTCCAAGACCATAAACTGTTTCTGTGGGAATAGCTACTACATTCCCTTTTTTTAATTCTCTAACAGCAGTGGATATATCAATTTTCATTATTCTGGTAATAGAGTTCCAATAAATTTTTTGTTGGCAAAAGTTGTTTGTGCAATCTCTCTAATGTCTTCTGGTGATATTTCGTCTATTTCTCTTAAAATTACTTCTATGGGATCTTGGTATTCGTTTCTAAGTAGAGTATTTAAAAGTAGGCTACTTATTCCTTTGTTGGTTTCTGCCATTGCGCATATCTGTGTTTTTAATGTATTTTTTGCAATTAAAAGCTGATGATGGCTTATTTTTTCGTTTGTCAAAAAATCAATGATTTTATCGATTTCTTTTATTAAAATGGGGATTTCTTCTGGCGAAATACCAGCGAATATTTCTAACACAGAAAAAGATTGATTTCTCGTAATGTTGGAAGAAATCTCATAACAAGATAGACCTAATTCTTCGCGGACTCTTTCGAAAAGTAGCGAAGAATCCATTCCACCTAAAATATAATTCAAAAAATTTTGTTTAATTCTATCTTTGTGGTTCGTAGGCAGTGCGGGAAATAATATCATCAAATAGCCTTCGCTAATTCCTTTTTTGTGTAAAGTAATACTTCCTTCTTTATATTTAACGGGAGGATATTGAACTTCTATAGAAAGAGGTAAATCTTTAAAATATTCTTTTATTTTATTAAAAAACAGATCGGGCGAAATACCACCAACAGCAGTTATCACCGTATTGTTTTTGCCGTAGTATTTATTCTTAAATTGAAACATTTTCTCGATAGTTGTCTTTTTAATAGATTCTTCTGTTCCTAAGATAGAATGGAATGGGCTAATAAAATTTTTCATGCAGTTTTCGTATAAGTAATCTACTGGATCATCTTCATTTTCTCTAAATTCGCTTAGTATAGGATTGAGTTCTTTTTTAAATTCGCTTTCTGGAAATAGGGGATTGATATACATATCAGCTATAATATCAAAACCTTCTTCGAATACCTCGTTTAACATAGAAATATGATAATTCGTATGATCATAATCTGTATAAGCATTCATACTAGCACCAATTCTATTGTAGGAACGTAAAAATTCAATACTATTGGGTCTTTTTTTTGATCCTTTAAAAAACATGTGTTCTAAAATATGGGAAATTCCCCATTCCTCGTTTGATTCGATTTGTGAACCAGCTCGATTGGCAATTTGTAAAAATGTTAGATGACTTTTTTTGTAAATATATCCGACACGAATATGATGGATTGTTTCGAAAACGATATCATTTTCGATTTTATCTTGAATGATTAATTCCAAATTTTGTACAGGAGAACCTTTTTGAGGAAAAAGACTCATATAAAATCCAAGAAATGCAAAGTCATCATTAAGACATCTTTTTTTCTTTATTTGGACTTAAAAAAACTTTGTTAAATTAGAGTTTCTGATAATATCTGCAAATAAATCCATATAATAACAATGAAATTGAAAGTCCATAATAAATCCATTATGACCACCTTTATTGGTAATATATAGATGAACACTGGGAATATCTTTTAAAAAATAAAAATCTTCTACGGGTATAATGGGATCATCGTGAGCTGTTAGAATATACAAAGGTATTTTGAGGTTTTTAAAAGAAAAATTCGAGATAGTATAATGAGAAAAGTAATCATCTACATTTTTAAAGTGAGAATATTTCATAATTCCTTTTTCTGTTAATTCCATGATCGAATCTATCTTCATATAGGGTTCGAAATGATACAAATATGGGAAGTAGTGTTCTTTTAGCCTTAGGGATTCTTTCCATTTTGAAAGAAAATATTTTTTATAAATTTTGTCCTGATCGATTACCATGGTAGTTTTTCTAGGATCTAATGCAGGCGATACAGCAAATATAAATTCTAATAAATCCTTTTGATTTTTATCTTTTTTATTTCGAACTTTTTGGTTATAGAGTAATCCAAATCGAATTGCAAAGTTTCCACCCAAAGAGAATCCTACAACGTAAGTAGGTACATTGTATTTTTCCATAATCTGAATGATTGCATCGTAAACTTCTTCGATCAAAGTTCCTAGAAAAATCCCTTCGTTTAGATGATGGGTATTGCCATGATCACGAAAATTTAACCTAAATACATCAAAACCATTTGCAACAAGAAAATTTGCCATACGTATAATATAAGAGGATTCTATACTACCTTCCCACCCATGTAATAAAATTACAAGCCCTTTGGATACAAACTTATTCGGTGCTTTTGTATAAGAACCTAACAATCGAACACCTTTTTTGGTTTTGATCAATTCGTATCGTGATATTTGTTGCAAGAATTTTATTTGATTACCTATTTTTAAAGAAGCTAAACTTGTTTGCAAAAAAGAACTTTGTAAAAGTTTAGGAATTCTAAAATAAATCTCGTGGGTTATCATAAAAAAAATAAAAAAAATCAACTTTTTTTTGTGTCAATAAAAACAACTATTCTAACAATCTAGAACATTTTTTGTTTGCCAATAGAGATGGTTTAATTTTTCTTAATATTGAATTACGAATTAGGAGTCTTAAATAATGATTTTGAATTATAAAAATCAGTGGCAGAATACATTAGAAAATCCTTATAGATTCTTTTTTCCCATCTCTATAATTGGATTGATTAGTGGTTTAATATTAGTGCTTTACCCAATTAACTATAATATTATTTTTTGGCATAGAGAAATCCTTATTACTTTATATTTAATGCCTGTTGCAACAGATTTTTTGTATACAGCAACACCTAGATTTTTTAATTCATTTTTTGCCAAAGAGTACGAGATATTTTTTAACAATATTATGGATTCTTTTACTTTTTGTTTTTTATTTTTTGGGAAATTTAAAGTTATATTTAATCGTAAAATTTATCTATTTATTGCAAGTTTTTTCTTTCGTTTTATTAAGATTTCTAAAAAGTAAGTCTGGTAATCCACTATTTGCACCTTTTATCTTTGTATCTTTAATTGCAGGTTTGATGGGGGTTTTGGCACAAGTATTTGCAGTTTTTTTTAACAGATCAGAATTTTTTCTGTATTATCACGTTCTATATTTATATGCTATGTTTTGGATATTACTCTTTGGTGTAGGTACGAAGTTTTTTCCGATGTTGACATTAACAACACCGTTGTCAGATAATAGAAAATATCAAATCTTATCAAAGAAAGTTTATAATTCGCATTTGTTTTGGTATATTTTTAGTATTCTATTCCTTGTTACATTTATATTCGAAGCAACTCGATATCAAATTTTATTTCTATGGATAAGAGATATATTAGTTTTATTTTTGTCTTACGAAGCATGGTATTTATATTTTCCTGCGCAACGAAAAGGTATTTATACATTTTTTATCAAACTTTTTCTTTATACTATTGTAATCGGTCATTTCTTGTTTCCTTTGTTTTCTGAACATAAACAGCATTTATACCATATTTTATTTGTAGGAGGATATTTAGGATTAGTCTTAATCGTAGTGGGAAGGGTATTGATATCTCACGAAAAATTGAATTTAACGTTAGAAGTAAAATCGAAAATTTTAGCCACAATTTTTACATTGATTTATATTGCCTTATGGACAAGAGCTACTGCATACTTATTTAAAACCTACGAAAATCACCTAAAATATGCAAGTTTAACAGCATTAATAGCAATCATTCTATATATAATTTTTTTTATCAATCATCTACACAAAAGTTATAAAACTTCTAAAAAGGAATTGTGATCATCAATTCTACTTCTTTTTTTGATGGATTTAGAGAAAATTCATAATAATAAACATCAATTAAATGATAACTATAAAACAATGCAGTAAGACCCAAACTATAATTAAATGCATATACATTTTGATGGAATTTTTTGCTAATTTCCTGAGTTTGTTGATAAAGAAAAAAAACACCATTTGTATTTCTAAAAAATTGTGGAGATATTAAGTAAAATGTGGAACTTTTTGTAAGCTGTATTAATAACAAATTATCGTACTGTTTTTGATAATTGAATGCTTGATGATAAAAATATCCTGCCGATAAAAGTGAACCTACAAAACCCCCTTGCAAAATATTTCCTTTTGTGTCTTGTTTTCTCTCTTTTTGAGGAATTCCAGGAATTAGGTATTTCCAGTTTTGGCTAGTAAAAGATTCCTTTTGTTGTATTTGTATTGCATTAGGAATTTCGGTAAATTTTTTTTCGGAATTTTTTATAACAATGTCATAATTGTCGGCTGATAAGGTTTGTGGATTGATTTCTAAAATAATTCTATTTGTATCGATTTGTTTAAATTTTATGGGAATCATTTGATTATTTTTGTCTTTAAGATAAATTTTAGTTGTTTCTACTATTCCATTAACAGATATTTGAATTTCTTCTTGGGATTTATCCGATTTTATGGGTTTTTTTTCTATGTATACTACTCGTGGAATAGGAACTTCTATGATTTCGAAAGTTTTCCAATCAGTATACAAAAAAATCTGGTTAAAGGGATTGATTAGACCTAATCGTTTTTTATATTTACCCGGTAGTAATTCGATTTCTACTTCGTTCTCTTCAGTTTCGATTGTTTTTATAGGTTTATTGTCTATATCGTAAATTTCTAATCGATATTTTGCTACGCCTTCGATTTTCGTCCATTTTTCTTTGTATTTTACGGTTTTTTTCTGTTCTTTCGGTTCTTGTGCGTTTAAAAGAACAACATCTATAAATATAATAAAAATTATAAATATTTTTAAATAATGAAACTTCATAAAATTACTCGATAATGATTTTATCTGGTGTTAAAAATTCTGGTTTTTTATCCAATTTATATTCAAGAATAATCCTACAAACTTCGGGTTCGCTTTTATATTCAATTTTGTCTATAACTCTTACAGAATATATTTTTAAATCGACTACTCCAATACCAAGTAAATTCAATTGTTTAAAGTTCAAAATATTTTGATTCGATTTTTCGTTATAGATTCGTTCCCCATTTTTGTAGATTTCTATATAATAAAAATCGGTATAATTTGTTTTTTGCCATTGCAAGACTAAATTGTTCATTTTGATTAAGTTAATGGCTTGGTTATTAGTTGGTTGAATCATCTTTGTTTTTTCCGGATAATGATAAACAAAAAAATTCGATATTTTTTCGTTTAGTTTTCTATCATCGTTTTTGTTGATAATTTCTATTTTCCAGAAATATTCTCCTTCTTTTTTTAAAATATTAGTAGAAATGATTTTTATTGGTTCGGATAATGTTTCTTCTAGGATTGGTGTATTAAAGTTCTTGCTATTCGATAAGACAAACTTGTATTTTATGTTATCTAATTCTATTTTCCACCTAAATTGTATATTGTCGTTTTTTTCGTAAAAAAAGATTTTATTTTCTTGTGGAGTTAGCATTTCTATGCCTACTGCACTGGTAATAGTAAATTTATGAACATTCGAAGAAAGATTGTCTTGGTTAATCACTCTCCAATAATAAGTACCAACAGGTAATTCTTTTTTTAGCAAATAAAAGTTTGAAGTAATATCGGGAATATTTAAAATCACTTGGTTGAATTCTTTATCTAATGCAATTTCTAATGTTTGTTTATTGGGAATGTCGTTTTGCCAACTAAAATTGATGCCTTTTTCGAAAGATTTTATGTGATAAATATTATTATTCGGAAATTGTAAAATAGAAGGCTTTAACGATGCAATCTTTTCTACATAAAAACTAAATGTCTCTGACTCTTTTACAGCATTTTCTATGGTGGATTTTGGAATTACTTTCCAATAGAAAGTATTTTTGTTGTTGTTGATTTTTATTGGTATAGATAATCCATTTGTTAAAACATTGATTTTTTGGGGATCAGAAAAATTAGGATCGTTATCGATCCATATTTCATAAGAGCTTGCTAAATCCAATTTAGACCAAGAAAAATCTATGTTTATTTGATCTTTGGTGGTAAATTTTTGGTTGTTTTTTGGTAAATACAAAGAAGGTTTTTCTTGCTTTAGTATAACAAATTTTCGAAAGTTGGATAAATTGGGATCAGAATCCTTATCGATGATTTTCCAATAATATGTTCCATGATTTAGAGCTATTGTGGCTTGATTGTTTTTTAGGGGAATTTTTAATAAAACAGGGCGAAAATTTGGATTCATAGAAATTTGGAGCTCATAGTTTTTGTTTGGTTGTGCATCGAAAGAAAAATTAACTTTAAAATTTTGTTCTGTTGTAAAAAAGCGTTCATTATCGTTAGGGGATAAATAAACAATTCTGTTTTGTTGTTTTTGGATTTCTTCGCTTTTTCTGTCTAATAGTGCTACTTCGTTTTCTTTAATTGTTTCTGTTTTGTTATTTTTCGTAATATTGGCATTACCTTTGTTTAATTGTATTTGTATATTATCGTTAGTTTGTACAAGTTTTGCATTTGCTGATGTTAATTCGATTTCGGAATCTTGTATTTTAACTTTGATTTGATTTTTTGATTCAGAATTAGCTTCTATACTTCCATAGTTGAATTCAATCTTTCTTTCTTGGTCTGTAAAATTTAAAACGATAAAGGTATTTTCATTGAGTGCTATTTCTGTTCCATCGTTTAATTTTAATACAGCTTCGGAAAATTCTTCGGTTTTTATAGCATCACCATTGAAGACAGGATATTCATTTTGCAGATATTCCCAAATGGATTGATTTTTTAGTTTTCTTAAAGCCACTCTTTTTTTAAAAACAATTGTACCAATGGGCTTTCCAGCTCCCTCTGATGATTTATATATATCATGATATAACAAATACGATAGAATTGACAGAATAATTATAGAAACAAC
>Ga0308397_1001013_pt1 | contig 17403 bp, 17 predicted proteins | sample Hotspr20SampleT8_FD_202356 | JGI IMG/M metagenome (GOLD analysis project Ga0308397, IMG submission 202356) | Hot spring phototrophic mat microbial communities from Mushroom Spring, Yellowstone National Park, Wyoming, United States - 20051001_T8 ...
CATTTCCTGCTGTCAATTGTGGTAAACTCCATGTGAACCTCTTTAGTTATAGATGGATGGTGTAGACCTATATCTTACCAAAGAGGTTCTCTTTTTAGCTTAAGTTAGCGCATATGGGAGGTGCAGGGGGGGTGGTTGGTATTGCCTGCAAGGTTTTGATCTTATCCCGAACTCACGTTAACTTATCCCCAATTGAATAAAGTTTAAAGAGATTCGTAGAGTCAGTAGGGGCTGGGGATATGTGGATAAAACATCTGTTTTTGCAATTTTGCCCGTACAGGTGGGGGGCAGGGCTGTCATATCCCCTGTATGCGGGGCTGATTTTTTCTGCCGATTGGGGAGAAATTCTGTGGATGAAAAGTGTATGAATACAAGGAAAAGCAGTGTATCTCAGGGTATTTTTTATATCTGGCGCACTTCCTCCGACTACCCCCATATATAGGGGTCGCTGATCGAGCCGAGAGAGGGATAATTGGAGGATTTATCCCCAATTTTCCACATCAAAATCAATTTATCCACAGTTTTTCCACATTTATCCACAGATAACGTGGAAAAAACAAAAAAAGAACCGCAGGGCAGGATACCCACCTGTGGGGGTGTGTACGGCAGATTTTTACACACCGTACTGTTTTCCCCACAGGTCGAGCGTTTCCTCAACCGTATCCAGATAAGCATCCACGGCTTTCAAGCGTTCGGGCAGGGCTACGCTCGAAAGTCCCAGCCTGCCGCAGGCATTCTGCCAGCCGCTAAGAACGGCTGCGTCGTCCGGCTGAGCGCGGGCGGCGCGCGTCCAGGTGCGCAGCAGCAGCCACAACGCCGCCGCGGGTGAATCTTCGCCAAGCGCGAGGACGGCGCGCTCGTAATACGGCAGGCGGGTGGGGTCAAGGCGGGGAGATTTTTCCTCCCGATTACCAGCGGACTGCAGGGCAAGCCGCCAGTTTTCCAACAGGTTTTGAATCAATTCCAAACTGGCCGGGTCGTCCTGAATCAGGTCGGCCAGGCCGGCGGCCATGCCCGGCCGGCCGGCGGCTTGCGCCCTTTGGGAAAATTGAATTAAAAACCGACGTTCTGTCAGGGGTGTGCCGTACAGGACACTGACGGCGTTGGAGGCGTTTTCGAGAATATCCAGATACTGATGAATTTGTTGAGGGGTAGCCTGGGCCGGCTGAGATTGCAAATCCAGCCAGGATTGACGGGCCTGATCACTGAACAGACGGGCGCGCTGCAGCACATACTCCGGCAGATCGAACTGGGCGCCGGCGCTTGCCTGAGTAAATTCGAACCAGTGCCCAATATCGTGCAGGACAATCGGGTTGGCGCACAAGAAGGAGCCGATCCAGTTATCGGCACGCAGGCGGCGCGGCTGCTGAAAGACGCTCTGCGGCAGATGAGCAATGTCCAGATGAATTTCGTCGGTCAACCGCACAATTTCACGCGGGTAGGGCGGCAGCGTCGAATGGACAAAGATCAGGTCAATATCGGTGGTGCCGCCCAGCAGCGGTTCTTCGCCGAGCAGCGAGCCGGTCAGGTAAATGCAAACCAGACTGCGGTCGCGCCGCGCATAACGCTCGGCGCTTTCGCGGGCCGCTTTGTGCAGGGCTTCCAGAGTGATGCGCATTGGCTTACCTCCTCAGGGAAAAGGTCAATTCGAATGCCCCGATTCGGCTGGTGAATCCAGCGGTAATTCCGGCTGAAAGGGGGAAAGGCGCAATGCCTGCCGGATGCGGTTCTCGATCCATTCGAGGTCTTGTTCATTGCGCACAAAATCCAGCGGGTCGCTTTCGATGACCAGCACCGAAAAGCGCGGATTTGAAGAGAGGAAGAAATCATCATACGCCCGATTGAGTTCGGCAATGTAATCGCGTTCCATGTTGCGCTCGTAGGGGCGGTCGCGCAGGGCGATGCGCTGCAAGAGGGTATCGGTGCTGGCGCGCAGGTAAACCACCAGATTGGGGGGGATGATTTTTTCAATCAGGGCTTCGTGAACGCGGTAGTAGGTTTCCAGTTCATCGCCTTTCAGGTTGATGCGCGCAAAGAGGGCGTCTTTTTCAAAGGTGTAATCGCTGATCAGCGGTTTTTCCTCGGCCAGCAGGGCGGGAACGCTGTAACGCTGCTGGTTGTAGCGGCTGAGCAGGAAGAAGATTTGCGTCTGAAAGGCGTAACGCGCCCGGTCGGCGTAGAAACTGCTCAAGAAGGGGTTTTCTTCAAAGACTTCCAGCAGCAAGTTGGCTTCAAAGCGCGGCTGAAGCAGCCGCGCCAGGGTGGTTTTTCCCACTCCAATGACGCCTTCTATGGCAATGTACATGGATGACTCCTGTGCGATGAGGTTGTTGTGGGGGTTATGGTGTTGTTTACGTTACTCCGAGCGCAGCGACACTCACCTTTGCTGAAGGGAAACTCCCCCTCCCACCTCCCCCAAAATCGCCCGGCGATTTTGGGGGAGGTGCAGGTGGGGGCTAAAGGCAACCTTTTTACTTCTCGGCCAACTATTGTACGCATTCGTCAGAATGTAAACAAAGTACCGCAAATGCCTCATTCAAGCGGAATTCTTTCCAATGCTTCAATCTGCTGGCGGATGAAGTCATAACCGCCCTGCCAGAAAGATGGCTGGCTGACATCCACGCCCGCTTCGCTCAACACTTTAATCGGTGCTTTCGAGCCGCCGGTCGAAAGAATCTTCAAATAACGCGGTTTGAAGGCTTCCCCTTCGGCTTTGTACTGCTGATAGAGCGAAAAGACCAGCAATTGACCAAAGGCGTAGGCGTACACATAAAACGGCACATCGAAAATGTGCGGAATGGAAACCCACTCCCAGCGGAATTCATCGCTGACCTCTACCGCATCCCCAAACTGGGTGTGCAGGTTGTGCATATAGGCATTCGCCAGTTCATCCACCGAGGCGCCTTGATGCACCATTTCGTGCGCTTCGCGTTCAAACAGGGCAAAGAACACCTGCCGTTGAATGGTGGCGTAGGCATCGTCAATCTGGCGGAAGAGCAAATCGCGCCGCACGGCCGGGTCGCTTTCCGTCTTGAGCAGACGGTCAATCAGCAGCATCTCGCCAAAGGTGGAGGCTGTTTCAGCCAGCGGCAGGTTGGAATGCCAGGTCAGCACGCTGTGATGGGCGGCCAGCATCGAGTGTATGGCATGCCCCAGTTCGTGCGCCATGGTGGCCATATCGTCGGCGCGCCCCTGATAGTTGAGCAGCACCCAGGGAGTCAGTTCCGGCACGGCGCCCCAGCAAAAAGCGCCGCCGCGTTTGCCTTTGCGAACCTCGCTGTCGAGGTGTTTTTCTTCAAACACCCGCCGGGCAAGATCGGCAATTTGCGGGTCAAATTCGCGGAAAGCGTCAAAAACGGTCAGCGCTGCCTGTTCGAAAGGATACTGTTTTTCGGCTTTGGCGACCGGCGCGTAAATATCATAACGGCGCAGGCGCTCCATTTTCAGCCAGCGCGCCTTAAGGCGGAAGTAGCGCTGGAAGACATCCACATTGCTCGAACAAACATCCAGCAGGGTATCTACCACGGCGTCCGGCAGGTCATTGACCAGATTGCGGGCAGACATGGGGGTGCGGTGCTTGCGCAGGTTGATCTGCTCGTTGCGCCAGTCGCGCACCAGCGCCTGATAAATTTGGCCCAGAATGGTGCCGTCGTTGCCATAGACGCGGTAAAGTTCCTGATAAGCCGCCGCGCGCAGGGCGGGGTCTGAACCGCGCACGTAAACCATCAATTCACCGCGGGTCAATTCTTTCTCTTCCCCGTTGACGGTGATTTTGAAGGTGTAGCGGTTGGTAATTGAGCTGTACAGCATTTGCAGCGCATTGACGCCGGTCACGTTCTTGATATTGATGATCTTTTCTTCCGCTTCGCTGAGGGTGTGCGGTTTGAAGTGGCGCAGGGCTTCCAGCCAGTATTCCAGATCGCCGGCTGCTGGCATCAGGCGGGCGGCGGCTTCATCCGAAAGGTCTTTCCACCACAGGTTGAAAAACAGGGTGCGGTTGGTCAGGTCGGCAACGAACTGCTCCACCCGGGCGGTCAGGGTTTGGGCGGTCTGATTTTGGGTATCTTCCGAAAACAACAGCCCGGCGTAAGCATACAGGCGCGAACCCAGATTTTGAATTTTTTCCAGTTGTTTGAGAATTTTCAAAAATTCTTCGACGGAAATATCCTCGTGCAGGCTGGCCCGGTAGGTTTCAAACTCGGCAACCAGTTGATCCAGAGTCTGGAAGGCGGTTTCCAGCTCGCTGCTGTGGGGGGCAGGGAACAAATCATGGAGGCTCCAGCGGGTTTGCTGATAGCGGATATCGGTTGTGGTCATCATTCTCCCTCTCTCGGTTTGAAAAGAATGGTTTTGAGTAGTTGGCGCAGGTGGTCAATGGGCAGAAATGAGCCATCTTCCGGCTGGCGGTAGTACCACACCTGCCAGCCGTTGAGCGGTGCAGCCTCTATCTGGCGGGCAATTTGATGGATTGAACCACGCATTCCATTATACTCGACTCGCCCGTCGGCTAACACCTGAGCGGTGAGATCGAGGCGGGCGTTGAAGTAAAGGGTCTGCCCGGCGTGCAGCAGGCCGTGTTCAATCAGCGCGCCAAAGGGGAGGCGCGGCTCGCGGCGCGGATTGGTTTGAACCAGCGTGACGGGCGGCGCAGCAGCGGCGTTTGCCAGCCGGCGGCGGGCCAGTTCCACATAATGGGGGTCGCGTTCGATGCCGATCCAGTGCCTGCCCAGCCATTGGGCAACCTCACCGGTGGTGCCGCTGCCAAAGAACGGGTCAAGCACCACATCGCCGGGGTTGGAAGAAGCCAGCAGAATGCGGTAGAGCAAAGCGCGCGGCTTTTGGGTGGAATGGGCTTTGCTGCCGTTTTCCCGCAGCCGCTCGCTGCCGCTGCAGATCGGCAGGTGCCAGTCACTGCGCATTTGCAGGTCGCCGTTGAGCGACTTCATGGCGTGATGGTTGAAGGTGTAGGGCTTGCCGCGCTGTTTTTGTGCCCAGATCAGGGTTTCGTGGGCGTTGGTAAACCGCACCCCGCGGAAGTTGGGCATCGGGTTGGTCTTGACCCACACAATATCGTTCAAAATCCAGTAACCCAGATTTTGCAGGTGATAGCCGACGCGGTAAATGTTGTGGTAGGTGCCGATCACCCACAGCGTGCCGCCGGGCTTGAGTACGCGGCGGCTGGCCGCCAGCCAGGCGCGGGTAAAGGCATCGTAGGCCTCAAAACCCTCAAATTGATCCCATTCATCGGTCACCGCCTCCACCCGGCTGTGATCCGGCCGCCATAGTTCGTTGCGCAGCTGCAGGTTGTAGGGCGGGTCGGCAAAAATCAGGTCAACCGACTCGGGCGGCAGGCGGTTAAGCACCTCCACACAGTCGCCTTCAATGACCTGATCGAGCGGCAGGCTGGACATGATTTAATTGTACCTGAAAAGCCGGACGGCGGCTTTTCAGCGCGTGCAGGCAGTTACACTCCCCTGCGGGTCGGCCGGTTGACCGAACCACACCACCGCATAGTTCTGATAAATGCCGATGCCCATCGCCTGCCAGTTCATCCCTTTCCAGATGCTGTCTTCGATCATCACGGCGTTGTGTCCGCTGCTGGACTTCCAGCCCTTGAAAGCCCCCTCGGCGGTAGCCTGTGCACTGTGCCAGTAGGCGATCTCGTAGCCGTACGCCTGATAAACCCCGTTGGTGATTTCGCTCGGTTTGTACCACATGCCTTGTGCGTTCTTGTGATCATCCGTGTAGCACACCGGCGTCCAGTTACCCTTATCCGACCACGAATGCAGGTTGCATTTCTCCGTGACCGGCCGGTTATCGTACAGATCACGCACATGCGCCTGCGCCACCTGGGTCAGCGAGCGGGAAAAATCAATCTGCTCCAGGCCCTTTTCCGCGCGGTACTGGTTGATCAGGTTGCCCAGTTTGACTTCTTCCTCGCTCAGGCAGGCGCCGCTTTGCTGGGCGGGCGGGCTGGTGGGCGCGCGGGCGATCAGCGGCAGGTACACCTTGTAGTTCGTACAACCGACCTCCGGTGTGCTTTCCGCCGCTGGAGATGCCTGAGCCATCGCCGGCGGCTGCCACAACAGGCCTGCCAGCAAAAGGAGAATTCCTGCCAAAAATACGGTTCGGTTGATGTTGGGCATAAAATCTTCCCCACCGTTGCAAATCAAAATAAAACCAAAGAACAATTTATTTATAACAAATTTCGATAATCTTAAGATGAAACTTTACAAATTTGTTAGCCGAATTGAGCACTGTCTGCCAGAGTCCATAAGGTTTAAGTAAATCAACCCAAAGGCGCAAAGACACGAAGAAGAAAAAAAGATCCTTTGCGTCTTGGCGATAATCCATACTTTTTGAACTTCACTTCTCCTACGCCTCTTTAAGTGCGATTGACCTGATTTGACCATCGCTTTGCCTGAAATCAGGATAAAATACAACTAATCTCAACCTGTTTCCCCTTTTTCACGCCATGCTCATCCACAACATTTCTCAATTATTGACTCTGGCAGGCGGACCGCAGCGCGGCAGCGATTTGGGCAACCTGGGTCTGCTTGCTCATGCTGCTGTGCTGGTGCGCGGCGGCATCATCGAAACCATTGGGCCGGAAAATATCCTGCTGCAAACCTACCCTGCCGAACCGCGCTTCGATGCCGGCGGGCGGGTGGTGATGCCGGCTTTTGTGGACCCGCACACCCATCTGGTTTGGGCAGGTGACCGCGCCGCCGAATTCGAGCTGCGTTTGCAGGGCAAAACTTATCAGGAAATTGCCGCGTCCGGCGGCGGAATCCGCTCGACCGTGCGGGCGACCCGCGCCGCCAGCGTGGAAGAACTCAAAACGCAGGCGCGCCCGCGCATTCAGGCCATGCTGAACCACGGCACCGCCACCGCCGAAGCCAAAACCGGTTACGCCCTCCAGCATCCCGGCGAACTTCATCAACTGCAGGCGCTGCTGGAACTGGACGCCGAGGAGGAACTGGATATTTTCCCCACCTATTTGGGTGCGCACGATATTCCCCCTGAGTTTCAGGACAACCCGGAGGGGTATGTGGATTTGCTGTGCGGCCGGATGCTGCCCGAGGTGCGCGACTGGTGGCAGTCGCACGCGCCCGGCCGCCCCTTGCCGTTTGTGGATGTGTTCTGTGAAACGATAGCCTTCAACTTAGAGCAATCCCGCCGTATTTTGCAAACCGCGCGCAATCTGGGTTTTCCGCTCAAAATTCACGCCGATGAGTTCGACAATCTGGGCGGGGCGGCGCTGGCTGCCGAATTGGGGGCGGTTTCGGCTGACCATCTGGTCAAGACCTCGCCGCAGGATATTTCCGCGCTGGCTGCCAGCGGCACAGTGGCCGTTTCGCTGCCCTGTACACCCTTTGGGCTGGCCGACCCGCACTACACCCCCGCCCGGCAGATTCTGGAGGCGGGCGGTATGCTGGCGCTGGCTACCGACCTGAACCCCGGTACGGCGTGGTGTGAGAGCATGCAGTTTGTGATTGCGCTGGCCTGCCGCTACCTGTGCCTGACCCCGGCGCAGGCGATTGCGGCTGCGACCATCAATGCCGCGGCGGCCATCGGTCAGGCCGAGCGGATTGGCTCGCTGGAAGCCGGAAAACAGGCCGACCTGCTGGTGCTGTCCGTCAACGATTACCGCCATCTGGGTTATCGTTTTGGGGGTAATCTGGCGGCGCACCTTTTCAAGCGCGGTGAGTTGATTTACTAAACGGAGCAACCCAATGACCCTTGATTTGCAAACCGCCCGCCAGTGGTATCCGCTCAATGATCCGGTGCATGGCTTTGATCACATCGAGCGGGTGTACCGCATGGCCGAACGGCTGGCACAGGCCGAAGGCGCCGACTGGGAGATTGTGCGCGCCGCCGCGCTGCTGCACGATATTGAAGGCAGTCATCCCGGCGAAAATAACCGCGCCGGGCACCATCATCAATCGGCGGACATTGCCGCTGAAATTTTGCGCCGTGAAGGCTGGAAAGAAGAACGGATTGCCGCTGTTCAGCATTGCATCCGCGCCCATCGTTACCGCGATCAAAGCGAGCCGCCCGCCACGCTAGAAGCCAAAATTCTGTTCGATGCCGATAAACTGGATGTGTTGGGGGCAATCGGGATCGTGCGGGTGCTGGGCTATGCCCTGCAGAGCGGTCAACCGGCTTACGCGCCGCCTTCCGCCCGTTTTCTGGCAACCGGTGAGAAAGAACCCGGCGAACCGCACAGCGCCTATCACGAATTTTTATTCAAATTGCAGCATGTCAAAGACCGTTTATATACCGCCGCTGCGCGGCAGATTGCGGCTGCCCGCCACGCTTATTTGCAGGACTACTTTACCAGACTGATAAGTGAAATCAACGGCAATTCCTGATATACTTCAGAAAGGATAAAAATTTTCAGGATAAAAAGCAATGAACATTCCCAGCGGACCGATTCTGGTAGTTGAAGATAACGCCAATGTGCTGGAATTGATCGAGACCACCCTGCGCTTCAAAGGCTACCCGGTGGTTACCGCCCGCAACGGGCAGGAAGCGCTGGAGCGGATTGCTCAGGAAAAACCGGCGCTGATTATCACCGATATCCTCATGCCGAAAATGGATGGCTACAGTCTGGCGCATGCCCTGCGCAAAGACCCGGCTACCCGCCGTATTCCTTTTATTTTTATCTCGGCTACCTACCTGACGCCGGAAGACAAAGCCTTTGCTTACAGTTTGGGGGCGGCGCACTTCATTGAAAAACCGCTGGACCCCGAGGACTTTTTGCTGACCGTGGCAGAAGTGCTTACCCGCCAGATGGCCACCGGCACGTTGCATAGCCCGATGGACGACGAAGATTTTTATGAAGGCTACCGCGAGCGACTGGAAAGCAAACTGCGCCACAAGCAGACTCAAATCAGCCGTACCGAACGCCTGCTCAGCACCCTGCCGCCAGCCCAAAAGCCGGCCTTTGAGGCGCTGCTGGCGCAGGCAATTGCCGACCGCGATGAAATTCAGGCAGAGCTGGATCAGCTGCTGAAAACGCTGGAAGAGTTTAAAGGCCGTCAGCCGCCCTCCAAAAAGTAAATTACCCGGCTTTGGGATAAGCGCAAAACCCGGACCGCAGCGAAATGAACCCCCTCCCACCTCACCCAACATCGCTGAGGTGATGTTGAGGGAGGCGCAGGAGGGGGCCGAAAATACGGAAATGGATGCGAAAAGGATTTAACCCAAACGGACGTTCGTGAGGGAGAACGACCGAGCGGCCTGCACTTGTCGTGAAATGATTTTTTGAGAGAATTCGGTTTTACTCTTTTCTACCCACGTTCGGAAAACGCGGCACGGCCGGCTCGCTGGGTTCTTCCTCTTTGCCCATCACCTTGTCTTCCAGTTTGCTGATCAACTGACGCTGGCGCTGGATGATATTGTAGAGCACATCGCCAATCGAAATCACGCCGATCAGGCGGTCGTTTTCAATCACCGGCAGGTGACGCACCCGGTAGCGGGTCATCAAGTCCATGCACTCTTCTACGGTTTGATCCGGATGAACGGTGTGAACATTGCTGGTCATAATTTCGCGCACTTTGGTATCGCGCGAAGAACGCCCCTGCAAAATGACCTTGCGGGCATAATCCCGCTCGCTGATGATGCCGACCATGCGATCGTTTTCCATGACGATCAACGCACCCACATCCTTTTTCGCCATCGTGCGCAGGGCTTCAAAGACGGTTTCATCCGGCGCAATCGTCCAGATATCCGTGCCTTTAATTTGAAGAATATGTCGGACGGTGTTCATGCTGCCTCCTTTTTCAATGTCAAAAAGCGGTGATTGCTCTCCAAATCTTATTTTATACCATCCATTCCCCGCATTCAATTCTGTTTACAAGTTTTCATAGAAAATAGATAGAATTTGATAGTTTTTCGTCAAACCGCAACAGGTTACAACCCCTATGGCTTTCTCAAAGTTCCTTGATAATCCTAAACCTTTGCATCGAAACTCGAATTGTGGCGAAACAACCCCCACCGACCTCCCCTAATTTCGCTTTGGCGATATTGGGGGAGGCGCAGGAGAGGGCAAAATCGCTCGATTGGACGAATCCGTGGATTATTCAGAATAGACATCGCTCAGCGCCGGCCGGCTGCTGTTTGAGCGTTTTCGACTTTGATAAAGCCATGGTACAACCCGCGCCCCCGCCGGTTAAAAAAACTGCGCCTGCCGCGTGCGGTAAGCGCAATTCTGTCATTTGCGGAAATCCATCAACCCAGGTGCATCGGCATGATCACATGCACAAAATCATCATCACCAATCGGTTTGATGGTTGCCGGGGTGTTGTTCTGGTTGGTTTCCAGCGCCACCGAGGGAGTTTTGATCACATCCAGCACTTCGCGCAGGAACTTGACATTGAAGGCGATCAGCAGCGGGTTGCCCTCGATATTGGCATCCACCTGAATCTGGCTGGCGCCGGTTTCTTCCGATTGGGCAGAAACTTCGACCACACCCGGCGCATCACTGCCCGGCAGGATGTTCAAACGCACCACATTGTTCCCCTCACGGGCAATGATCTCGGCCTGCTTACAGGCTTTGAGAAAGGCCGGCGTTGAAAGCACGGTGTGCGTTTTGAACGAGCGCGGAATAATGGCGCGATAATCGGGGAAGTTGCCGTCAATCAGCTGAGAAACCAGCTCGGCGTCCTTGACATGGAAAATAACCTGTCCGCGGCCGGGCGGGACGTTCATGGTCAGCATCTGCTCACCATCAGTGGCGATGCGCGCCAGTTCGGTCAGCGCGCGGGCGGGAATGATGACCGAAACTTCCTGGCGGACGGGGTTGCTGAGCAGGCCTTTGCGCACCGAGATGCGGAAACCATCGGTGGCTGCCATGGTAATTTGATCCTCTTTGATGTTGAGCAGCACGCCTTGCAGCACCGGGCGGGCTTCATCGGTGGAAGCGGCAAACACCACCTGCTGAATCATCTCTTTGAAGTCATTGACGTTCAGACTGACCCCCTCGGAAAGGTCCGGCACGGGGATGGGTGGAAATTCCTGCGCATCAATGCCTTTGATGTCGGTGTTGCTGCTGCCGCTGCGCACGTTGAGCGTCTGGGTGCGCGGGTCCAGGGTCAACTCAATCCGTTCACCGCTGAGCGTGTTGACTAAATCCTGAAAGGTGCGGGCGGGGACGGTAATGGCGCCGGCATCTTCGATCACCGCCGGTATCCAGCAGGTAATCCCCAATTCGAGATTGGTCGCCGAAAGGCGCAGCCGCCCGTCATCGCTGGCAATCAGGATATTGGCCAGCACCGGCAGAGTGCTGCGCGGCGAAACTGCCTTGGAAACGATGGACACTCCATGCGCCAGATGCTGCTGCTGGACGGATGCTTTCATGGAACACCCTCCTGAGGATTTGGGATACAGAAATTATATCAGAATCCCGCTCACTTCGTGAATCGCAACAGTGGGAAATATCCAATCGGCGGGCGGAAATTTAAATTAACGTGAATTCGGGATAAATTCAAAACCCGCAAGTAAAGCAATTACCCCCTCCCGCCTCCCCCAAAATAGCAGGCGCGATTTTGGGGGAGGCGCAGGTGGGGGTCAAATATCCTCAAAGGAATAGCAAGAGGATTTATCCCGAACTGAGGTTAAATTATTTCTACATCTTGAAACCCCCGCCCGGCATCCTCTATAATCAATCACAGAATATCACCCCGGTTGGAGGCAACATGCCCGGTTATTGCGGAAAAGTCCTTTGGGTCAACCTGAGCGATCGCAGCTGGCAGGAGGAAACGCTGCCGGACGAACTTTACCGCCGCCGGCTGGCCGGTGTTGGATTGGGCGTACACCTGCTGCTGGAACGCATCCCCGCCGGGGCAGACCCGCTGGGTGCGGAAAACATGCTTGGCTTCGTGGCCGGGATTCTGGTCGGCACAGGCGCCATGTTTGCCGGGCGCTGGATGGCGGTTGGCAAGTCGCCGCTGACCGGCGGCTGGGGCGATTCCAACTGCGGCGGCAACTTTGCCCCGGCAATCAAACAGTGCGGTTATGATGGCATTTTCATCTCCGGCATCTCCCGCGAACCGGTCTATCTGCTGATTGACGGCCAGACGGTGCAGTTTCTGCCCGCCGCTGACCTGTGGGGGAAAGATGCGGTTGAGTGTGAGGAAATTTTGGTTGCCCGCCACGGCAAAAAGGCGCGCGCCGCCTGCATCGGCAGCGCCGGCGAAAAACGCTCGCTGATTGCTGGTATCGTCAACGACCGCGGGCGGATTGCCGCCCGTTCCGGTTTGGGGGCGGTGATGGGCAGCAAGAACCTCAAGGCGGTGGTTCTGACGGGATCCCAACCCGTTCGCAGCGCACAACCGGAGGAAATCCGCCGCCTGAGCAAAGCCGTTGCCGCGCTGATGCCCAAAAGCGAACCGCCGCTGCGCTCATGGATGCTGCCGATTGCCGGGATGCTCATGGCGAAAAGCCCCAACATCTTCCGCAAGGATGGGCTGATGACCCTGCCGCCAATGCGGAAATGGGGCACTGCCTCCGGCAACGAGGTGGCGGTCAAGACCGGCGATGCGCCGATGCGCAACTGGCGCGGCACACCGGCGGGCTATCGCAGCGCAGCCATCAGCGCGGATGCGCTGATTCGCAGCGAGCGCAAGAAGTACCACTGCTACGCCTGTCCGCTGGGCTGCGGAGCGATCAACGAAATGGCGGGGGAATACCAGGAAACTCACCGCCCGGAATACGAAACCGTTGCCGCGCTCGGCCCGCTGCTGGGCAATACCGACCTGGATACCATTTTTTACCTGAACGAACGCTTCAACCGCGCCGGTATGGACTCGATCAGTGCCGGGACGGTGCTGGCGTTTGCGGTGCAGTGTTTTGAAGCGGGGCTCATCAACCAGCAGGATACCGGCGGGCTGCGCCTGAGGTGGGGCGATGCTGCAGCCATCCGCACTCTGGCGGATCAAATGATTCGGCGGGAAGGGTTTGGCGATCTGCTGGCGGACGGCGTGCAGCGCGCTGCCGAGCGCATTGGGCGCGGCAGCCAGCAATATGCCATGCACATTGGCGGGCAGGAAATTCCCATGCACGACCCGCGCGCCGATCCCGGCTACGGCGTCCTGTATACCGGGGATGCCACCCCCGCGCGGCACAACACCGGCTCACACCTGACCTACGAACTGCTCAAACCGTGGAGCCGGGTGGAGTGGGCTCCGCCCGTACCTTCCATGTATCCCGCCGCGGACATGTACCGCCCCAGCCGTGAAAACGCGCTCAAAATGGCGGCCTGCGCCATGCTCAAAGCCGTGATTGACGGCGGCGGTTTTTGCACTTTTGGCGCCCATATGGGGGTGGACAACCTTTCCCTGTTTGAATTCCTGAATGCGGCTACCGGCTGGAAACTGACCTCCTCGGAATATCTCGAAATTGGGCGGGAGGTGCAGTCGCTGCGCATGCGTTTCAACTTCAAGCACGGCGTGCATCCGGCTGAATGGCACATCCCGCCGCTGATTTACGGGCAGCCCCCGTTGCGGCGCGGCCCGCTCAAAGGCCGGCAGTTCGACTTGACCGCTCTGCGCCGCGATTTCTGGCAGGCAATGGGCTGGGATGCCGAAAGCGGCGCACCGCCGGAAGAAGGAAATGGCTGAAACCATCCGCGTGCAAATTTCGGCGCCTTTTGAAATTCCCGGCCAGGACACGGCTGGCTGGGTTCAACTGCCATCCGGCAGCCGGGTGAGCGACCTGCTCCGGCTGGCAAGACCGCCGCTGGCGCTGCGCCTGCTGCCGGTGGTGGTCAACGGCAAGACAGCCGGCCGCCGTCAGGTGCTGCAGGACGGCGATCGGGTGGTGTTTTTGCTGCCAATGAGCGGGGGTTAGGAATAGATATACTCTTCGGAGTTGTTTACAAGATATGGCGCGTGATTTTCCAGAAGTCTTAACTGAATTTCCCTTTGCATAGGGTAATTGGCAATGATTAGTTCGGTTATTTTCCCGCGCTTCGAACCATTACAATTGATGGCTCGATTGGAATAAACTGTATCTCTGGAAAAAAACGGATAGGAAAATAAATTGGTTGTGATTGGTGTATCGGAATTGGAAAGAGTTACATAAACATTTTTTTTGGTCAATTCAATGCAAACATCGCGTAATCTCTCTTGATCCCGCAAGTTAAAACCATTTGAATAGTAAGAAGTAAAATTGGCGGTTTGGGAGAGCGGCACATATGGTGGGTCAAAGTATACCCAATCGCCGGGACTCGATTTTTGTAAGACGATGTCAAAGGGAGCGCAAATCAATTCAACCCTTTGCAAGGCATGAGAAACGGCTTTCAGGTTTTCCTCATCTAAGTATTTTGGAGACTTGTATTTGCCAAAAGGCACATTGAATTTTCCTTGGCGGTTGACACGGTATAAACCATTATAGCCGGTCTTGTTGAGATAAATCATCCGTGCGGCACGCTCCGGTAAAGTTAGACTCCACGGGTCTTTTGCGCGGAGTTCATAATAAAAACTTTTTTCGTGAGGAAAACAAGACAAGTATTCAATAACCTCATCAACACAATCCCTGATAGCCTTATAGGTGTCTATTAACTCTGCATTGATATCCGATAGAACCGCATGACGAATCTTTTTTTCGCGATAGAGGCGGAAAAAAATTGCACCACTGCCAACAAAAGGTTCGAAGTATGTATTGAAACTAACCGGCATGCGCTGGAGAATGTCGTCAGCCAGTTGTGTCTTTCCACCAGCCCACTTTAGAAACGGCTTGGGTAGTAATAAAGATTCTTTCATCGCTACAATCCGAAATACAAGCGTAACCAATCTTCTAATTCAGTATACCAAATAACTTTACCGGTGGACATTAGGTATCCTTTGATATTCTCTGAAAAGCCCTCGCCGCTAATGACCACAATACCGGGAATCGGCCAAAATGCAATATCTTGAACAGTTGCAAATATTTTTTCTTCAGCCGATCCAGGGGTGCTTTGATACTTGCATTCAATTCCAAGCCGCTTTCCGCTGTTTTTGTCCGTAACAACAACATCTATCGAACGTGCTGCTCCCCAAAGCCTTCTTGCAGCCTTTACTTCTCGTTTTGCTTCCAATCCCAGTGAATTAGCCAAATTGATGACTTGCTCTCTCAATTCGTTACCACTCTTGGGAGCGTTTGCTTTACCGGGCATTTTTATCTCTCCATAATAGAAAAGGGTTGGATAATGAAAGTTCCCACAAAGTTACGAATTGGGGAAACTCCAAAAATTGTATAAAATTAACTGTACTTGAACGAGAATTACAGTTAATTTTATACAAAAAAAGTATCTCGATTAGAATTTTACAGCAAATATTCCTTCAGTTGCCGCGAGCGGCGCGGGTGGCGCAGACGGCGCAGGGCCTTGCCTTCAATCTGGCGGATGCGTTCGCGGGTCAGCCCGAACTTTTGCCCCACTTCCTCCAGCGTGTACTGGTGACCGTTTTCCAACCCGTAGCGCAGGCGCAGGATGCGCGCCTCGCGCGGCGGCAGGGTTTCCAGCACCGCTTCAATCTTCTCGCGCAGCATGTTGGTGTAGGCCGTCTGAATCGGAGAGGGGGTTACCTGATCCTCGACGAACATGCCCAGTTCCGATTCTTCATCATCGTCGTTGATCGGGCTTTCGAGGGAGAGCGGCAGCCACGAAACGCGCATCATCCACTCCACCTTTTCGGAGGGTACACCCAATTCCTCGGCCAGTTCTTCGTTGTTGGGTGCGCGCCCCAGTTTCTGCTCCATTTCGTGGGTGCGGCGGTACAGCTGGCGGATGCGGTCCACCATGTGCACCGGAACGCGGATGGTGCGCCCCTGATCGGCAATCGAACGGCTGATGGTCTGGCGGATCCACCATGTGGCGTAGGTGGAAAAGCGGAAACCGCGTTTGTACTCGAATTTTTCGACGGCTTTCATCAAGCCGAGGTTGCCTTCCTGAATCAGGTCAAGGAACGGCACACCGCGCCCCATGTAGCGCTTGGCGATGCTGACGACCAGGCGGGTGTTGGCTTTGATGAGGTGTTCGCGGGCTTGCAGGCCGTCATTGACCAGCGCTTCCAGTTCGCGGCGGCGGGCGGCCGTGCCGCGCCCGTGCAGTTTTTCCAGTTCGCGCCTGGCCTGGCGGCCGCGCTCGATGCGCTTGGCCAGCTCGACTTCTTCATCGCCGTTCAGCAGCGGCACGCGCGACATCTCTTTCAGGTACAGCCCGATGGTGTCATCGCTGGAAAAGGACTCGCCGGAAAGGCAGGCGCTGTAGTCGCTGTCGCCATCCAGCGAAATTTCATCATCCGTTTGCGAAAGCTCGGCCTCGGGTTCGTAAAACTCAACCCCGCGGCGGCGCAGCACGCTGACGATGGTGTAGTAGCGTTCCACGTCCTGACCCACATCCGGATAAACTTCAATCAAATCCTCCGTGGTCAGGTAGCCCTGAATATCGGCTTTTTCCAGCAAGAGACGAATCTTTTCAGTACTTTTTTTGCGTCGGCCCGGATTACTCACGATATCCTCCTGACTTCATAACCCCGCTGATGAAGGTGTCTCAACAAGACACAGTTTTCCCCCTGCGTCGTGAGGAAGTTCACGCGCAGCCTGCCTGCTGCCGGCGGTCGGGTTGCCAGCGCCACCCGCCCGGGCAGTTTTTTCCGACTTGGTAAATAAAGTACAGTACGAAAGGCAAACCTCACAAAATTCAGCAAATCCATGCCTGACCTGAACGGTGGTTAATCCAGTATGACGTGTACATGATGTTCGCAAATGGTTTCGTTCAGGTTGACGCCGCACACCGGGCAAAGGCCTTTACAGTCGGGGCGGCAAATAGGTTTGATGGGCAGTTCCAGCAGAAGATAGTCGCGGGTGAGCGGTGCAAGATTGATGTACCCATCATCGGGAACGACCAGTTCGGTTTCCACGTTGCGGCGGAAACGGAACGTAAACAACTCGGTATAATGAGTATGCAAGGGTTGAGCGAATTCTTCCAGACAACGCACACATTCCTGAATCAGAAAACCGGTAAAGTCTGCCTCCACCAGCAACCCCTGTGGGGTGCGGCTGATGTGAGCGCTGCCATTGAACTGGGTGACCTCAAAATCGGCAGATAAAGAAACGATCGGGAAGTCGAATGTAAAATCTCGGTTTGTCCCGATTGGCTGATTGAATAAAAAGCCAATATTAATCCGCAAAGGGTAACGTGGATGGGTCACAGGTCAATAATCGAGGGTATAATACCGGGTTGCTTCATTATAACATATCCTACCGGACTAGTCAAGTTATCGCATTAGGGTGACTGTTCCAATTATGGTGAAAAAGGTGTATAAAAGTATTTCCGGGACGATTGACCGTTCATCCCGGAAATCCAAACAGGAGACACATGGACAATATGCGCCTCAAGCTGATTCTACCAGTGAT
>Ga0308397_1001030_pt1 | contig 17190 bp, 15 predicted proteins | sample Hotspr20SampleT8_FD_202356 | JGI IMG/M metagenome (GOLD analysis project Ga0308397, IMG submission 202356) | Hot spring phototrophic mat microbial communities from Mushroom Spring, Yellowstone National Park, Wyoming, United States - 20051001_T8 ...
ATTAAGATAAACCACTTTAAAAATTTTAAATTATAAAGTGGGTATACATTTTCAATCAAAAATGAATTTATATCTATAGCAGACTACAAATAAAACAATTAAGTAATCAACATTTAAATAAAATCAAATTTTTTCCCATATTTAAACAAAATAGGTTATATATTATACTTTATAACACATTTTTACAAAATTAAGGGAGGCAAAGATGAAGAAATTATTTACTATTATTCTAATCCTAATAAATGCCCTTATATCTGCAAAAGACATATATGTAAGAGCAGGGGCAAATGGGAATGGAACAAAAGAAGATCCATATGGTTATATATGGCTTGCATTAAGCAAGGCTGAAAGAGGAGATGTTATCCATGTAGCAAAGGGAACATACAATGGGAAAGGCGGGTCTGGCTCATTTGTAATAAATATACCAAACATAACACTTGTTGGTGGTTATAAGGAGGACTTTAGCGAAAGAAATCCTTTTAAGTATTTTACAATACTGGAGAGAGCAAGAGACTATAGGGGTGACTCAACAGGCCTAAGAGATGGAATAATAGATGGAACTGATGATCACTCAGGTCTTACAATAGATGGTTTTGTAATAAATGGACAGACAAGAAATGATTATATAAATAACAACACAAAAATAAACCCAAAAAAGTCATGGTCAGGTCCATTAATTATGCTAAACAGCTCTGATATAAAAATACTTAACTGTATACTACTAAATCCTTACGGAGAAGGCATATATGTAACATGGAAAGGCAAAAACAACAGAGTTGAAAACAATTTTATAATAAATACTTTCTACAATGGTATAAGCACAAGATCTGCTCAACCAGGCTCAGAGATATTAATAAAAAACAACACAATAGCATTTGGTTGGTTCCAACCTGGTAAGGGAGGAGCAATAGGAATATTCATTGGAAGCAAGGGAAAGACAATAATCGAAAATAATATAATAGCATATATGCAAACAGAGGGTGGAGAGGCTGGACATGCAATAACAAATACTTTTTGAAATGAAGATACAGTATTAAAAAACAACATATTTTTCCAATGCCAAGGTGGATATTATAAGTATATGGATGCACAAAAAAAGAACCTTTTAGTATGGAAAAAAGAAGAGTTAAAAATGCTTGATGAAAATCCAGAAGACTTTATGTTGTCTGAATCAAAAGGTAATACTGATGAAGACCCACAAATAAAACCTGACTCATGGTATTTTGACCTATTTACAAAGTTCGTCGCATCTGAGCCAGGTAAACTTGAAATGGACAAAATGAATCAGGTAAGGAGTATATTGGGACTACCATTGCAGGCAAAGGCAGGGACTTCAAGAGAAAATTGGGGTATGCCATATCCTTTAGAAAAAGTATTAGACCTTGTCTCAAAAACAGGTAAAGGTGTTGATATATCAAAAAAGTTTGAGGTATACATGTCAACAGTAACAACAGAAAATAAGGAATATGAAAAAGTAGACTTTGAAATATTTGAAAAAACAAAAGCAAAAGCACTAAATGAAAAAAATGTCGAAATAATAGCAGGAATTGGAGATAAAAAAACAGACTTTTTATTAAAAGATATAACCTCTGAAAACTATGAATGCTATATGATAATTGCTCCTGGTGAGACAAAATACACAAGAAAATATATATTTGGATATTTTCTAAAAGGATCAAAAGCACATAAAGCACTCGAGAAATACTTGAAAAAAGTTGAGCAAATAAACAAAGAAGGTGGTTTTACAATAAAAGGTACTGCTTTTTACATAGGAAAAGATAATTATAACTATCCTGTAGGCATAGTAATAGATGAGATAAAGAAGTAATAAGATTAGGGGGTATATCCCCCTTTTATAAATATTTTACTAAAAGTTAAACTTTTGTTTCTAGAATAGAAGTATAAGTGGAGATTAAAAAATAAATTTTATTTTCAAAATTTTTAATAAAATTTTTATTAATCTATCTTGTTATTAAGATAATATTTTTAAGTTTTTAAGACTTGAGAAAATAAAATTTTTACATTAAAATTTTAAAGTTATTAAATTTTAAAAATTGAAACAAAAATAATAGGTTTATAAAATGAAAAAACTACTGTATTTCTTGGTTATTTCCATTATATTATTATCAAACTGTTCCTCACAAATATCTAAAAATGATGCAGAAAAAGCAGCTATAAAAAACGAAAAATCAGAATCAGATGAAATAAATGAAATAAAAAGACTTATAAAAGAAAATAAATTAAGAGAAGCCAAGGAAATTGCTGAAACAAAAATAAGAAAAGATCCTGATAATATACCAGTTATGCTTCTATTAGCAGAGATTTTATACATTCAAAAAGACTATCTATCATCACTAGAAATACTAAAGAACATAGTAGACAAGGTTGAAGACAAACCAAAAGTACTTTTGAGTATTGGACATAATTACTATTACTTAAGAGAATACTATAACGCATTATCAACATACAAGAAAGTAGTAGAAATAGACCCTATGTTGCTTGATGCTTATATAAAAATAGGTGATATATATTCAGAATGGGGAAACTTCAAAAAAGCTTCTGAATGGTACAATAAGGCAATAGAGATAGATAAGAGGTCTGCTGAAATATACGTAAGCATGGCAAAGATGAACTTTGAAATGAAGCTAATAAAAAAGGCACAAAATCTTTTAAAAGAGGCTTTATATATAAACCCAATGTCTTTTGAGGGAAGAAAGTTAGAAATTATAATCTTATATGAAACAAAAAACTACAAAGAGCTTGAAGAAAAGGCTAAGAGTTTTATAAATGACTTTAACAATCCAGATGGTTTCTTATTTATAGGGAAATTTTACCTTGAAAACAATAAAGTTAAAGAAAGTTATCAATATTTTATCAATGCTTTAGAAAAAGGTAAGGAGTATGCTCCAAGCTATAACGGTATGGGTAATTACTATTATGAAACAAATGACTTTAATAAATCCGAATACTTTTACAATAAAGCACTAGAACTTAATCCAAAATATGCTGAGGTTTATTATAACCTAGGCTTACTAAAAATAAAAACATCTGAATATGATACGGCAATAAAATATTTTAAAAAAGCATATTCTCTCAATAAGTCTTTAAACACTAGTTTAGCAATAATAGGGTTAGCATATTATAAAAAAGGAGAAGAAAAAAAAGCAATAGAGAGTGTAATAGACTTTTATATTACAGACGCTCTATTATATTCTAACACCTTAAGATCAGAAAAGTATGGCCCATTTATTGGAAATATAGTTGCCAATTATTGGAAATACTATGACAGGAATGATAATTATCACAAAGCCTTATACCTTTTACTTGTGGAAAGTCCAAGTGGAGCAATATCTCTATTAGAAAAAACAAAAGATAATCCTATATCATACTTTTTACTCTCTAGGCTTTATTTTATAAACAATCAAGAAGAAAAAGGGAAAGATGCATTTTTAAAATATGTAAACTTAGAAAAACCTAACAGAGAATTGATATTGCTTGATTCAAGTTTTAATTCTGTCAAAGAAAAAGAATGGTTTATAAACTCACTTGGACCAAAAAACTAATGCTTTAATATTTAAAAAATTAACCGAATTATCTAATAAAAAACTATTTTTACCATGAATCTATTCAAAGCTTTAATAAAAATTTTAATGATAATATATTTAATAACCTCATGTACCTTAGAGAAAAAAAAGTATTATGTCAAAAAAGACACAACAGAAAAATACTCTATACCTTACAGAATAATGGGAAAAGGGAATCTAAACCCTAATATAATGGCAAAGTTTATAAGCAGTAAAAACTCAACAATAAGTTATGAATATGCTTTATACCTAGCAAATATTTACATAGAAGAGGCAGAAAAAGAAGGAGTAAACTACGATATTGCTTTTGCACAAATGTGCCTTGAAACTGCATATCTTAGATTTGGTAATCAAGTAACAGAAAAACAGAATAACTTTGCAGGTATTGGAGCACTTGATGGAGGTTCAAGAGGGAATAGTTTCCCAAGCCCAAGGATAGGAATAAGAGCACAAATACAACACCTTAAAGCATATGCTTCAACAGAAGAAACAAATGAAGAGATTGTAGACCCAAGGTTTAATTACGTAAAAAGAGGAATTGCAACCTCAATACACGATCTTTCAGGAAGATGGGCATCTGACAAAAATTATGGAGAAAAAATAGAAAAAATCTTAATAGAACTTTACAATCTTCAAAAAAATGATTATTATTTAAATAGATAAATGGGGAGGGGAAATGGTTACTGGTGTAATCGATAAATATATAAATGCAGTAGAGTCAATAGATCCAATAAGACTCATGGGATACGTCTCCAAAGTTGAAGGTGTAAAAATAGAAACTAAGGGAATAGTAGGAAAAGTAGGAGAATTATGTAAAATATATATCCATGATGGTATTCTATCAAGAGAAGTATCTGGAGAAATAATAGGTTTTTATGATGATAAAGAAACACAGAGAATGATAGTAATGCCATATTTTGATGTTGAAGGTATATCATCAGGTTGTCTAGTAAAGACATATAATAAAATACTTAGTGTAAAGGTTGGAGAAGATCTTAGGGGAAGAATACTAAATGGTATAGGAGAGCCAATCGACGGCAAGAGATTAATATTTGGAAACAAAGAATATCCAATATTTAACATGCCACCTGATCCTTTAAAAAGACCAAGAATAAAAGATGTAATGGTAACAGGTATTAAAGCTATTGATGCCTTTCTAACAATGGGTAAAGGACAGAGAATAGGCATATTTGCAGGTAGTGGTGTTGGTAAAAGTACATTATTAGGTATGATAGCAAGGTATTCAAAGTCTGACATAAACGTTATAGCACTCATTGGGGAAAGAGGTAGAGAGGTAAGAGACTTTATAGAAAAAGACTTGGGGGAAGAAGGACTTGCACGATCAGTACTTGTTGTTGCAACATCTGATACATCACCTCTTATGAGGATAAGAGGTGCATATACAGCAACAGTAATTGCAGAGTTTTTTAGAGATCAAGGCTATAATGTAAACTTTATGATGGACTCAGTAACAAGGTTTTCAAGAGCTCAAAGAGAGATAGGGCTTGCAGCTGGTGAACCACCAACAGCAAATGGATTCCCACCAAGTGTATTTACAACACTGCCAAAGTTGCTGGAAAGAACAGGGACCTCAGAAAAAGGTAGTATTACATCTTTCTATACAGTACTTGTTGAAGGTGATGACTTTAACGAACCAATAACAGATACAGTAAGAGGTATTTTGGATGGTCATATAGTATTAAGAAGGTCTTTGGCTGAGAAAGCACACTATCCTGCAATAGACATACTCTCAAGTGTATCAAGGTTGATGCTTGATATAGTAACACCTGAGCATAAAAATGCAGCACTAAAGATAAAAGAGTTATATGCAACTTATAAAGAGCAAGAAGACTTTATAAACATAGGTGCTTATCAAAAAGGTTCTAATCCTAAAATTGACCTTGCTATAAAAAAATATCCTTTAATATCCAACTTTTTAAGACAAGATATATCAGAAAAATCAGACTTTGAAAATACATTACTTGAACTAGTAAAAATTGCAAGAGATGTTAAATGAGTTTTAGTTTCAGGTTACAAAAGATTTTAGACTACAAAATAAAGATAGAAGAAGAGAAAAAAAATAAACTAGGAGAACTTGTTTCCCTATACAATAAACTAAAGATTGAAATAGACAATGTCTTATTACTAAAAGAAGAAATAACAAAAAAACTTGAAACAAACTTTGATATAAATTATTTAAACTGGGCAAGTAAGTCAATACAGGGCATATATCAAACAGTTAAAAACAATAAAGAAAAGATGGCTGAGTTAGAGAAAAAGATAGAAAAAGCAAGAAACGAATATATAGAAGCAAGAAAAGAAAGAACCTTGATTGAAAGGATAAAAGAAAAAAGATATGCAGAGTATCAAGAAGAACTTAAGAAAAAAGAAAGAAAAATCCTCGAAGATATATCTATAAAAATGTGGGTTGATAAAGCAATCAAAGAGTTTGAATTGACTTAATATTTTTTAGTCAAAGCATTCATGTTTTTTAATTTTATATCAAAATTTTAAGTTTAAAATTTTTTTAAAAAATTCTAAAAAAATTTCTCCATTATTTTAAGTCTCTAAAAAGCATGCTTTATAATTTGAAACTATTCTTTTCTTAATTCTATATGGCATAGGTTTTTAATTTTTTAATAGAATTAATTAGCAAGCCAGTCAAAAGTAAGTTTTAAAGTAGATTTAATCATTTTAAAACATTATGTTTTTCAATTTCTGCTTTATAAAAACCTAAAGTTTTCAAGAGCTGGGAGATTAATTTTTAGAACAAATACTTTTTTAATAATCTATTTAAGTTTTTAATGGCCTAGTTGTTTTTGTTATAAAGCCTAAGGTCTCTTGGTCCCTCAAGCACTTCTCTACTGATCTTTAATAAACCATCCTTATCAGGTTTAAGCCACCATTTAACAAGCATAATCAAGTTGCCAACTATTTCAAGTCCTGTTATAGCATGAGGGAAGACACATGAACCACTGTTTAAATAAGGCACCTCATTCTCTCTTGGTAAGACTGGCCTATGGGTATGCCCACATATCAATATTTTATTATTTCTCTTTGTCCATTCTATAAGTCTCTTCTCAATCTTCTTTCTCTTTCCAAAGTTCTTTGCAGGACTTGTTGGGTCTTTTACTCCGAGAAGTTGTAATGGTTTTATAATATATCTTATAAAAAACTTACTAAACCACCAAAAACAATCGCTTATAATATCTACCTGATGCCCATGAGTCAAAAATAATTCATAGTTTTCTTCTCTATTTCTAAGGACCAAGCCCCCATAAACTCTTATACCTTTTAAAAAAGGAAGATAATCCTCCAGGCTCTTTTTATAATAGTAATAAAGATGTTTAACAATATTTCTTTGATATTTTAAGTCTATATCATGGTTGCCATAAACCAAGTAATATCTCTTATCATCATAAAACTGCTTTATAAGTTCATATATGTAAGAATGAGCATCAAATATTTCTTTAAAACTTGTATTTTTCCACATTTCATTGCAATCACCAAGCTCTATTAAAGTAAAACCATCTTCATAATAGTGTTTTAAAGAATATAGAAGCAAATGATAATTAGGTGCAAAGTCATCAGCCCAAGTACCATCACCACGATGTGCATCACTAAAAATAATAAACTTAGTGTCTTTGTTAAGTTCAACGATTTTAGAATTAGTGTATGTATTTTTTAACCTCTTGTCATAAAAAAAAAACAATCTATAATATCCATCTTTTTATTTAGAAAAATTAATAAAAAGATTAAAACTTTTGTAACAACGAAACATAAAATTAATAAATATGTAGTAAAAATGTAATAGAGTATAAAAGTACAAAGCAAAAGCTTAACTTAAAAAGCCCTAAAGAAATTGAATATATCAAAAATACAAAAAAATTATTTATTTAAAGAATTTTATATTTTTATAATAGATTTTCTATGAAAAAATTTTTTTAAAAATTTTAATTTTAAATTTTATTTCAAAACCCGAACTTAAATAATCACAAAATTTTAATCTTATAAATACCTTCTTTGTTTATAAACTTATAAAGATTAAATATTTTACTATATACCTATATAGTAATTTTTATTAAATTTAAATACAGTATTCCAAAAAAACTAAGGAGAACAAAAGTGATAAAAAGAGGAATAATATCATCTGAATCAGTAACTGAAGGACACCCAGATAAAATAGCAGATCAAATATCAGACAGCATCCTAGATGAACTGTTAAAACAAGACCCTTACTCAAGAGTAGCATGTGAAACACTTGCAGCTCATGGTTTTATACTATTGACAGGTGAAATAACAACAAATGCAAATATAAATTATACAGAAATTGTCAGAAATAAGCTAAAAGAAATAGGCTATACACACCCAAAATATGGATTAAGTGCTGACCACTGTGGTGTAATAATTGCAATAAACAAACAGTCACCAGACATAGCTATGGGAGTTGACAGAGAAGGGGCAGGAGACCAAGGTATGATGTTTGGTTTTGCAATAGATGAAACCCCAGAATTAATGCCTATGCCTATATCCCTTGCTCACAAACTAACACTAAGGCTAAGAGATGCAAGAAAGAATAATGAAGTTGATTTCTTAGGTCCAGACGGCAAGTCTCAGGTATCAGTAAAATATGAAGACGGTAAGCCAGTCTCTGTTGAAACAGTAGTAATATCAACTCAACACACAGAGGAGATAAGCATAGAAAAACTAAGAGAGTACGTAGTAGAGGAAATAATAAAAAAAGTTATACCTAAAGAACTTATCAAAAAAGATACAAAGTACTATATAAACCCTACTGGTAGATTTGTTATTGGAGGACCTCAAGGAGATGCAGGACTTACTGGAAGAAAAATCATAGTTGATACTTATGGTGGATTCAGTAGACATGGGGGTGGGGCTTTCTCTGGTAAAGACTCTACAAAGGTTGATAGAAGTGCAGCTTATATGGCAAGATATATTGCTAAAAACATAGTTGCAGCAGGAATAGCAAAAGCATGTGAAGTACAATTGGCTTATGCAATAGGAGTGGCTGAACCTGTTTCAATAATGATTGAGACATTTGGAACAAGTAATTTTAACAGTGAAAAAATAGAGTCTGCTGTAAGAAAAATATTCCCATTAACTCCAAGAGGAATTATTGAACACTTGGGACTTAGAAAGCCTATATTTGCTAAAACTGCCGCTTATGGGCACTTTGGAAGAGAGTTGCCAGAGTTTAGATGGGAAGCAAAAGACATGGTAGAAAAGATAAGGGACATTATTAAATAAAAATATAAATTATTGATTTAAATTTTTGATAAGCGATAAAAAATAATTAATTTTATATATCTAAAATTTTTGTCAATAATAAACGGGGTATGATATGAAGACATATATGAAAAGAAAAGAGGATATAAAGTTTAAATGGTATGTTGTTGATGCAAAAGATCAAGTTCTTGGAAGATTAGCATCAAAAATAGTTTCAATATTAAAAGGTAAGAACAGCCCAGATTATACTCCACATGTAGATGGTGGTAATGGGGTTATAGTAATAAATGCTAAAGAAGTAAAGGTAACAGGCAACAAATTAAATGATAAAAAGTATTACTGGCATACAGGACATCCAGGTGGTATAAAATACCTAACTTTTAAAGAAGCAATTGAAAAAAAACCAGAAATGCCAATAATGAGAGCAGTTAAAGGTATGCTAAGAAAGAATAGAATGAGAGACTTACTCTTAACAAGATTAAGAGTATTCCCAGGGGCAGAGCACAATATGAATGCACAAAAACCAGAAAAATTAGAAATCTAATACTTTGGAGGTAATAAAGTGGAATACATTTGGGGAACAGGTAGAAGAAAAACATCAGTAGCTAGGGTAAGAGTAAAAAAAGGAAAAGGTCTTATTACTGTAAACGATAAAAAAGTAGAAGAATATTTTGAAAACAGAAAAGTATGGGTAGAAAAAGTATATGCTCCACTAAAAGTAACTGATTCTTTTGGAAAGTATGACATATACATTAACGTATATGGTGGTGGGCTAACAGGACAGGCTGATGCTTGTTCACTTGGCATAGCAAGAGCACTTGTAAAAATAGATGAAAAAAACAAAAGTGTGTTAAGAAGAAATGATCTTTTAACAAGAGACCCAAGAATGGTAGAAAGAAAGAAATACGGTTTAAGAAAAGCAAGAAGAGCAAGACAGTACTCAAAGAGATAATCATTGGGGGTTTCCCCATCTCTTTTAATATTTTTTTAAAAAATTATACTCAAACTTTTGATTAAACTTTTTAAAACTTAGGTCAATATATATTTTAATTTATGATTTTGAGGTTTTATAATGGACTTATTTTCCTCACTAAACGAGTCTCAGAAACTTGCAGTAAAAATAATCGATAAGCCACTACTGGTGCTTGCAGGTGCAGGATCTGGTAAAACCAAGGTAATAACTCATAAAATAGCCTATCTCTTGACTATGTTTGAACCATCTTCAATACTAGCCTTAACATTCACAAATAAAGCAGCGGATGAGATGAAAGAAAGAGTGATCTCAATTATAGGTAATAAAAAAGGCCTTACAGTATCAACCTTTCACTCATTCGGATATAAGTTTTTAAAAGAAGAGATAGATAAAATAGGATACGATAAAAACTTTGTAATATACTCAGAGGAAGATAAAGAATTTCTTATAAAAGACATAGTATCTCAGTTAAGATTAAGTGATGAAATCTATAAACCATCTTCAATAAATAAACTTTTTTCAATAGTAAAGACACAATTTATAAATGACATAAACAAATATATACAAGATGAAAACATAATCAAAATATATCAAAAATACACAGAGACAATGAAGACTTTCAATGCTGTAGACCTTGACGATCTTGTGTATTTACCAGTACTAATTCTATCAAAAAATAAAGATATCAAAAATAAATGGATCGAAAATATAGAATATATACTTGTTGATGAGTATCAAGACACAAATTATATTCAATACCTTTTAATAAAAATACTTTCAACAAATAAAAACAGGATATGTGTAGTAGGTGACGACGACCAATCAATATATGCGTTTAGAGGTGCTAACATAGAAAACATATTAAGGTTTGAGAATGATTTCCCTAATGCCCAAAAAATAGTTTTAAATATAAACTACAGAAATACAACAACAATACTAAAAGCAGCATATTCTTTAATAAAAAACAATACACAAAGACATTCGAAAAACATAATAGCACACAATAAAAAAGAGTGTAAAATAAAATTCTATGAAGGAGTAAATAGAGAAGATGAGGTAAAATGGATTGCAAAAAACATATTTAAAAATAGATTAGATGGAATAAATTACTCAAATCAAGTAATTCTTTGTAGAACAAACTATCTAGTAAGAGACATAGAGACACTTATAAGAAAAGAAAATATACCTTATAGAGTTGTTGGTACATCCTCTTTTTTTGATAAAAAAGAAATAAAAGACATAACTGCATACCTAAGACTTATAAACAATCCAAAAGACAATATATCTTTTCTAAGAATAATAAATGTACCTTCAAGAGGTATAGGCGAAAAAACAATAGAACAATTAAAGTCTTATTTAAACAATAATTCTCTATATGAAATAGCCCTAGATATAGATAAAAGAGAAATAAATCCCAATGCAAGAGAAATCATAAAAGACTTTGTCAAATTAATAGAAGAATATAGGCAAAAATATGAAAATACAAACAACTTAAAAAAGGTTACGGAAGAACTAATAGAAGAAATAGGATATTATGAGCACTTAAAAAAAGTCTATAAAGAAAAGGAAACAGAAAGCAGAATAAAGAATATAAACTTTTTCCTTGACTATATGAAAAAGATAAGCACAGAAGAAGATAACCTTCAAAAGTTTCTAATAAGCTTAATGCTTGTAAACAGTGAAGACAAGACAAGTAATGATAATAAAATCACTTTAATGACAATTCATTCAGCCAAGGGTCTTGAGTTCGATTGTGTATTCATACCAGGTTTCGAAGAAGGAATACTGCCACACCAGAACTCAATTGAAGAAAATAATATTGAAGAAGAGAGAAGACTAACCTATGTTGCTTTCACAAGAGCAAAGGAAAGGTTGTTTATATCTTATTCACTAAATAACGATGACAAGAATAATATGGTCTCAAGGTTTATAGAAGAAATAGACCAAGATACTTTTGATGGTTTATGGGAAGATGATATAGACAGTTTTTACATCCAGAAAATAAGAGAAAAATTAAATTAGGATAGTATTCAAAAAGTTATGTTTTATTTATTATTTTAGCTAGCCTTTAAAAAGTATGTTCCCAATATTTAAAATTAGTCCTAATAATTTTATGCATTATGTCATTTATTTTCGTTTCGTATATAAAAGTAACTATAGATTCAAACCTGTCAGAATTAGTTTTTAGAGATAAAAAATTTCTACCACTTTTTTGGCTTCTTTTGTTTTGAATGTTTAAAAAATTAAATAAAATAAGTAGCACTATTTACTGAAATAAGGGTATATTTATAGTAGATCTTTATGTAATTTACAAAACTTCTTAAAAAAATAAAATTTTAGTTTAAAATTTTTTAACAACTAAAGTTTAATCTTACGAATTAAAATCTCTGATTCTTTAACAGATCAGTAGATAAAAAAAGGGGGAAGATCATCCCTCTTTAGTCTTCCTCTTCATACATTAAGAAGAAGTACTCAACTAATTGTGAGGAAATGATCTTTATTGCCTTATCAATATAATTTCTATCCCTGATTTTTTCTTTCACTATCAGGGTTTTGTCGGAAAATCCTTTTTCCATTGTTGCCATCCTTGGCTCCTTTGTTTAATTTATCTTTAAGAACTCCAGCCTTTTATTACCCCCTGAATCTAAAATAGATATTGCCCAAAGTTGAACTTCCTTGTCCACCCCTTTGGACTGTATATAATACTCGACACCTTTTTTAATTTTTTCAATCTTTCTCAAATCAATAGCATCAAATCCACTACCAAAACCTAAGGAACTCCTTGTCTTAACCTCGATAAAGTATAGAATATCATCTCTTTCTGCAATTATGTCAATTTCTGAATATCTATTGAAAAAATTTTTTTCTAAGACTTTGAATCCTAATTCCTCAAGATATTTAACAGCCTCATTTTCCCCTAATTTTCCTAAGTAATTCCTTTGTTTCTTCACTTGATAAAACTCTCTTTATTCCAAGACCTTCTCTTTCTTCCTTGGCAAGGTTTAATACTGCAGGTGGATCAACTCTTTTGTTGTTAGCAAAATATATTTTAACTGTAGGTTTTGTAATAACATTTATATTTTGCAACATGACCTCACCTATACTACCATCTGTAATCTCAACAAACAAACCTACAGGATAAACACCTACTGTGAAAGTAAACATCTTAAGTACATTAGGGTCTATCTTTCCAATCTCTTCTTTTAGAAGAGTTTTCATAATAAGAGGAGGTGTCTTTGCCTTTCTGTATGACCTTTCATGACACATAGCAAGATAAGTATCACAAATACCTATTATCTTTGAATATTCTGATATTTGATTAGAGACAAAACCATAAGGATATCCACTCCCATCTACCCTTTCATGGTGCTGAAGTACTATAAGGTTTACATCCTCTGGAAAAGCATTTGTCTTTCTTAAAATCTTATACCCATAAAAAGGGTGTTTCTTTAATATATTAAGTTCAGTAGGAGTAAGCTGCTCTTTTTTATACAATATTTCTGAAGAAATCTTTGTCATACCTATATCATGCAAAAAACCACCTAAAGCTATATTTATAAGATGTAGCCTACTATAACCCATAGTTTGAGCTGTCATAACACCCAAGATAGCTGTGTTAACACCTGTATAGTACAGGTATTCTTCTATTTTTTGAGGTGCAAATATAAGTTTAAATGAAATTCTACGATTCTTATTAACAAAAGACACAAGATTGTTAGCAGCATTTCTAAGGTCAGCCACATTTATATCCTTGTCTTCCTTAGCCTTTTCAAAAGCATCTTTAACAACAGAAACAAACTCTTGATGTTTTTCTATACTAGAGTTAACAAGTGAATCATCCTCAACAAAAAAATACATATCATATATATCACTGCTGTCAGACTCTGATATATCTGATATAATATCTCTTAATTCATCTTCGAACTCTTCTTTTTTTAAAATCCTGCCCTCAGTATAAACAGCATCAATCTTCCATTCTATAAGTCTATCATAATCTGATTTTTTTAAGGGTTGATATGAGTTTAAAAGTATATCATTGTTAACGTAAACAGGTTTATCAAAGATAACTCCAGGTTTCAAATCTTCTATTGGTATTCTTTTCATGCCAAAACCATTTTTATTATTCATTCTAAAAAGAACTAAAATAAAATATAACAATTCAATGATTTAAAGAAAATTTTTTATAAAATAAAACTAATTAAAAAAGAAGAATACATCAAAAACTGAGTTATTAACTAGAAATTGAATTTCAAAAAATGAACTTATAAGATTAAATTTTATTGACAATTTTTATACCTTCACTTTTTATAGGAGAAAATATGTTTAAAAATAGTCTATTGTATCCAGAAAAAGATATTTCTAACTGTGGCTTAGCAGGATTCATAAACAAGGACAAAAAAAGAGTAGATGGGAGTATAATTACAAAAATTATAGCAAATCAACATGATAGAGGAAATGGACTTGGTGGTGGTTTCGCAGTATATGGATTATATCCCGAATATGAAGATAAATATGTCTTTCACCTTATGTATGAACATCAAAAAGCAGAAGAGGAAACAGAATCTTTTTTAAACAAGTTTTTTAGAGTAATAAAGTCTGAAGAAATACCAACAAGGCAGATAGAAGAGATAAAAAACTCACCTCTACACTACAGGTATTTTGTTGAATTATCAGATGAAAAAAAACCAGCATCACTCTCTCTTCTTTCAGAAGAAGACTATGTGGTAAACAGGACAATAGAAATAAACAAGAATATAGATGGTGCATTTGTTGTATCAAGTGGTAAAAACTTTGCAGCATTTAAAGGAGTAGGTTTCCCAGAAGATATTTCTAAGTTTTTTATGTTAGAAAACTATAAAGGTTATGCCTGGACAGCACACAACAGATTCCCTACAAATACTCCAGGATGGTGGGGAGGGGCACACCCTTTTACTCTCCTTGACTTCTCAATAGTACATAATGGAGAGTTATCTTCTTATGGAATAAATAAAAGATATGTAGAGATGTTTGGATATGAGTGTACAATGTTAACTGACTCAGAAGTAGTCGCATACCTTGTTGACCTTCTTGTAAGAAAACACAGACTCCCTTTTAAAGTAGTATGTGATATTTTCAGTCCACCAACATGGGACTACATAAACAATATTGAAGACAAAGAAATAAAAGAATATCATAAAAAACTAAGAATAGTTTATGGGTCAGCACTATTAAACGGTCCTTTTGGTTTTATAATAGGATTTAATGGTGGACTTGTTGGACTATCAGACAGAATAAAACTAAGACCATTGGTTGTTGTGGAATCAGGTAATACAACTTATCTATCCAGTGAAGAGTCTTCAGTCCTTGAAGTCTGTAATAAGATAGACAGGGTATGGCACCCTAAAGCAGGGGAACCTGTCTTTGCATTCTACAATGACTATAAAGGAGAATAGAGTATGGGATTGTTAACTATAGATGCAGAAAATCTTTATTATAGAGACCTTAATGCAAAAATCAAAGAAGCAGTAAGAAAACAAAATATCAAAAAAATAATAATAAAAAATGCAAGGGGACAAAGGTTTATAGGTACAGGATTGCAAGAAAAGGATGTAGAGATAATAGTTGAGTCTGGAGTCCCAGGTAATGACCTTGCAATGTTTATGGATGGACCAACAATAAAAGTATTAAACAATGCTCAAGACGGTATTGGTAACACTATGAATAATGGAAAAGTATTTGTCCATGGTGATGCAGGAGATGTAATAGCATATGGTATGAGAAACGGCAAAATATTCATAAAAGGCAGTGCAGGATACAGAATAGGTATACATATGAAAGAGTATAAAGAAATGATACCAAGTATAGTAATAGGTGGAAAGACTGGAGACTTCCTTGGAGAATATATGGCTGGTGGGATAATTTTAGTACTAGGACTTACTAAAGATGAGAATCCAATAGTTGGAAGATACTGTGCTACAGGAATGCATGGTGGAGTAATATATTTAAGAACTGATAAAGTCCCAACATATCTTGGAAAAGAAGTAAAAGTTTTTGAATTAAATGAAGGTGATAAAGCAAAAGTAAAAGAATTGGTTGAAGAGTTTTGTTCAGAGTTTAAAGAATATAATTCTAATGATATATTAAATGGAAAGTTTATCAAGTTAATACCTGTATCGAAAAGACCTTATGGAAGACTTTATTCCCCTGGTAATCACTTTCCATTACCAGAAGAAAATTACTTTTCAAACAAAAAAGTTGATATAGAAAAATACTACTATTAGGAGTCTAAGCCTTGAAGTTTACTTTTTCACTAAAACCAGAAAATTTTATAATAGAAAGAGATGATGAAAGATGTATAAGGTGTGGTGCCTGTGTTCAGCAGTGTTCATACAATGCTCACTATTTTCTTGAAGAAAAGAACAAAGTATTGGGGATAAATCATAACTGCGTAGGTGATGGAAGATGTGTTGCAATATGTCCTACTAATGCTATAAGGATAAGACAGGCAGAAAATCCATATAGGCCAAATCATAACTGGTCAAAAGAAAAAATGATGGACCTTTATGAGCAAGCTGAGAATGGCACTGTACTATTGGTAGGTATGGGTGCTCCTACTCCACACCCAGTATATTGGGACAAAATAATATTAAATGCATCACAGGTAACCAACCCTTCTATAGACCCATTAAGAGAACCAATGGAAGTCAAAACATATATAGGTAGTAAACCAGATAAAATAGAAGTGGTTTTTGACAATAAAACGAAGAAACCTGATATAAAAACAAAGATTTCACCTCAACTTGAATTAGAGATTCCTGTTATGTTTGCTGCTATGTCTTTCGGTGCAATAAGCTTAAACGCATGTAAGTCTCTTGCAAAAGCTGCATCTGAGATGGGTACATTTTGGAATACAGGAGAAGGTGGATTGTATAGAGACTTATATCAATATGGCAAAAACACAATAGTACAAGTTGCATCAGGAAGATTTGGGGTACATTTAGACTATTTAAATGCTGGTGCTGCTGTTGAGATAAAAATAGGTCAAGGGGCAAAGCCTGGTATAGGTGGACACTTGCCAGGGGAAAAAGTAAATCATGAAATATCTGTAACAAGGGCAATGCCAGAGGGGGCTGATGCAATATCACCTGCACCACACCACGACATATACTCTATAGAGGACCTAAGACAACTTATATACTCTATAAAAGAAGCTACTGACTATGAAAAACCAGTATTTATAAAAATATCAGCAGTCCATAATGTTGCAGCAATAGCAAGTGGTATAGTAAGAGCAGGGGCTGATGCTGTTGTAATAGATGGTATAAGGGGTGGAACTGGTGCTGCTCCAAAGATAATTAGGGATAATGTAGGAATTCCAATAGAATTGGCTATAGCTGTGGTTGATGA
>Ga0308397_1001039_pt1 | contig 17115 bp, 23 predicted proteins | sample Hotspr20SampleT8_FD_202356 | JGI IMG/M metagenome (GOLD analysis project Ga0308397, IMG submission 202356) | Hot spring phototrophic mat microbial communities from Mushroom Spring, Yellowstone National Park, Wyoming, United States - 20051001_T8 ...
AAGTAGCCGATGAAGCGGCGGGCGACGATCCTCCCGTCACGCATCACCCCGTCGGTGATGTACCACCGCTCCGCGCGGACCGCCCACCTGCATCTCCTCCTCGCGGTCCCACAAGAACTTGACGGGCCGCCCCGTCACCATCGCGCCGAGCACCGCGAGCGGCTCATGGACGGAGTCCACCTTGCCGCCGAACCCGCTGCCCCCCCGTTCCGCAAATAAAATGACGGCGGCTCGAGGGAACGCGCAGGAGCTTCGAGGTGGTCGCGAGCGAGAAGAACAGCGCCTGCGTCGAGGTGTAGCAGACGAACCGATCGTTGGTCTCGGGCGCGGCGATGGCGCCGCAGGTCTCGATCGGCGCCACCTCGATCGGCGACATCTGGTAGCGGCCTTCGACCACGAGGTCGGCCCCCTTCAACGCTGCGTCCACGTCGCCGTAGCGGAGCTTCTGGTGGTCGTACTTCCCGTGATAGATGAACTTGTTGCCCGGATAGATGTCGAGCACCACTGGAGCACCGGGGCGGGTCGCCTCCTCGACATCGAGCACGTGCGGCAGAACCTCCCACTCGACGCGTACCTTTGCAGCGGCTTCGCGCGCCGCCGCCTCGCTCTCGGCGATACCGCCGCCAGCGGCTCGCCCTGGTAGCGCACGCGGTCGGTCCCGAGCACCGGCTCGTCATCGATGCCGAAATCAAGCAGGGAGAGGAGCGCGTTGAGGTTGGGCGGCACGTCACGGCCGGTGAGCACGCGCACCACGCCCGCGCTCCGTTCCGCCTCCGAGGTGTCGATCTACCGAATCCGCGCAGCGTGATGGGGCGAGCGCGCGCAGCGCATGTGCAACAGCCCTGGAACAGGTGATTGTCGTAGAAGGGCGAACGCCCCGTCACATGGCCGAGGATGTCCTGACGCCGCGTCGGGCGGCCGATCTCGTTCAGCCTGTCGTCGCGCTCGTCGGCGAAGAACTCCTTGCGGAATTCGATCATCGACTCGCTCATCGCCGTCCTCCCCCCTCCGCGACCGAAAGGATCGCCTCGATGATGGGTTCGTAGCCGGTGCAGCGGCAGAGATTGCCCGAGATCGCCTCGACCACCTCGGCACGGCTCGGGCGAGGGTTGCGGTCGAGCAGCGCCTTCGCTGCCATCCGCATGCCGGGCGTGCAATAGCCACATTGCGCGGCGAAGTGGTCCATGAATGCCTCCTGGAGCGAATGCAGGCTGGCCCCCGCGAGCCCCGCTGCCGTCTCAATCCGCCGTCCCTCAACCGTCTCTGCGAGCACGAGGCAGGAGAGATGCGGCTCGCCGTCGATCAGAACCGTGCAGGCACCGCAGCCTCCCTGGCCGCAGCCATACTTCGGGGTGAGGTCTCCGACACCGCGGCGCAGAAGGTCGAGCAGGTTCTGGCCGTCCTCGGTGAACGCCGCTTGCGCCGCGCCGTTCAGCGTAAAGGTGACAGGCTTCCTCGGCATCAGCCCCGCCCCATGCTCTCGAGAAGACGACGGAGATGCATGCCGGCGACCTCGCACCGGTACCTGGAGGAGGCGATCGCACAGCTCGGCGGATCGATCCCCTGCACCGCCACCTGAACCGCGCGCTCGATCGTCGCCGGCTCGAGCGCCTGTCCCTCAAGGGCACGTTCCACCGCAGCCGCCTGCAGCGGAGCCGCCCCCATCGCCCCATAGGCGACACGCGCCCCCTGATGCGACCGCCCTCGCGCGGAAGATGGGCGGGATCGAGATGATCGACGCACCGCGCGGATGAACGCGCGACACCTTCAGGAACCCGAAGCTGCGCGGATCAAGCGGGCGCGGACAGTCGATCTGCGCAACAAGCCCAGCGCGGGAACGGTCACGCAAGAGATCGGCAAGCGGCCGCGCGCCGGGCGACCCCGCCATTACCACCCGCGCGCCGAGCGCAAGCGGCGCCACTGCAAGGTCGCCATAGGGGTGGTGCGCAAACAGATTGCCGCCCACCGTGCCCATCACCCGAACCTGCGGCCCGCCGACCTGGCGCGCCGCCTCGTGCAGGAACGCGAGCTCTCGGTTGGCGAGGATCTGTACCATTGTCACCCCAGCACCGATGCGCACGACATCTCCCGAGGAGACGATCTAGCGCAGCGCGCGGTCGGTGCTCCGAACAAGGCGACGCGGCGCCTCGCCAGCATTGACAGCACGCATCGCGAGCGTACCGCCGCCGAGATAGAGCGCCTTGCCTGATGCGAGCGCGCGCGGCCTCGGCGACCGTCGGATAGGTCTCGACAACGGTGCTCATGTCGCCGCCCCTGTGATGAGATGCTCGCGCAACGCGGCGAAGCCTGCCTCGTAGACCTCTCGGCCGACGAGATCGGCGAGCTCACGCTCGCGCCCTCGAGGCGTGTCTAACCGGCTCTCCCAGTGCCAGAAGGTGCGGTTCCCGTCCGTCACCGGTGCGAGGCGTACATGCGCGACCTAGTTGAGCAGCGGCACCGGCGTCTCAAGGAGGCAGTAGGAGAAGGCCATGTCGGCATCAGACAGCGTCAGCAAAAGCTCCCGTAATTCGGAACCGTCGCGCAGGTGAAACCACCGCACGCAGCCCACCTTGTCGGCGGGCTGACCACGCTCGATCACGCTGTCGGCGACGATCGGGTGCCAGCGATCATGCCCGTTGAAGTCGCGCAGCACAGCCCACACCTCCTCGACCGGCCAGTCGATCACCGTGCTGCGGATCACTCTCGGCATCGCCTCAGCCCGCGAGCTGCCGCTTCAGGGCGTCGAAGCCCGCCTGGAACACGTTCTGCCCGATCCCGGCGACCAGCTCCGCCGCCGCCTCCGGCGCGCACTCGAACTCTGCCGTCCATTCCGCGAAGGTGCGATCGCCATCGGTGATCGGCTTGAGGCGGATGGTCGCGACATAGTCCGTCAGCGGCATCGGGCTTTCGAGGATCGCGTAGGTGCAGAACATGTCGTCGTCGGAAAGGCCGAGCAGGCGTTCGCGGATCCTGTCGCCATTCTGGAGGTGGAAGTCGCGCACGCAGCCCACCCTGTCCGAGGGCTCGCCGTTCTCGATCCGGCTGTCGCGGATCCGTGGATGCCAGCGCGGCAGCGCATTGAAGTCACGGATCCGCTCCCACACCTTGGCGGCCGGGGCGTCGATCACCGAGGAGACGTAAACGCGCGGCATGGCCTAGCGCTTCCCCTCGCCGCCTTCCGGCTTCGGCCCCGACTTGCGCGCCTCGTTCGCGATCCTCTGCATGTCAGCCGCCTCGCGGATCAGCCCGCCTTGCTTGGCGAGGTTGCCGCCCTCGATGCCGATGTCGGAGAGCAGCCCATCGATCAGCGGCGCCTGCACCCGATAGCGGAGCGCCGAGGTGATCACCTCGTCGGTCGGGCTGCCGCTTCGGCCCTCGCCGCCTCCGTTGAGCCCGTCGAGCTGCATGATCTTGATCTCGCGGATCTTCTCGAGCGGCTTGACGGAGGCGGCGACGATCCCCTCGACATGCTCGAGCAGCTTGCGGCGGAAGAGTGAGGCGCGCGCCATGTCGGTCAGCACGTTCTCAGCCTCGTTCATCAGCCGCTGCGCCTCCGCCTCGACGGCGCGCCTGACCTTCTCCGCCTCAGCCGCGATCCTGACCTCGGCGGCCGCCTTTTCGGCGAGCAGGAGGTCGATCTTCTGACGGCGTGCGGCCATCTCCGTTTCGCGAACGGTTCGGCTCCGCTCCTCCGCCTCGGCCGCGCGCGCCCGCGCCTGGTCGGCCTCGATCCTCGCCGCACTCTCCTCGAGCGACTTCCGCGCGAGCGCGATCGCCTTCTCGAGCTGCACCGTCTCGATGATCCGCTCGCGCTCGATCTCAAGCCAACGGCGCTCCGTCTCGTGGCCGATCCGCACCTCGTCGAGCCCGCGTTCGGAGGCAATGCGCGCCCGCTCGATGTCCTCGCGGCTCTCGATCTCTGCCGCGCGCAGCGCCTGCATGCGGGCGATCTCGAGCTGCTCGAGCGACCGCCTCCGTTCGATCCGTGCCGCCTCGAGCACGCGCGCGCGCTCGACCTCGGCCGTCTCGACCTCGCGCTGCGCCGTGATCTGCGCCTGCCGCACCGAGGCCTCGGCCGCGGCCGCTTCGGCGCGCCGCCCGGCAGGCGCGACGATCCGCGCCTGCTCCGCCTCCTCGACCGCCTTGCGGCGGGCGATCTCCGCCATCCCGAGCTCGCGCTCGCGCGAGATCTCGCACGCGCCAACTGCCTCCTGCGCCGCAACGCGCGCCTCGTCGAGCGCCTTGTCGCGCGCAATCTCCCGTTCCCGCGTCATCACCTCTGCGGCGATCCGCTCCGCCGCAAGCGCCTTCTCGTGCGCGATCCGGGCGGCCTCGACGGCCTCCTGCGCCGCGATCTCGGCCGCCTCGATGGCCCGCGTGCGTTCGATCTCGAGCTCGCGGATCCGCCTGTGCTCGGCGATCCGCGTCTCGCTGACCGCTGCGGTCTCGGCGATCCTAAGCTTCTCCAAGGCCTCGCGCGCGGCGATCTCCTCTGCCTCGACTGCCTTGCGCTGGACGATCTCGCGGCGCTGGATCTCCTCCTCCTTGGCGATCCACGCCTCGGCGATCGCCCGCTCCTGGACGATGCGCGCCTGCTCGATCGCCTCGCGCGCGGTGATCTGCGCCTGCTCGGCATCGGTTTCGCGCGCGGCGCGCTCGCGGGCGAGCTCGGCGCGCTGCTGCGCCCGGCGGAACACGATCTCCTGCTCCTGCGTAAGCCTCGCCTCCTCGCTCTGCCGCTCGATCTCGAGCGCCTCTCGCTCGGCCTCGAGATTGCGTGCGCGGATCGCGATCATGGAGCTCTGTTCGATGTCGTTTCGAAGCTTGCGGCGCTCCTCGATGTCGCGGATCAGCGCTGTCAAGCCCTCGGCATCGAAGCGGTTCGACGGGTTGAAGTACTCGAGCGGCGTCTGGTCGATGTCCATGATCGGCACGCTCTCGAGCTCGAGCCCGTTCTTCGCGAGATCCTCCTGCGCGACGTCACGGACGCGGGCGACGTACTTCGCCCGCTGCTCGTGCATCTCGCTCATCGTCATCTCGCCGGCGACGGCCCGGAGAGCGCTCTCGAACTTGCCGGCGAGCAGGGCGTGCAGCCGCTCCGGCTCGAGGGTGCGGCGTCCGAGCGTGGAGGCGGCGGTCGCCACCGCCTCCTTGTCGGGCCGGACGTGGACGTAGAACTCCGCCTGCATGTCGATCCGCGTCCGGTCTTTGCTGATCAGGGCGTCCTGCCGCGTGCGCTCGAGCCTCAGCGGCAGCGTGTTCATGTTCACGGGCGTGATGTCGTGGATGATCGGCCAAACGAAGGCGCCGCCGTCGATCACCACTTTCTGACCGAGGAAGCCGGTGCGGACGAAGGCCACCTCCTTCATCGAGCGCCGGTAGAGATACTGCATCACCCAGTAGATGACCGCGATGACGATGACGGCGACGATGATCCAGAGGATCAGCTCGCCGATGAAGGCTCCGCTCACCATGGCATCATGCTCCGTACTCCTCCGACCGTCTCACCGTTCCCCGCGCAGGCGAAGCCGCTTGAAGGCGCGCGTCTGTTCCGTCAAGGCCCGCTCGGTCGGCAGGCGCTCCATCGACGAGGCACCGTAGAAGCCGTGGCAAAGGGCGCTCTTCTCGAGCAGGTAGGCGGCATCCTCAGGCTCGCCCACGGGGCCGCCATGGGCGAGGATCAGCACCTCCGGGTTCACGCGCAGCGCCGCCTCGCCCCAGGCATCGAGAAGCGCGGGGCACTCCTCGAGGGTGAGTGCCGTCTCCGCGCCGATCGTCCCCCCTGTCGTCAGGCCGAGTTGGCAGACGATGATGTCGGCGCCTGCGCGCGCCATGGCCTCCGCCTCGCCCGCGTTGAACACATAAGGAGTCGTCAGCAGGTCACGCGCATGCGCCTTGGCGATCATGTCCACCTCGAGGCCTTATGACATGCCCGTCTCCTCGAGGTTGCGTCGGAAACGTCCGTCGATGATGCCGACCGTGGGGAAGTTCTGAACGCCCGAGAAGCCGAGGCGCTTGACCTCGTCGAGGAACACATCCATCCGCCGGAACGGATCGGTTCCGTTCACGCCGGCAAGCACCGGCGTGCGCTTCACCACCGGCAGGACCTCAGACGCCATCTCGAGCACGATGGCATTGGCGTCGCCATAGGCGAGCAAGCCGACAAGTGAGCCGCGACCTGCCATGCGGTAGCGGCCGGAGTTGTAGATCACGATGAGATCGATGCCGCCCGCCTCCTCGCACTTGGCGGACAGCCCCGTGCCGGCGCCGCCGCCGATGATCGCCTCCCCGCGGGCGACTTTCGCACGCAGACGGGCGAGGATCTCCGAGCGCGGGATCATCGCGGCCGCTCCTGCCGCGCGCCGCGCCGCAGAGCGGGCTCTGCGCCGTGCAGCGCCCGGAAGGCCGAGACGAGGGCAGCGGCGAACTCGGGCGCGTTGATGTGGTAGGGAAGGCGGATGAGCTGCCGCGGCGGCGTCTGCTGGACGGTCGCTTCAAGCGATGCGAACAGCGCCTCGCGCGCCGCCCGGTCCTCGAAGGACTGGCCCGGCGCGTCGAGGGCGGAGACACCGCCTTCCGGGAGGAAGAACCGTACCGGGCCCCCCCATCGCGTTCAGTCGCTTTCCGATCCATCGGCCCATGCGCGCGTTCTCCTCCGGCGTGGTCCGCATCAGCGTGACCTGCGGGTTGTGCTGGTAGAGAAGCCGGCCGGCATAGCGCTCGGGAACCGTCTCGCGCGGCCCGAAGTCCACCATGTCGAGCGCGCCGACGGAGCCGATATACGGCATACGCCTGCGTATGACGGAACCGCAACGATCTTCGGTGGCGGGGAAGATCCCGCCCATCAAGAGATCGGCCACCTCGGTGGTGGTGATGTCGATCACGCCCATCACCTTGCCGCTGTCGATCAGCTTCTCCATCGACTGGCCGCCGATGCCGGTGGCGTGGAACACGGGGCAGTCATAGCCGTCGCCTAGCTGAGCGATGACCTGGCGTACGCAGGGCGTGGTGACGCCGAACATCGAGAGCGCGACCGCGCGCTTCGTCTCCGCCCCCCGCGGCGAAGCAAGCCGAGCCTTGACCATGCCGGCCATCGCGTGCGCGGTGTTGCTCAGAACCTCGCGGGTGATCGCGTTGAGCCCCTGAACGTCAGCTACTGCGTGCATCATCGTGATGTCCGAGGGGCCGACATAGCGGCTGACCTCGCCCGAGGCGACGGTGGAGACGATCAGCTTCGGAATGCCGACGGGCAGCGCGCGCATCGCCGGCGCGACGAGAGCCGTGCCGCCCGAGCCGCCGGCGGAGATGATTCCGGCGATCCCCTCCTGGCGCACGATCCAGCGCGCGAACGCCTCCGTCATCGCCGCAACCGACGCACCGCGATCGCCCGTGACACAGCGGAGGCGCCGCGCGGATGGAAGGCCGCGACCAGATGCGCCGGCACGTTAGCCCCCGAATGCCGCCCGCTTGTGGAGAGATCGACCAGACGCACCGAAAGCCCCGCCTCGCGCAGGAGGTCGCGCAGGAAGCCGAGTTCCTCGCCCTTGGTGTCGCAGGTGCCGGCAACCAGAACCACACGTTCTCCCGGGCTCGCGAGCGGACGAAGCTCGGCGTGCGCCGTCGTGCCCGGCCCGGGTGATTGCGCCGTCAACACCCGGGCCATGCGATCGAGCTGCTCCACCGGAACGGGCTGCGATCATCGCGTCGGCCGAACCGGGTTGGAAAGGAAGATCTTCGTCAGTTTCGGCCCGGCCTCGGCCTGCACCGGGGCAGCGTCCGCGGCCGCGGGCGCTGCGTCCTCCTCGTGGCCGTGGCGTCCAACCCCGAGCAGGCGCTGCTGCAGCTCGACATCCGCCGCAAGTTCTGCGCCGGAACGCTCCGGTTGATCCGCCCGTTCACCAGCACCGCGACGCGGTCGGCGATCGCGCAGCCAACGCCGATGTTCTGCTCGATCAGCAGAACCTCGAGGTCTCCCTCCTCAGCGAGGCGCGCGAGCAACGCTTCGACCTGCTCGACGATCACAGGGGCGAGCCCCTCCGTCGGCTCGTCCATCACGAGCAGGCGTCGGTTCTGAAGCAGAGCGCGCGAGATCGCGAGCATCTCCTGCTCGCCGCCCGAGAGCTGGCCCCAGCCATTGTTGCGCCGCTCGGCAAGGCGGGGAAGGTGGCGTAGATGCGCTCGACCGTCCACGCCCCGCCTGGGCGCAAAACGAGGCGAAGATGCTCATCGACGGTGAGCGACCGCCAGAGCCGCCGCCCCTGCGGAACAAACCGCACACAGAGCCGGGCGACCTCCGAGGTCGAGCGCCCGACGAGCGACTGCCCGGCGAAACGGATCGTTCCCGATGCGACCGGAACGAACCCCATGATCGCCTTGCACAGCATTGTCTTGCCCATCCCGTTTCGGCCAACGACAGCGAGAACGCCGCCCTCGAGCACGAGATCCACATCCTGAAGCGCGTGGCTTGCACCGTAGAACACGTTGAGGCCGCGGATCTCGAGCGCAGGCGCGCGGGAGCGTTCAGCCATGCGCCCCTCCGAGATAGAGCGCCTGAACCTTAGGGTCGTTCCCGATCTCGGCCGGCGTCCCTTCCTTGAACACGCGGCCGTTGTGCATCATCGACACGCTCTCGGCGACGCGCAGCGCGACATCCATGTCGTGCTCGATGATGATGAACCCGATATGACGCGGCAGGTTCGTCAGGATCTCGATGAGCTCGCGTCGCTCGGTCGGTGACAGCCCGGCGGCAGGTTCATCGAAGAGAATGAACCGCGAGGCTCCGGCAAGCGCGAGAGCGATCTCGAGCTGGCGCTGCTGTCCGTAGGAGAGTTCCGAGACGAGCCGGTCGCTCGCGCGCGTCAGATGCACGGCCTCGATCAGCTCGTCCGTCCGCGCGAGAAGCGGGTCGCCACGGCGCGGCCGCAACAGCGAGAACCTCCAGCGCGAGACCCCTCGGCAGGCGAGATCTACGTTGTCGGCGACCGTGAGGCCCCCGAACAGGAGTGAGATCTCGTAGGTGCGGTGCAGCCCGCGCCGGATCCGCTCGTGCGGGGGGAAGCGGGGCACGTCCTCGCCGAACAGTCTGATTGTGTCCGAGGTCTCAAGGATGTCCCCGGTGATTCAGTTGAACAGCGTCGTCTTGCCCGCACCGTTCGAGCCGAGCACGGCGCGGCGCTCGCCAGGGCGGACCGTCATCGTCACGTCGGCGATCGCAGCAAGCGCGCCGAACATCCGTGTCACGCCGCGCAGATCGAGCGCGTTCCCGCTGCTGACCGAGCCGAGCCGAGCGGCGGTGTCCGGCCCAGCTTCGATCATCGCGGTTGCCGAGTGAGCGGGTCGGTGCGTTCGCGCATCTTTCGCCGCGCCCTTTCCCACAGCCCGAGCACCCCATCCGGTGAGAAATACACGACCGCAAGGAAGCCCAAGCCCACGAGCAGCTTGGAGCGATCGGGAGCGAGGCCGAAGGTCGTCAGCACATCGGGGGCGAAGGAACTGAGCAGCACATAGATGAAGGCGCCGATGAATTGGCCGATCGGGTGGCGCATCCCGCCCACCACGGCGATCACGAGAATGTCGATGATCGCCGGGATGCCGGCCGTTCCAGGTGCGATCTGGGCGTTCTGCCAGACGAGCAGGATTCCGCCTAAGGAGGCGATCACGGCAGCGAAACTGTAGGCGAGGATCCGGTGCCAGACGACGTTGTAGCCGAGCGCCGCCATGCGGCGGGCGTTGTCGCGCACGCCCTGGAGCGCAAGCCCGAACGGCGCGCGCGAGACATAGACCACCGCGGCGTAGGCAAGCGCGGCACAGCCGAGGCTCAGATAGTAGAAGGGGATGGGCTGGCGCCAGTCGATCCCGAACAGGCGCGGTGGAACCACCAGGCTGAAGCCAGAGTACCCGTTGAAGATCGTGTAGTTCTGCTGCGTGAAATAGAAGAAGGCGGCCGCGATCGCGAGCGTGATCATGATTGTGTAGATGCCCTCGGTGCGCACCGCGAGCGCGCCGACGAGCGTTCCGAACAGGGTCGCGACGACGATCGCCGCCGGAACGGTGATCCACCACGCAAGGCCGAGGCTCACCTGCTCCGTGCCCGAGGGCCCAAGGATCGCGACCATGTAGCCGGCAAGCCCCGCGACAGTCATCTGGATCAGGCTCACCATGCCGCCATAGCCCGCGAGGAACATCAGAGACAGGGCAATCATGCTGAGGATGAAGGTCCAGCCGAACACCTGGAACAGGACGAAATTGTTGGCGAATGTCGGCATCAGCAGGAGCAGCGCCGCAACCGCCCAGATCGCGGCAGGGATGCGGCCGAGCGCGCTGAACGGCATCTCGCTCGCAGCTTCCCGCGCCTCTCCGGCCACCGCCATCAGCCCCTCCGCCCAAGCAGGCCCTGCGGCCGGAACGCGAGCACCGCCGCCATGATGAGGAAGGTGAACACGACCGAGTAGGTCGGGGCGTAGACCACGCCGAGCTGCTCGGCGAGCCCGATGATCAGGGCGCCGAGCGCCGCCCCGGGGGACGACCCCATCCCGCCCACGATCACCACTAAGAGGCTCGCGAGCAGGAACCGCGTGTCCTCGCCCGGGGCGAGCGACTGGAAGGTGCCGCCGATGATTCCCGCGATCCCGGCAAGTCCCGCGCCGAAGGCGAAGACAAGAACGAACACAGCCTGGATCGGCAGGCCGGAGGCGGCGAGCATGTCGCGGTCATCCACCCCAGCGCGGATCAGCATGCCGATGCGCGTGCGGGTCATCACAAGCCACATCGCCACACCGACCACGATGGCGGCGATCAGGATCCAGATCCGAACACGCATAGCGGAGATAGACGGCCGTGCCGTCGGAGCGAATCGCCGTCACGAGCGGCAGATCGATCGGCCACGCGAGGAAGTCGGGCGTGAGGATCTGGTAGGACTTGCCGCCCCAGATACACAGCAGGATGTCGGCGATCACGACCGAGAGGCCGATCGTGACCAGCGTCTGCCGCAGCTCCTCGCCCTCCATCCGGCGGAACACGACATGCTGCAGCACCACGCCGAGCAGCGCGACGAGCACGAACACGACCGGGAAGGCGAGCAGCCACGCCCCCGTCCTGTCGGCGATCTCGAAGCCGAGATAGCCGCCGAGCAGATAGAGCGAGCCGTGCGCGAGATTGACGTTGCGCATCAGCCCGAAGATCAGCGTGAAGCCGCTTGCGACCAGGAAGTAGAGGGCGCCGAGCGTGATGCCCGAGAGCAGCGCGCTCCGGAACACCCGTTTCGGGCCCATCACGGCCGTCACGCCCGGCGGCCAGGGTGCGAAGATGAGCCAGAGCACGAACGCCAGGAGGATCGCGACGACGAGCACGACCACCGGGTTGGCGCGCGCGAGAGCGGTCACACGAGCCTCCGCGCGGCGGCAGGCAGCCGCGGTCGAACGAACAGCTTTGTCACCCTGCCTCCGCCGTTCCCGTCGCTGCTCTCGGGTTGCGAGTCCGCGCGGCGGCGGACAAGATCATGTGCCTTGCCCGCTCGCCGCGCGCCCGCCGTGGGTCAGCGGCGCGTCCTCAGCTGTGCGCAGTCGGGCGTGTCGCGCGAGGGTAGGCCGAGCGCCCGGAACCCCTCCACCGGCAGCCCGAGCGTCTGCGACACGTTGTCCACGCCCTTGACCATCCGGTTGTCGAGTGTGCCGTCAGGCCGCGCTGTCACCTCGTTGACGAACACCGGCCCCATCGCCTGGCGCGTCTCGTCGAACTTGATCTTGCCGAGCGGCGTGTCAAGCTCGAGCGTCGCAAGCGCCTGCTAGAACGCCCTCTGCCCGCCTGAGAGATCGCCATTGACCTTCTTCAGCGCCTCGACCGCCGCGAGCGTGCTGAGGTAGTAGCCGGTCGCGAAGATCGTCGGCGAGGGGAAGCGCTGCCCCTCCGGATAGGCGGCGCGGTAGCGCTGCACGAACTCCTGCCAAGCCGGATCGGGGTTCTCGTCCGACATCATCCCGGAGGTCGGCGTGCCGATCAGCGCCTCGCGCGCGCGCCCGCGCGAGGTCAGAACGGTCTGGTCTGCCATGATCGTGCCGCCGATGAAGTTCATCTTCGACCCGGCCTGAGCGTACTGGTTGAGGAAGTTGATCGCATCCGTGCCGCCGAGGCCGAGATAGATGGCGTCGACGTCGTCGGGGAGCTGCGCGATCACGGCAGCGAAATCGGCCGAGCCGAGCGGCACCCAGAAGCGGCGCACGATGTCGCCGCTGTTGCGGCAGAAGTCGATCGCAAAGCCCATGAAGTTGGTGTGGCCGAACGAGTAGTCAGCCGCGACGGTGGAGATCCGGCGCCAGCCCTTGGTGCGGACCACGTATTCGCCCAAGCCCGCGCCCCACAGCAGCCCGTACGTGTGGAACCGGAAGAGGTTCGGCGCCGGATCGACCCAGGTCGCCTCAAGCGCGCCGGAGGCGCCGTTGATGAAGGTCCTGTCGGGAACCGTCTTGGCGTAGTCGCGGATCGCGATCCCCTCGGAGCCGGAGAGCGGGCCGATCACGAAGTCGACCCAGTCCTGCTCGATCAGCTTGCGTGCCTGGCGCACGGCGGTGTCGGGGCGGGTGTCAGTCGGCGCGATGATGGTCTCGATCCGCCGGCCCGCGATCGTGTTGTTGACGGTCCGCAGCGCGAGCTCGATGCCGCGAATGCCGTCCCTGCCGCCTTCCGCGAACGCGCCCTCGAGGGCGACGAGGATGCCGATCCGAATAGGTTCCTGCTGCGCCGAGGCCGCCCCGGGCACGGCAAGAGCCATCGCGACCGCGGCCGCAGCCGCGAGGAATCACCTTCTCATCCGTTTCTCCCCATGTCTCCCATCCCCCCCTTCGGGAGGGCGCGCGCGCTCTCTTCGCCGCCTCGCGCGTGGAGCCGAGCGGAGTCCTTCAGCCGCTGTAAACATGAGGCGCTCGGCACGACGAGCCTCTGAGGCAGCTCCGGCCGCGAGCGCCGCCCGTCATTCTTCCGCGTCGCCCCCGCACCGGTCTAGGATCAAGGAGGCGACGGAGACGGGCTTGCGCATGAACCTCGAACGTCTCGGCAAGTACGAGATCATCACGGCCATCGGCAAGGGTGCGGCGGGCACGGTGTGGCGCGCGCGCGACCCGGTGATCGACCGGATCGTCGCGATCAAGACCGTCACGCTCGACGCGCACGATGCCGAGGCGCAGGAGGAGATCGCCCGGTTCAAGCGCGAGGCCCAGGCCGCGGGCAGGCTCTCGCACCCGAACATCGTCGCGGTCTACGACTACGGCGAAGAGGGCGATCTCGCCTACATCGTGATGGAGCATGTCGACGGCGGATCGTTGAAGACACGCCTCGATGCCGGCGAGCGGCTGCCGCTGCCGCAGGTCGCTCGGGTGATGGACGAGCTCCTCTCCGCGCTTGGGCATGCGCACGAGAAGGGCGTGGTGCACCGCGACATCAAGCCTGCCAACATGATGCTCACCGGGAGCGGGCAGGTGAAGGTCGCCGATTTCGGCATCGCCCGGATCGAGAGTTCGACGATGACGTAGGCGGGAACGGTGCTCGGAACGCCCGCCTCATGTCGCCCGAGCAGTTCCGCGGCGAGCCGGCGGACGCGCGCACCGACCTCTATTCCGCCGGCGTCGTGCTCTATCAGTCGCTCACCGGCGACAAGCCCTTCGAGGGCAACCTCACCGCGATCATGCACAAGGTGCTGAATGTCGAGCCGCCGCGGCCGTCCGAGATCGCGGGCTCGGTTCCGCCCGTTTTCGACGCGGTGGTGCGAAAGGCGATGGCGAAGCGTCCCGCCGAACGATTCCAGACCGCGGCAGCGTTCCGCGAGGCGATTGCCGAAGCGATGCACGAGGCGGAGGCCTCCGACCCGCTGCTTGGCCTGCTCGGCGGGGCTGACACCGAAGTGACCGTCGTTGCCAGCGCGCCGTCCGACCGCCCCGCCGTTTCGGTCCCCGTCCGGTCTGGGACGCAGCCGCCCGTCACGAAGAAGGGGCTTCCCTTCGGCCTTGTGGCGGGGGGCGCGGGCGCCGTGGTCGCGGCGGGCGTTGCCGCCTTCCTCCTGTTTGGGCGCGGCACCGACGCTCCCACGCCTGAGCCGGCGGCGCCGCAGGCAACGGCCCAGGCAACGCTTCCGGCCGCGACGACGCCGAGCCCGCCGCCCCCCGTCGCCCTCGCCACGCCCCCGCCCGTCACGCCCGCTGCGCCGGGGCCCGTCGCCAGCAGCCGCTCGCCCTCGCCGGCCGAACCCGTTCCGGCCTGGCCCCCGGGCGGCGAGGGCGCGGTCGGCGCACGCGGCGGCGCAACGGTGGCGGCAAGGCCGTGCCCGGTCATCATGCTCGAGGGCGGAACGGCCTCCGGAGCCGCCGCCGGCCTCGGCCGAGCGCCTGCCGCCGGTGCAGTGAAAGGATCGCGCTGTTCTGGCACGGGTGGCGGCGGCGCCTCGGGCGCCGGGCTCGACGGCCCGGGCAGGTCGAGATCCCTGTCGTCCGGGATCGTGTTCCGCACCACGGGCGGCGGAGCGAAGGCATCCGAGACGGCAGGGAGATGATCCGGCCGGCTTCCTCCCGCCGTTCAGGAGCGGTCGGAGAGCCGGTCGCCGCGCTCGATGTCGGAGAGCGGGTCGAAATCCGCCGGGATCACGGGGGCGGCCGGAGCGGGGCCGCCGCCAAGACCGGCGAAGGGGTCGGTCGCGACCGGCCGTGCCAGTGGTTCGTCCGCGAACGGGTCACGCCCGAACGGATCGTTCTCGAACGGCGCCGGTGCGGGCTTCGGGAGAGCGAAGGGATCGTCGTCGAACGGGTTCGCGGCACCGAGGCCAGGGGCGCTGGCCTCGCGCTCCTCGAGCCGCACCTCGATCTCGTACTCGCCGAGGGTGAGCCGGCTGCCGTCGCGCAGCGGCGCGGAGGCGCCGCGGCCGATCGGCTCTCGGGCGCGGTCAAGGAACGTGCCGTTGGTGGAAAGGTCGGTCACGATCCAGCGGCCCGAGCGGAAGGCGATGGTGCAGTGACGCTTGGAGAGATGCCGGTTCGGATCGACGAGAACCCAGTCATTATCCTCACCGCGGCCGATCGAGAGCTTGCCCCCCGTCACGCGCCGTGTGGCCGGCACGGCGGCGTCGAGGCAGCGGACGATGGAGAGAACGAGGTCCGTCACCGCCTCACCCGCCGATCAGGACCGTCGGCGCCCCGGGGATGACGATCATTCCGCCATGCGCACAATTATCGAGCACCCGCGCGGCAGGGAGGTTCATGATCATCACCGTGGCCGACTCGCGCACGATCACGTCCGGCCGCCCTACACAGGCGCAGAGATCGGTCACGCGCGCCGCCGGCAGGGCCATGATCAGAATCGTCGGCGCTCCGGGCGGCAGGATCGGCCCACCGACATGCGGCACCGGCCCGGAGGACATCGGGCAGAGATGCATATCGGTGATGCGCGCGGCGGGGAACATGGGGCTGCCTCCTCAGGCTGGGGCGATCCGGCCCGCACCGCCGGCGGCGATGTCGAGCCCGCTGTCGAGGAAGCGCCGCAGCGTCGCCTCCGCCTTCTCCGGCTCGCGCCGGACGGCAGCGAGCGAGACCGCACCGGCGACCGCGACACCAGTAAGATGCTCTGCTGGCGGAACGACCGGCTGGCCGGCCGGGGCCATGCTGCCGCCCGACCAGAAGGCGGCGACCGCGGCCCAGGCCTCGGGGCTGCGGAAGCCCGCGCCTTCGGCCTTCGCCATGGCGGCGCGACGATGCTCCTCGTCAGGCTTACGCACCCACGCCTCGGCGGCGGCCAATGCCTCGGCATCGGGCGGTGGCGGCTCAGGGGCGGTCGCTCGTGCGCACATGCAGGCCCACCACACCGCCTCGCGCTTCGGCAGGGCGTGGGCGAGGAAGCGCGCGGCATCGGCCAGCATGCCGGCCTCGATCAGCCGCCGCAGCGCCGCCGCCGAATCCGAGGCGCCGCCTGCCAGAGCCGCCGCCTCCGGCGCGAGATCGGCACGCTCCAGAACCGTCCGCGGAGCAGCGGAGGCGAGCTTCACGGGCGGCCGCTCCGGCGTCATGCACGCCTCAATTGATCATGATGATGCCGCCCTTCAGCATCATCATCCCGTCGCCGCTCACCTTCGTCATCAGGCCCTTGGCCTCGAGCATGACGGTGCCTTCGATCTTGATCATCATGCCCTTGATGGTTACGCCCATCTGGTCGATCTTGACCGAGCTGGTGCCCACCTTGAACTCGATCGACTGCATCGCCTCGCTGTCGATCTTGCCGAGGTTGACCTTCGTCGAGAGGTTGCCCATCGACACCTTGACCGACATGTTCCCCATGCCGACCTTGGTGTCGAACTTGCCCTTGCTGATCTCGACCTTGTGGTTGCCCTGCTGCACCGTCAGGTCATAGTCGCCTTTGACATCATATTTCTGTTTGCCTTCGATCAGCAGCGTGCGATTCGCCTTGATCGTCACCTTCTCGTTGTTCTTGACAAGGCGCTCGTAGTCCTTCTGTGCCTGGAACGTTACCTTCTCCGACCCTGCCTTGTGCTCGAACAGAAGCGCGTTGTAGTCGGAGCTTCCCCCGCCCGTCGAGGACCTGGTCACGATCCCCGTCTGCGTCTTGTTCTCGGGAAGCGCGACGGGCACCTTGTTCTCGTTGTTGTGCAGGCAGCCGAGCACCACCGGGTGATCGGGGTCGTCGTCTAGGAAGCCGACGATCACCTCCATGCCGATCCGCGGCAGCGCCATGATCCCGAAGCCGCTGCCGGCCCAGGCCTGGGAGAGCCGCATCCAGCACGAGGCGTTTTCGTCGCCTTCGCCGAGACGGTCCCACAGGAACTGGACCTTCACCCTGCCATACTCGTCGACATGGATCTCCTCTCCCTTCGGCCCGACGACCCTGCCGAGCATCAGGTTCGGGAGCTTCGGCCGTTCGGGAACGGGCCGCATCCGATAGGTCGTGCCGGCCGGGAAGGCGCTCACCGTGGTGCGACAGACGGGAATGGCGCGCGCATTGAGATGGATCTCATCCGCCATCGTTCGGCTCAGCCGCTCGATCAGGTAGGGCGTTCCGCTTGAGGCTTGGGCGTTGTCGAGGATCTCGATCGGCACGCCGAGCATCGGCGCGTGGGAATCCGTCGCG
>Ga0308397_1001049_pt1 | contig 17059 bp, 12 predicted proteins | sample Hotspr20SampleT8_FD_202356 | JGI IMG/M metagenome (GOLD analysis project Ga0308397, IMG submission 202356) | Hot spring phototrophic mat microbial communities from Mushroom Spring, Yellowstone National Park, Wyoming, United States - 20051001_T8 ...
AATAACATACCAAACATAATCGTCGTTTTCTTCTCCAATCGTATTATGTCCTTCGCTATCTTCTGGGTTTCTGTTTCGATCTTCTCTTCTAATATCGATGTCTCCGATTTAATCATCTCTTCTAATCTCTTAATCTCGGAATTTATTTTATCTTCCAGTCTTTGAATCTCTGATTCCATTTTATCTTCCAGTCGATTGATTTTTTCTTCCAAACTCATAATCTTTCCATCAATTCGAGCACCTTCCGATTTTATCAAACCTTCTAACCTTGATACTTCAGCATGAATCATCTCCTCTAATCTCTTAATCTCGGAATTTATTTTATCTTCGAGTCGATTGATTTTTTCTTCCAAACTCATAATCTTTCCATCGATTCGAGCACCTTCCGATTTTATCAAACCTTCTAACTTTGATACCTCCGACTTTATCATCCCCTCTAATCTTGATGCCTCGTTCTGAATCATCCCCTCCAATCGAGAAACATCAGACTGATTTCTCCCCTCTAATCGTGCAACTTCTGTCTGTATCATCCCCTCTAATCGCGCAACCTCTGATTGAATGAGCCCCTCTAATCGCGCTATGTCCTCTTTGGTGGCTAATTCCTTCGTCAACTCGTCTTTTAACTCTAATTTCTTCTGTATCGCAAGAGATTCCGCCTTCTTCTCCATCTCCTCGTATGCCCTTTCCAAAACCTCCGCTACCTTGCGTCCCTCCTCCTTACCCAAACGATCCTCGAAAAATTGCAGAGTCTCTACCTTAATTACATTCCCCATAGGGATAATATACCCATTCTAAACACTTAGTCAACTACCTATTGGTTGAAAAAAATCGAGAAGACTTCGAAAAAGCAAATCACGAAAATTTGTAATGATTTTTATCGAATTTGAAATTCTTTAAAGACGAAATAAAACCTGCGGGGCAAATACCCGCAGCTGTATTAGAATTAAAAAGTAAAAGTTTTGATTTCTTTAATTTCTTGTTTAAAATGCTTTTATTCGATTTTGCAAAAATAAAAATAACATCTATGTCGTTATAAATTTATCTTACCAACTGAATGATTTTGATAATCAATTCTAGTGCGTTTTGGTTGAGAAATATCACAACAAAAAATAACATACCAAACATAATCGTCGTTTTCTTCTCCAATCGTATTATGTCCTTCGCTATCTTCTGGGTTTCTGTTTCGATCTTCTCTTCTAATATCGATGTCTCCGATTTAATCATCTCTTCTAATCTCTTAATCTCGGAATTTATTTTATCTTCCAGTCTTTGAATCTCTGATTCCATTTTATCTTCCAGTCGATTGATTCTTTCTTCCAAACTCATAATCTTCCCATCGATTCGAGCACCTTCCGATTTTATCAAACCTTCTAACCTTGATACCTCCGACTTTATCATCCCCTCTAATCGCACAACCTCTGTCTGAATCATCCCCTCTAATCGCACTATGTCCTCTTTGGTGGCTAATTCCTTCGTCAACTCGTCTTTTAACTCTAATTTCTTCTGTATCGCAAGAGATTCCGCCTTCTTCTCCATCTCCTCGTATGCCCTCTCCAAAACCTCCGCTACCTTGCGTCCCTCCTCTTTCCCCAAACGGTCTTCGAAAAATTGCAGAGTCTCTACCTTAATTACATTCCCCATAGGGATAATATACCCATTCTAAACACTTAGTCAACTACCTATTGGTTGAAAAAAAATCGAGAAGCCTTCGAAAAAGCGAATCACGAAAATTCGCGATAATTTTTATCGAATTTGGAATTCTTTGCAGCAAAATAAAACCTGCGGGGCAAATACCCGCAGTTAAGCTTTATTAGAATTGGCGGTCAAGTGTTTTACACTTTATATAATCATCAGGTACACCACTGCCGTAGGCACATGTAGCTTCTACCACTTTTGTTTTTCCATTACTAATATTACAAGCTGGTAAACCAATATTACCACCTGGAATACTACAAAATTTATTAGAATCTGGTATATTATTGATTTTATTTTGAACAGCAGTTTGGCAAGTAGTTTCTTGTGCTTGTTGTGCAAAATTTTTTATATAATCTAAATCTTTTAAGAGTTTATAGGTATTTGGAGCTACAACTGTATAATCCGTTTTGCTTAACTCAACTTCGTCTAGTAAGCTACGTCCATTTACATCGATAAATTGAATTTGCAGAGATCCTCCATCAGGGGGGGGGGGAACCATCAGAGGAGGGGGGAGCAAAATTAGATATTGCATTTCTGGTAGCGGAACAATTATCCCTTAAATCTTGATTGCCATCGATTGTATTTATAAGTTTTTGTTTAATTTCATCAAAAGAGGAACCAAAAAAATAATTTAAATTACAATCTTGTTTCACTAATGGCGTTAATGTTGCATAATAGATAGTGCCAGTTTTCGCCACAAATGCACAGAAAAATTCTGGGTTTTCTTTCTTGTTTGCTTCTTCGTATGCTGCTTGTTCGGCTTGCTGTTGTGCTACCACTAATCCTGCTCCTAATGCTAAATCGTTGTTATCCTTGGATTTTTTACAAAACCCTGTTAAACCCAATATCCCCACTATCAGGGATATACCCAAAAGCTTTAATAATTTTGTTTTATGCATTTCTTTCCTCCATGTTTTGTTTTTTAAGATAGACAAAAACCTCTAAAAGTTTTTGCAAACTTTTTTTTAAATTGCGAAAATTTTTTTAAATTCAATATATATAAGTACTAAATTAAAATCATTCAAAAGTTCTATAAAAAATATATTTATTTATAATATTATTTAATAAATTTATTTTAATATTTTACCGCAATAAATTAAAGCATTTTAAATATCAAGCTTTTGATTCTAATATGTTGATTGACCCAGTAAAATGATCATTTAAAATTGCATTTACTTATGGAAAAAACCATTATACATTTGCACGAAATAGCCCAAGATTTTATTAAAATTACCGATACTGTTGCCAGAGAGGTTTATAAACTGTCGGGAAAAGCAAAAAAATACGATGCAGATAAAATAGCCGTAGAAATAATGGAAAAACTATTAGACGATCTTCCTTATAAAATCCGAGTACTTATCGGGGAAGGAGAAAAAGATAATTCCGCAATATTAGATCACAAAAAAAAATATGGAATCAGACTAAAAGACGATATTGAATTAGATGTTGTAGTAGACCCATTAGAATGTACCACCAATTTCTCTAAGGGTTTACCAGATTCTATGTCCGTTATGCTGATTGCTAAAAAAGGAACCATTCAACCAGTACCGGGAACATACATGAAGCAATTACTCCTTCCCAAAGAAGTAAAAGAATTAGCAAAACCAGAGGTTCAACAAAAAAAACCATTATCCAACGAAGAAAAAGAATTAATCAACCAATATCTTAAATTGGATGATCAAAAAAACATCGTTGTCGAAAAATCTTTATTAGAAGCAGAACCAAAAGATATTTTAAAACTGGTTTCTCTTGCTTTGGATTTAGATATTTCTGACTTAACTGTTGTCATTCAAGATCGACCAAGACACCAAGAAATCATCGAAAAGGTGCGCAACGCTGGTGCAGGTATAGCTTTGATAGAATCGGGAAGTATTTCCGCTTCCGCAGAAATCATTATTCGAAAAGAGGGACGTTATAATTTGCTTTTAGGTACTTATGGTGCTCCCGAAGGTTTAATTCAAGCATTTATGGCAAAATCTACCAACTCGATTTTTTTAGGGAAAATTCAACCCCACAACGAAAAAACAGAACAAGAAGCAGAAGAATTAAACATCCTCGAAAAAATTTTTAATCAAGATGAATGGATACAAGACGAAGGCATTTTGACTATGTCTGGTATACATTCTTCGATTTGGCTTCCAGGTGTTAGAAAAATTTATAAAAAAATACGACAATCTAACGAAAAACCTTATCGATATCTTGTCTCTACGGTGGTTTGGACTATTAACAATGTTCAACTACTAGAATTAGAAGATGGCGATCTAAGAAAAAAAGAAATCTTATTCCAATGATAAACACAATTCTAAATCAGCTGCAAAAATTTATTCCATCCAAATGGATTCGCGTTGGAGCTTTATTTCTTTCGCGATCGTTTCATTCTTTTTCTTCGCTTCTTTTTTCTTTTATTGTTGGAAGATTGTTAACAGTCGAAGAGCATGGTCTATACAGTCAATACTTAGCAAGGATTGTAGTATTCCAAGCAATATTAGAAGTAGGCTTACAATATTCTCTGATTCGATATCTATCTCCTATTGTTTCGAACCAAAGAATCAACGAAATGTCTTATCTTTTACGCGCATCTTTAAGAATTAAATTCTATGCAATTTTATTTGTTTTGATGGTTTGTTTCTTTTGGATTCTAGAAAACTTTTTTACCAACAAATGGATGATCGATACAGGACTATTTCCATTAATCGATGCACCAGAACATATAACAAATGTTTGGTTGGTCTTTCTTTCCAGTGTGGGAATGTCTTTTTTTTCTTATTTTGATGCAATATTGGTTTCTCATAAACATTATAAAATTTTAACTTTATGGATACCCATTACAGGTCTTACGCGAATCATCCTCCTCCTACTTTTCTTTTTTTGGAATGAGGGAGTGTTACAAATTAACCATGTGCTTTTTAGTTTTATGACGGGTACTTTTATATCGTGGATCTTCTATTTTTTTTATTTTGATTCTACGATTTTTTTCTTGCCCATAAAAAAGAAAAGGATAAGTTATTGGATCAATCGTCTTCTTAGGTATAATCAGTGGATTATGCTTGCATCTTTTTTTGCAATTCTATCTGATTGGATGGAAATCTTAATGCTAAAAAACCAAAGCGATGCAGGTATATACAATGCAGCGCGAATTCCCATGCAAGGTATATTGATTCTACTTACTACAATGCAATCTTTTATAATGCCCACGATGAGCCAATTTACTTCTTCTCGAGAATATAAAAATTATTTTAAAAAACTTTATATATTTATTTTATTATTAGTGTTATCGCTAATTCCTTTGGCATTTGTAGGTAGTTGGTTTATTCCTTTCTGGTTTGGAGAAGAATACTATCAATCTATTAATGTATTTTGGATAATATTTCCAGGATTTATGCTAAGAATATTTTTTGCTCCATTAGGAACAGCACTTTTTACGTTAGATCAACCAGTGATTATTGCCATCGAAGCATTTTTAAGAATGATTGGTAGCTTTGTTTTAAACATATTTTTGATTCCAGAATATGGCGTTATGGGAGCTGCTTATTCTTCTTTGTTTTCTCAGTTTTTAGGATGGATTTTTTTGTTGTATTTGTTTTATTACTATTTTAAGTTTGACAAATTCCCTAACATTTTAGAAAGATTAAAAGCATAATTGCGTAATTATGGATTTAAAACCTCAATCTTCGATTAACCAAAAAATATTCAAAAATAAAAATTATATTGAACGCGTAATCTTTCAATTTATCAATTCATTTATAAATTTTTTTATAAATAAACCTAATTTTTTTTATCGAACAGTCATTCTATTTATGGTTTGTTTGCTTTTAACCCCATTTTTTTTGATTTTTTATTTTAGTGATCCTATTGTTGTATGGTTGGTAGACGACTACGAAAGACCTTCGATTGTCTATGGTTATAATAGCAAAGGAGAAATTGTCCCTTATGCAGAATTTTATACTCAGAACAGAAAGATTATAGAATTAAACGAAGATGATCTCAATAACCTAAATGTAGTAAAAGCATTTATAGCAGCAGAAGATATTCGATTTAGAGAACATTTTGGAATCGACATACCCGGAATTATTCGTGCAATTATCATCAACCTTTATTACGGAGAGATAAGAGAAGGTGCATCTACTTTAACCCAACAGACAGCACGTCTTCGATTTTTAAATCGCGAAAGGACTTTTACACGAAAATTAAGAGAAGTTAGTCTTTCTCTGTGGATGGAGTTAAAATATCCTAAGTATAAAATTTTAGAAATCTATTTTAATGAAGTACCATTAGGCCATGGAACATTAGGAATCGAAGCAGGATCACATTTTTATTTTAACAAAAGCTTTCGCGAACTTACCATCGGAGAAGCTTCTGTTCTTTCGTCGTTAACTACTGCACCAAATATTTATAGTCCTTTAAAGAATCCTACAAAATCCATCGCAAAAATGGAAGTAACCTTTAAACGTCTTATAGAAAACGGAGAAATTAGCATAAAAGATGCACAAAAAGAATATCAAAACATTGTAAATAATTATATTTTAACCCTTAATCGATACCCAGACGAAAGCTCTTTTACAAGACGTCTAAACCTATATCCTTATGCAACGGAATACTTGCGAAAAATCTTACCAAAAGAAATAAAAAATAACTTAGAAACTGGTGGCTTCGAAATCTATACAACTCTGAACGTAGATCAACAAAAATTCGCAGAAGAATCTTTACAAGAATGGTTAACTTATCTAAATAGGAATAAAGTAGTATACCAAAAATCCTTCAAAAATTACGAAATATTCGACGAACACTTTAACGAAGCATTTTCAATTCTAAAAAAACTTTTTGGTATTGCAGAATTTAGTCAAAAGATTTCGAAAGGGCAACGCGATTTTAACGCAAAATTCTTACAAGAGAACAGAGATGATCTATTGTTATTAAATTATTTTTTAGGTGATGTTAAGATTATTAACGCGCTAAAAAACAATTATAAAAGCGAATTGAATAATCCTACCATAAAACCAGAATATATTGAAGGTGCATTAGTTTCTTTAAACCCACAAAATGGGAAGATCGAAGCATTAGTTGGTGGATCAAAGTTTATTCCAGCAAACCAGCTTCTAAGATTTTTATCTAAAAGACAACCAGGTAGTGCATTAAAGCCTTTTATTTATTCTGCAGGAATAGATTATTATGCGAATCATCCAGAGGATAAAAATCACGAATTTACGGCCGCAACCATCCTAGAAGATAGTCCCATAACATTCTTTGATCAAGACTTATCAGAATATGAACCAGAAAATTATGGTGGTGGTTATATGGGAAATATTCGCGTAAGAGAAGCATTAGTCTTTTCGCGAAATATAGCAGCAGTACAAGCCTACATAAAAATTGGTCCAGATATTGTAAATTCTTACTTAGAAAAAATCCTCGATTTACCGGAAAAATCTCTTCCGCGAGAAGCATCGATTGCATTAGGAACTTACGAAGTCTCTCCTTTACAATTAGCAACTGCTTATACAATTTTTCCAAGAAATGGTAGTATCATCAAACCATACTTTATAGAAAAAATTACGAAAAAATCGAACAAACAAGAAAAAACCATTTTCGAAGCAAAACCCCCAGAAATAAAACAAATTATCATGCCAGAAACTGCATTTATTATGAAAGATATTCTTAAAGATGTTGTTCTTCGCGGAACTGGTACAGCAGCAAGAATTGGTGGAATAACTGTATACGGAAAAACAGGAACATCAAATCGATATACAAATGCTTGGTTTGCAGGGTTTACTCCCGATAATGTTACCGTTGTTTACATTGGCTATGATAAAAATAAATCCCTTGGTCCCGGTGGAACCGGAGGTGCATTAGCCGCACCTGTATGGAGAAATTATGTTTATAAAACGATTAATTTAAAAAAACCAAAATACGAAGAAGAAAACTTATCTTTAAAAATTCTTCAACGCCCTGTATGTAGTCTAACAGGAGAATTACCGTATAACAATGTTTGCGATACCGTTAACGAATATTTTATTATAGGAACAGAACCAGAGACGATTTGTAGCACTCACTCTCAAAAAGGAAAAGGTGTTCGCGAAGAAAAAATTCAAATTCCCTTAGATATAAAAATTCATTTAGATTAAAAGGAAATGTTATGAAGTATTGTAGCAACTGCGGAAAAGAATTAATCAAAATGATACCAGAAGGAGATTCTATGGAACGTTTTGTATGCACTCATTGCAATACGATTCATTATCAAAACCCCAAAATTATCGTTGGAACAATACCCATTTACGAAAATCAAATTCTTTTATGCAAAAGAGGAATCGAACCTCAATATGGAAAATGGACCATACCAGCAGGATTTTTGGAATTAGGTGAACGTGTCGAAGAAGGTGCGATAAGAGAAACAAAAGAAGAAGCCAACGCGAACGTAAAAATCATCAAATTACAAACAGTTTATAGTATTCCAAAAATTAGCCAAGTTTATCTATTATTTTTAGCAAAACTATTAGATTTGAACTTTCTACCCGGGCACGAAACATTAGAAACTGTTCTCTTTCCAGAAAACCAAATTCCTTGGGAAGAAATTGCTTTTACTGCTGTTAAATATGCTTTAAAAACCTATTTAGAAGACAAAAAAAATAATCGACTCGAAATCACTCATATAGGATTTTACCCTCAACATATATGAAAAATTCTGGGGCTTCCAAAAACAAAAAAGAAATACATGATCTATTTAACCATTTTTCACTTAAAGAACTAGAACAGCCAGCCAATCAGGTTGAATTTTTAAAGATAAACCAAAGCGATATAGATCTATCGCTTGCTCTAAAAATATTAGAGTCTTATAAAATTCGTATTCATTACACTTACGACAAGTTATCCAGTTTATCGAATTCACGTACAAGGCTTTTACCACATCAAATCGAAGCAACCCATAGAGTTATAACTGCATTAAAACCACGTTTTCTATTAGCAGACGAAGTAGGCCTTGGTAAAACCATCGAAGCTGGTTTAATAATGAAAGAATTAGTATTAAGAAAAAATTATAAATATATTATAATAATTGTTCCAGCTCCATTACAAATTCAATGGCAACAAGAATTAAAAAATAAATTCAACGAGGATTTTACAATAATCAACAATAAAAATTTTAAATTAATAAATATTAATAAAATAAATAAAATTATTACATCAATAGATTTTATAAAAAATCCTAAATATTATGAATCAATTCTACAAATACCTTGGGAATTTGCAATCTTCGACGAAGCACATAGACTAAGAAGAGACTATAATAAAATCACACAAGCATATCATTTTGCAGAAAAAATTGCTCAACAGGTAGAAGCACTACTACTTTTGAGCGCAACACCATTTCGCGGTAAAATCGAAGAACTATATTATTTGATCAAGTTATTAGATCCCCACCTGCTAGGACCAGAACATTCGTTTTTTCAAGAATATGTTCTTCCAGCACGAAATGGAGAGAGTATAAAAAAAATCAGAGATGTTATAAATAAAATTATCATTCGAAGAAGAAAGATAGAAGTCGGTGGTTTTACAAAAAGGATTGCAAAAACCATTAAGTTTGAACTATCCCAAGAAGAACGAATTTTCTACGACGAAACAACAGAATATGTAAAAAAAGAATATAATCTTTCTAAACAATTACAGAATCGAGCTATTGGGTTTATTATGATTGTTTTTCAGAAATTGTTGGATTCTTCTACGCGAGCATTGCTAAAAGCATTAGAAAAAAGAAAACAAATGCTCGAAACAAAATTGTATAAATCTTACTATGATACCACCAACGATTACAACGACATAGAAGAAATAATCGAATATTCCGAAAACGAAGACGAAATTTTAGAAAGCATTTCTCAACTAGAAAATCAAGCTTATACATTGCAAGACATAAGAAAAGAAGTTTTAACATTATCGAGATTAATCTATTTAGGAAAAAAGATCCAACACGATACCAAAGCGATTAAATTAAAAGAAACCATCGAATCTCTAAAAAGAAATGGATACAATAAAATTGTTCTATTTACTCAATTTCGAACAACCCAAGATTATCTTGTAGAAGTGTTAAAGGACTACAAAGTAAACGTTTTCCATGGTAGTCTAACAGCAGATCAAAAAGAACAAGAAATACAAGCATTCAAAGAAAAAGGAGAAATTTTAATCTGTACAGAGGCTGGCGGCGAAGGACGAAATCTCCAGTTTTCGGATGTTTTGATCAATTATGATTTGCCTTGGTCTCCCCTAAAAATGGAACAACGAATTGGAAGGATTCATCGCTTTGGACAAAAAAATGACGTACTGATTCTGAACTTTTCGACGAAAGATACAGTGGCAGAAAGGGTTTTAAACATTCTCGAAAATAAAATTCGAATCTTCGAAGAATCCATCGGCCCATCGGATATGCTTTTGGGAAGCATCGAAGAAGAAATACATTTAAATCAATTTATCATGGACTTTGTAAGTGGAAAGATTAGCAAAGAAAAATTCGAAGAAAACCTATCCCAAAAAATAGAAACAGCAAAAAAATCTTACCAACTATTGAGCGATTTGGTTTCTCCTTCTGTTGTGGATTTTAACTTAATAGATTATTATAAAATAACACAACAAGAGCGATCCATCGATAACCTTCATATAGAAAAACTTACATTGTGTTACCTAAAAGATAATAAAAAATCATCGTTTAAGTTAAAAAAACATAAGAATGTACAAAATTCTTTAAAACAAAAGGCGAACATTTATCTACTTTTACCTGATAACAAGCTTGCTGTATTTGATTCTGATTTGGCACTCGAAAACGAAAGTTATGTGTTTTTAGCAGTTGGTCATCCTCTTGTAGACGAAGCATTAAACTATTATTTAAACCATCCTTCTAAAAAGGGTATCATCAAATTTCGTACTGATTTAGTGAAACAAAAAGGTTTGTATTTTATTTTTATCATTCATTATAACTCGAATCAATTCCAGGAAAAAAAAGAAATCATCAACGTTTATTTACCTTCTATTTTTTCTAAGGAGTTCCAGATTCTTAAAAAAACAGAGTTAGACGAAGTATTCCTAAAACACACTAATGGATTAAAAAAAGCTGATTTTATTTTGGTCAATCATACAGAATACGAAACGGTAAAAAATCTTTCGCAAGAAATCTATGTATGGCTAATCGAAGAAGCAAAAAAAGAAAATTCCCAATGGTTTAAAGGAATCAAAGAACTCTATACAAAAGAACAATACAAGTTAGAAATAAGCTATGGAAAAAAAATCCGCGATTTAGAAGAGAAAAAAGACATAGAACGATTAAGATATAAGATGAATCCCACATCCAATCGGAAAGCAATTTTAACAAGAACAGAAAATGCAATCAACTTAGCCAAAAAGGAACTCGAAGAGCAGATTCGCGAACTCCATAATTCTTCTTTGATAAAAACAGAGTTAGAGCTTTTCCAGATTTATTGGTGTTTGTAATTTTTTTATTGATCGGTTCAAAAGCTTTGATAATTATTATTTTGTATGAATCAAATCATTGAATATAACCAAGAGAATCGAGGTCCACTGCGAGATGTTAGAGTTTTAGATTTTACGATGCATCTACCAGGTCCTTTATGTACGATGTATTTAGGCGATTTTGGAGCAGACGTTGTTAAAGTTGAACATCCCATCGCAATAGACAACACAAGAAAAATGGGGCATTATTTTCCTCAGAATAAAAACATCAATACTTACTACTATCTTCTTAATCGAAACAAAAAATCCATCGCGATAAATTACAAAAGAAAAGAAGGTGTAGAAATCTTAAAAAAACTTTTGCCAAAATTTGACATCATTGTCGAAGGTTTTCGTCCTGGAATGATGGAAGAAATCGGCTTAGGATACGAAGAGGTAAAAAAAATCAACCCTAAGATTATCTATTGTTCTATTTCTGGTTTTGGTAAAGATACTCCTTATAAAGATTTCGCGGGGCATGATGCGAATTACTTAGCGTTATCTGGTATATTAGACTTAATCGGTGACGAAAAACCAATCCTTCCAGCCGTACAAATTGCTGATATTTTAGGTGGTACTATGTCTGCATTAACGGGAATATTGACTGCTCTCTATTACAGAGAAAAAACTGGCGAAGGTCAATACATCGATATTAGTATAACAGATTCTGTAATGCAAGTTGCCACATTAAGCATAGGAGATTTTATAGCAGAACAAAAACCTCCAACAAGAAACAAAACCTACTTAAGTGGACTTATACCTAACTATCAAATCTATGAATGTAGAGATAATCGCTATGTAGTACTTGCTGCATTAGAAGGACAGTTTTTTCAAGTGTTTTTAAAACAAATCCAAAGAGAAGATTTGTTAAAGCTTACAATTGAAGGAAAATACGAAGAAGTAAAACAAGAATTAGCCAATTATTTTAAATCGAAAACCTTCGAGGATTTAGAACCAATTTTTAAAAACCCAAATGCTTGTTTATTTCCTATTTTGAGTTTAAAAGAAACCTTCGAAAACCCTCATTTTTTAGAAAGGGGAACCATAATACAAATCCATGATCAAGAACTGGGAATTATAAAGATTCCGGGCTCTCCTTTTAAATTTTCGAACACACCGATATCTTATCGATTACCACCACCTAAGTTAGGCGAACATACAGAAGATTTTCTAAAAGCTTTGAATTACAGCGAAAATAAACTCTTAGAATTAGAAAAAAAACGAATTATTGCAAGAACAAAAGAAAGTTGATTTTACTTTTCTAAATATTATATTAATTTTGATCTATGTGTACTCTAACAATTCTTCCATATAATAATAAAATCTTCGTAGGTTTTAATCGGGATGAACTTCGCACAAGAAAGACTGCAATACCACCTAGTTTTTATGTTTACAACAATATCAAAATGATTTATCCAAAAGATGCAAACTTTGGTGGAACATGGATTGGAGCCAATGAATTGGGTTTTTTGTTTTTTTTGTTAAACTATAACCAAAAAAATCTTTATAAAAATTATTTTTTTAACAAAGCATACAAAAACAAAAAAAGTCGCGGATTAATTATTCCAGAACTTTTAAAATTAGAATCAGAAGAACAAATTCATGAATACATACAAAATTTCGATTATTGGAACTATTCTCCATTTCGTTTAATTTTTTTTAACGTTAACAACCTTAAAGTTCTGCAATTTATCTATTCTGGACGTGGGAAAAAAACAAGATGTTATTCTATTCCATTTTTTCAAGCTTCTTCTGGGTTAGGAGATCAAAAGATTTATCCATTAAGAAAAAAGTTGTTTAACACACTATTACTAAATCAACCTTCGATCAAAAAACAGATTAGATTTCATCATTATAGGAATAAAAAAAATCCCTTAGAAAATATCTTTGTAAATAGAAAGCTTGCAAGAACAGTAAGCCAAACCTTTATCTTAATAGAAAATCAACAAATTATGGTGCATTATTTGGATCATCTAAACAAAAAGAAACATAAATATATCCTGAACTTAAAAACGAGATCAAATATTCGTGGCAGCTTTTAGATAAAATTCAAAATTTTTTTTTGAACAATTTTTATAATAATAGAAAAATATAACTTTTTATTTGTATTGATTCAATCAAAAATTTACACGACAGCAAAATTGAATTTTTTAGAGTATACTGATATTAATAAAAATTTAATAAGATAATTTATATAAAAATATAATAGAAGAAATTATAAAAGATATATTATAAATTTTTAATAAAATCAAAAAGTGCCCAAGAAGAAGGGCACTTTATATCAATTAGCAGTCATAATACAATACGAATTCGTAAGGATGGGGTCGTAAATTTACGATTTGTTCTACTTCTGCTCTTTTGTATGCTATATAGTTGTCGATAAAGTCTTGATCAAAAGCGCCAGATTTGGTTAGCCATTCATGATCTTGTTCTAGTGCATCGAGAACTTTTGTTAAGTTTGCAGGTACTGCTTTGATTTGTTTTTTCTTTTCGGGTGGAACATCGTATAAGTTGAAGTCCGCTGGTTCACCTGGATCGATTTTATTCTGAATTCCATCTAATCCCGCAAGAAGCATTGCAGCAAATGCTAAGTAGGGATTTGCAGCTGGGTCTGGGGTTCTGAATTCAATTCTTCTTGCTTTATCGCCATGTACTGCAACAGGAATTCGAATTGCTGCGGAACGGTTTCTTGCAGAATAAACTAAACTTACAGGTGCTTCGTATCCGGGAACCAATCTTTTAAAGCTATTGGTTGTTGGATTGGTAAACGCCAACAATGCTGGTCCATGATGTAAAATGCCACCAATATAATATTTCGCTAATTCCGAAAGATTTGCATACCAATTACCAGCAAAAAGATTCTTTCCATCTTTCCACAAAGACTGATGACAATGCATACCAGAACCATTATCCCCAAAGAGTGGTTTAGGCATAAATGTTGCTGAAAAACCATTTTTTCTTGCGACATTTTTTACAACATATTTAAATAATTGTAATTTATCTGCTTGTTTTAATGCTTCGTCTAATTTAAAATTAATTTCTGCTTGTCCCGCACTAGAAACTTCGTGATGATGTCTTTCTGGTGGAATTCCCATTTTGTTTAACATTTCGGTAATTTCTGTTCTTAAGTCTTGGAAGTGGTCATTTGGTGGTAATGGGAAATATCCTTCTTTGGTTCGCATTTTAAAACCTAAGTTGGGTTTTTCGTCTACCCCCATTCTCCATCGCGCATCGATAGAATCGATAAAATAAAAACCTTGGTTTGTTACTTGTTCATAACGAACATCACTAAATATAAAAAATTCTGCTTCTGGTCCTAGATAATAGGTATCTGCTATGCCAGTTTTTTTCATGTATTCTATGGCTCTTTTTAAAATACCACGTGGGTCTCTATTGTATACTTTTGGAGGTTCACCGTTTTTGGGAGGTTCATAAATATCTGCAATAACTGCTAAGGTTTTATGCTCAAAAAATGGATCTATATAAGCACTAGATGCATCCAATTTTGCTAACATGTCGGATTCTTGAATTGCTTTCCATCCTCTGATAGATGAACCATCAAATCCGACTCCATATTCAAAAGCATCTATATCGATGGCATCTATATGGAAAGTCACATGATGCATCATTCCTAATATATCTGTAAAACGAACATCAATGTATTCAATTTTTTCGTCTCTACAATATTTAAGTAATTCCTTCGGTTCTTTTGGTAAATCGTACATTTCGAATTCTCCTTTATTAGAATTTTTAAAATATATGCAATCTTTATACCTTATAAAATTATCAAAAATCTTGAATACTTTTTAAACAAAATGATTATACTTTAAAGAAATTGAATAAATTATATACATCTATAAAATTGATTTCTATCGTTTCTTTCTTTTAAAATCAATTTATATCTTGTGGATTTATTTTACCTGTTATTATTAATAAATATTATAAAATTATATTAATATATAATTTATAAAATTATTTTATCTTATGGATGGTTTTTTTCTTTTGTTTATGGCAAATCAATTTACGAACCCCAATAAAAAAAGCGTATAAAAAATTCATAAGCTACACAAGTTATAAGAAAATATTTTTAAATCAAAAAATATTTTTTTACGATTGACATAAATCATCCATAATTTATCGTTCCTTCTTATGAAAACAATACCAACATTTATTTTAACACTTTTTTTTACAGTGTTATTTACGACAAATTTAGTAGGTCAGGAAAATATAGCTATTCACATAAGCAAATATCCTTAATCTGTGGATGATTTTCTTTTATTAAGAGATCAATTGGCAAATACACCAGAAGGCGGTGCTGCACTAACAATTATTGCACTCGATGCTTATGTCAAAAATCATCCCGATGCTTTAAAATTTTTAACGTTGATTTTATCACAAAACAACTTACAACAAAGCAATTCTCCAAGTGCATATAAAGGCTATGAACCAAGCAAAAATTATTTTAATTATCACTTTGGTAGAATGCAAGAAAAACCATCTTTTATGGAATGCTATATTATCAACAATCAAATCACTTTTAGAAGAAATCAATTTAGCATAATAAACGAAAATCAGATTAAAACATTTGTTCTATCGAATGTTTCCAGTATGAGTCCAAGACCTATTACTATGGAAAAAAACGATAAAGGAATTTGGAAAGCCAAAGAACTATCGAGTTTATTTTTAGGCTGCCCAGAGCAAAAAAAAGCAAAAGATGATCTTTAATCGATTACTTCTCCCATCAAGGTTGCTTTGGTGGACTGAATAATTTTAACTTTAAGAAGATCTCCCATTTTGTATTTTTCTTGTGGATCGGAAAATACTACTACTTTACCATAAGTTGTCCTTCCCATCCAATCTTTGGGGGATTTTCTACTTTTTCCTTCCACCAAAATTTCGTATTCTTTGCCGTGCTCTTTTTTGTTTTTTTCTTTCGAAATATCGCTCTGCAAATCAATCAAACGATTTAGACGTTGAATTTTTACTTCGTGAGGAATGTTGTCTGGATATTTTTTCTTAGCAATAGTATGTTCTCTTTCTGAATAATGAAACATAAATGCCATATCGAATTGAACCTTTTGTACTACATCAAGTGTTTCTTCGAAATCTTCTTCTGTTTCGTCAGAAAAACCTACGATAATATCCGTAGATAGACCTACATCGGGTATTTCGCTTTTAATATAATCTACTAAATTTAGATATTCTTCTTTTGTGTAGTCTCTATGCATTCGTGCTAAGATTCTTGTTGAACCTGATTGTAAAGGCAAGTGAATACTGTTACAAAAACGTCTTTCTTTTGCCATTAACTGAATCAATTTTTTGGGGAAATCGTGTGGATGTGGGGAAGTAAACCGAATTCTAAGAATTGGAGTAGAATCTAATATCATCTGTATTAAGTCGGTAAAATCATAATTTTCGTATTTGTAAGAATTTACATTTTGTCCTAACAATGTAACTTCTTTGATGTTATATTTTTCGATCAAATGATTAATTTCTGCAATGATTGTCTCTGGTTTTCTACTTCGTTCTCTACCCCTAGTATAAGGAACAACACAAAAAGAACAAAAGTTATCGCATCCCCTCATAATTGTAACAAAGGCAGAACAACCTTCGACTACTTCTGGTTCTATATCATCATAAACCTCTGTGGAAGAAATTCGCGTCATCTGGAATTTTCTTTCGGGACTTGTACGAATTTGTCTTACAATATCTGGAAGATTTCTGTAATTATCTGGACCAAGAACAATATCGATAGGAAGTCCCATAGCGAACAATTCATCGCCTAAGTTCTGAGCCATACAACCGATAATACCAACAACCAAAGAAGGATTCTGTTTTTTTAACGGATAAAGGGATTGCAATCGACCATATACTCGTTCTT
>Ga0308397_1001056_pt1 | contig 16947 bp, 18 predicted proteins | sample Hotspr20SampleT8_FD_202356 | JGI IMG/M metagenome (GOLD analysis project Ga0308397, IMG submission 202356) | Hot spring phototrophic mat microbial communities from Mushroom Spring, Yellowstone National Park, Wyoming, United States - 20051001_T8 ...
AGCTAATAAATAAAATCAAAATCCACATTCTTAAATACAACTTCATCAAATAACATAAATTCTTCTTTTAACAGAAAGAAAAGTATAAAAACTGTATTTGTGATTTTTTTAGAAGAATTAAAACAACTATTGCCTCAAAACTATTCTTTTTTAGAGATGGTTTTGGATATATATAATTTAGATTTGGTAAACCGCTACTATCTATTCTTAAAAGAAAACAACGAAATCTATGGTTTTTTTTCCAAAGCAGATAGTTTAAGAATCGCAAGTCGGCATGTGTTCGAATCGATGGTATATATTTATTACCTATATTCTAATTTGCGCGTTTCACGTGAAACGTCTTTTTTAGATGTAGGGACAGGACCAGGACTACCTGGTTTTCTGTTGTATTGTTTAAAAGAAACTCCTAAGATTACTCTTTTAGATTCTTCTCAGAGAAGGTTGAAGATTCTCGAAAACTTTATTAGAGATATGGGATATAAAGATATAAAAATTGTATACAAAAGAGTAGAGGAGTGGTATCAGAGATATGATATTTGTTTAACAAGAGCACTGATTCCTTTCCCATTTAGTGCAGTTCTTATGAGTCATGTTTTCGAAAAGTATATTGCAATTTTCTCTGCAAACCTGCGTACTGAACCTTTTTTTGATGATTATTTAAAAAAATACAATCTGCAAATCGTAAAGGTTTATAGTGTTTTAGAATTAGAATTTTTGGGAGAAAGGCAGTTGATTTTACTTTCACATATAGATAAACAAAAAAAAATGAAACCCATCAATTGGAAGACACTTAGGAGAGAAATGGATGAGTATTATAATAGCAATAGCCAATCAAAAGGGTGGAGTAGGAAAAACAACTTCGACAATTAATTTAGCGGCATATTTGGGCAAAAAAGACAAGAAGGTATTAGTAGTTGATATGGATCCCCAAGGTAATGCATCTTCTGGTTTTGGGTTGGATATACACAAATTGAATAAAACCATTTACGAAGTTTTGATCGAAGAATTTTCTGTTGGAGAATGTATTCTTACAACAAAGGAAAAAAATGTTTCTATTTTGCCATCCAATGTAAATTTAGCTGGGTTGGAAGTTGATCTTTTAGAATTAGAAGATAGGCATGAACAATTAAAAAAAACCTTGAATTCCATTCGAAATCAATATGATTATATATTGATTGATTGTCCACCGAACTTAGGTATTTTAACAATCAATGCATTGTGTGCGGCGGATGGAGTAATCATTCCTCTGCAAACAGAATATTATGCTTTGGAAGGAATTACACAATTGATTCGCGTCATTGATCGTGTTCAAAAATCATTAAATCCTTCTTTGGTTTTAACAGGGGTATTATTGACTATGTTTGATCAAAGGACAAATTTGTCTAAGATGGTCGTAGATGATGTTCGAGCTCATTTTAAAGATAGAGTATTCGAAACCATCATTCCCAGAAATGTAAAATTATCCGAAGCTCCCTCTTTTGGACAAAGTATAGCAGTTTATGCCCCGGACAGTCTTGGCGCTATTGCTTACGAAAAAGTGGTTGATGAATTAATTCAGCGAACTTAAAAGAGGCTATTATGACACCAAAACGAAAAGGATTGGGTAAAGGACTTGCGAACCTATTACCAGATTTAACTGATACTGTTGAATCTTCGCAGAATGAATTTCAATACATTGATGTCGATAAAATTGAGCCAAACCCAGAACAACCTAGAAAACGATTTCAACAAAATGTCCTACAAGAGCTTTCCGAAACCATAAAAAACGTTGGGGTAATTGAACCTATCATAGTTCGAAAAGAAAACGATAAATATATTTTGATTTCTGGTGAGCGAAGATGGAGAGCAACAAAACTTGCTGGTTTTAAAAAAATCCCTGCTATTGTAAAAAATGTTGATGAAATAAAAAGCGTAGAATTGTCTATAATAGAAAATATTCAAAGAGAAGACCTTACACCAATTGAAGAAGCAAGAGCGTACGAGCGTTTAATCAAATTAACGAATTTGAACATCAAAGAAATTGCAGATAGAGTAGGGAAAGATCGTTCTACCATTTCTAATTTACTTCGTTTGTTAAAACTTCCTGAAGAAATACAACAATTAGTAGAAGAAAAAAAATTAACAGCTGGGCAAGCTCGTCCTTTGCTTTCTATTGCAGATAAAAAAATGATGGTGCATTTAGCAAATAAAATTGTTCAAGAAGGATGGAATGCTCGGAAAGTAGAAGACGAAGTAGCAAAAATCACCAATCCTGTATCCACTAAAACAAAAGGCGAAGGGAATTATAAAGACCCATCTATATTAGAAGTCGAAAAAAAGATCCGATCAAAATTTACCACAAAAGTGGACATAATTCATAAGAGCAATGGATCAGGAAAAATCGTCCTTCATTATGCAAATTTAGACGAATTTGATCGTATTATAGAACTCTTAGGAATAAAAATGTAATCAATCCTTTATATGTTGATGATTATACAAATGGTCTCTACAATATTCATGATCCTTACATTCTACGCAATAGCGAAAATCCATGTAAGGATCATCTTGTTCTGTTTTTCCACAGATAGTGCAACGATGGATAGGTTCACTTTTATCTTTTAGTTTTAATTGATATTTGATTTGATGTATTTTAAAAGTTGGTAATTGCTTATTTAATTCCACCTATGCTATAATAAATAGTATAGGAGGTAATAAAACATGAACTTAGTAGAACTATTACAGATAGCATCATCCGAAGAAAAAGCAGAAGAAGTCTTAAGAGCTAAAGGTGTTCTTAAAGCATTTGACAGTTGCCCTTTCTGTAATGCTAAAAACATAGGTAAAGTCAGAAGGAATTTTCTCAAATGCTATAATTGCAGAAAAGAATGGAGTGTTAGAAAAGATAGCATTCTTGAAGATTTAAGAGTCCCTTTCTCTAAATTTATATTGGGTGTTAAACTATTTATCCTTGAAGTCCCCGTTAATAAAGCATATAAAGAACTTGATTTAGCATATAATACTACCCATAAAATCTATACAAAAATCAGACTTTGTATATTCAGATTTGTTTCAAAAGATGACCAGTTTTTAGCTGGGGAGATAGAGATGGATGAAAGCTACTTTGGAGGGAAGAGGAAAGGAAATAGAGGGAGAGGAGCAAAGAATAAAATTCCTGTGTTTGGAATTCTTGAAAGAAATGGTAAAGTTAAGGTTGAGATAGTAAGAGATGTATCCGCAGAAACGTTATTAAGAGAAACTATAAAGAAAGTAAGGAGAGGAAGTTTGATATACACAGATAAATTCAAAAGTTATGATAGTCTTGTGATGTATGGATTTAAGCATGAGAGGATAGATAAGAGTATAAAGTTTGCAAATGGTAAGGTATATATAAATGGTATAGAGGGTTTTTGGAGTTATGCAAAGGAAAGATTGCTTAAATTTCATGGTGTAAGTAAGGATAATTTTGTTTATTATCTAAAAGAGCTTGAATTTAGATATAATTTTAGGGAGAATATTGATGATAATTTGTATGTATGTTTAGGTGGAATATTTTGAGCAATTACCTAAAAGTTTGATTTTTTAAGTTTGGAAATACGATAAAAATCAGAAAATTGAGTATACCCAAAACAGGTCCTAGTATCGGTAAGATCGAACCAATTTGCATAGAAAGCATTATAGCATTATATACTAAAAAAATACCTGTAAATATACCAATCCACTTCATCTTGATGGGCAAAATAAAAAATAAATAGATTTCCATGTCGGGATATAGAAAAGCAATGGCAAAAAAAACAGAAAGATAAACATAGTATGCATCTAATGGATAAAAATACGTACCTAAAATAATGAAAATATAACCACTGAAAATAAATAAATTGTATTTTAGTGTACCTAATTCATTTTCTAACATGTTGCCGAATAACCAAAAAACATACAAAAATAAAATAAGGGATAATAAATCATTTGTAATGCGAAAAGGGAATAAAAAGATTTGCCACCATTGTTCTGTAAAAAGCATTTGAACCTGAAAGGAAGGATAAGAGGTGTTTGTGATAATATCTAGTAGATTTACCACAGCCATGAGCAATGTTAATACATTTGTTAAGTTTGCAATTGTGTATTTTTCCAACTTAAATTTCTTGTTCATAGAATTTATAAAATATTCAAAGGAATTGCTATGTCAATAAATTATCTTTGGATTTGCTTAAAATGGGAGTTTAAAATACAATTTCGTTCGTTACAAATCATATTCATGTTGTTGTTTTTTTCCTTATCGTTAACGGTGATTTATTATTATTCCCTTCGATCGAATGTCTTTTTAGACGAAAAGAATTACTATGGTCTATTTTTGCTTTCTATTTTTTTTATGGTAATTCTTCTCTCTGGTCGAGGATTACAAAGAGAAAAAGAAGCAGGATTTTATAAAATTATTTTAATGAGCCCTCTACCGAGATGGATATTCTACCTAAATAGAATTTTTGTAAAATCCATTATTATAATGTTCATCATCTTAATATTTCAATTTATTTATAAAATTTTATTAATAGGACAAATCTATTTTTTTAAGAATGATTTATATATAGTGTTGTTCTTTTATCCCTGCATTGTGAACTTATTAGCGATTGGAGAAATTGTTTCTTTGTTGTCTTCGGGTAATCGTATGAAGGAATTGATTTTACCAACTTTGTTTTTTCCTCTCGCAATACCCATTTTTATTGTATATGCAACCATTATTAATGAGCTTGTTCAAATCGAAATGAAATTAAATTTCCTTCTTAGAAATTTTATTTTACCTATAATCTTATCAATAATTTATGTTCTAGTGGGTGTTTTATTTTTTAATTATTTATCCGTAGACGAAAGCTAAAAAGGAAAACTTATGAAAAACATTGCTTTGATCATCAACATAATTTTTGCTTTTATTCTGATTCCTGTAACTATTTTAGCGTTGGTTTATCCAACAGTAATTGTGTCGCAAGGACAAGCTCATAGAATATTTTATATTCATGTTCCAGTAGCTTGGGTATCGATGTATTCTCCGATTATCGCTTCTGTTGCTGGTATGATGTATTTTATCACCAAAAAGTCATTTTACGATCGAATTGTAGTAACATCTATGAAGATTGCTTTTATATTTGCATTAGGAGTGGTAATAACAGGACCTCTTTGGGCATCCACCGAATGGGGAACATTCTGGAATTGGAAAGATCCCAGACTGATGAGCTTTTTTATTTTGATCTTAACTATCAGCAGTTTTTTTGTCGTAAGAAATTTTACAGATGACCTTCAAAAAAAATATATGTATAGTGCGATAATGGCTATACTCGCGACATTTGCTTCTGTATTTACTTGGTTTTCTATTAGAATTTTAACACCCGATACACATCCAGGACCAGTTCTACATACGATGTCTCCAGAAATCAAAAGAACCTTTTGGCTATCTGTATTAGGATATCATTTCTTTTTTCTTGTAATGTTTTATCTTACTTATCAATACGAAAAAATTCAAGAGTTATATCAACAACTAAAACATCACTAAAAGGAAAATCAAATGAAGCATCTAACAAAAATATTTATACTTATTCATGTGTTTATAGCTTTTTATTTACATGCTGAACCAATATCCAAAGAAATATTAGAAAATAAAATAGAAGAATTAAAAAAACTCGATCCAGCAACGAGAAAAGAAAAAATTGAATTGTTAGATTACGAAACATCAGCAAGTATTTTAAGTTATTTAAGATATAAATACATTAAAGAAAATCCCGAAATGGAAATTGTTTTTTCTATGTATGATCACATATCGAATTTGAATGCAATTGAACTATCCCAAAAAAGACTCAATCGATTGTTGATCGTAATTGTGTTTATTCTTCTTCTTTTTTCTGTTTATTTAACTTATATTCTAATTAGCCAAAATAAAATCATCAAAGAGTTAAAAGAGTTTAAAATTTCTAATACAAAAAGTTCAAACAAAAATTTCGAAGTATTTAAAGGGTGATGTTCTATATCGATAGTTTTAAGCACCCTTATGTGCAATTAGAAAAAGAAATCATTCTACCTTCGATTTCCTTAGTGAGCTTTGAACCTCTTGAGGCGAAAAAAATTTATCAGTTGTTAATCGATTATTTTCCTTCATTTACAGAGGACTTTAAGATTATCCATCAAGATCAAATTATTGGACAAAAAAAATATTATTCTTTTTTAAAAGTTAAAAATTTTGATAAAATTCATATAGGATTAGAACTAAGAATTCTTTCTTCTTATGCAGGTGGTGCATCGAAAGAAGAGCTCTTAGATAATCCCATACAGAATTATTCACCATCTTTTAGAACAAACAAAATCTATTTTTTTTTGTTTATGTATGCAATAGATAACTATATTTACGAAAATCAAACTTTTAAAAGCATAGAATCTTATTATATCGATTTTATCAGAAACTACCGAATTCCTTACACCGATATTAAAGTAGAACCATGGACCGTAAACCTTTTTGACGATTTAGAATTCGAAGAGCTCATAAAAGACATAGAAAAAAAAATTCCTTATGAATGGAACGCGAAAGTATGGAAAAAACCATTTACCATAGAACGAGCAACATTAGCGTTAAATTTAATTCATATAGATCAGTTTGAATATTTAGTAGAAGATTTTATAAAATTTATTTATAATATAAACAATCAAACGTTTGAATCCGATACATTCAAAGTTTATTTTTTAGATTGGGAGATAGAACGATGTTTATCAAAAAGCGGAAACCTTCACTGGAAGTTTACCAAAGTACCTTTTATAAATTTATCTTTTTGATTTTATTTTTTTTTGTTTTTTCTTGCAGAACACCAGTTTATAAAAATACCTATTGCCAAGAATATAAAAACATTCATAAAATTTTGCAATCTATCAACATTGATTCCAATAAATGGATATTGGTGAGCTTAAATATTTCAAATAGAGATTATGAAAACGAAATCATACACGATACAAGGTTGATTATGGCAGAATTAAAAGGCGAAGAACTTTTTTTTAAAGACATAAAAATTATTGGCAGAGATGATTATCCTTTTAAACCTATTTCTTTTGCATATGACGAAAAATCAAAAACCTTTTATTTGCTAAATATCGCATTCAATTTGCAACGTTCTATCGAAATCTATTCTCTTAAAGAGGATACATTAATTTTTAAAAATCGATACAGATCAAAAACCTTTCAAAATTTGGTATCGATTACCTTTTGGAAAGATAAATTGATTGCATTAAATTATCTTGATAATTTTCTTGCAATCGATCCAACCATTTTTTATGAATTAAAAAACGAACAATTTCAATCCATAAAATCAAAAATTACAAAGGCAGAAAGGATTAAAAAGATCCATAATCAACTTTATGCATTTATTCCAGAAAACAAAGAAATTGTTCAACTAGATGATCAATATAACATAATCAAAAGAATTCAATTCGATTTATATCCTTATGATATGTTTTTTTATAATAATAAATTTATAGTTTTATTAAACAAAAAATATATTCATATTTATAAGAGTTATGAACAAGACAATTTTATTAACAATCCATCTTTTGTTTATTCTATTCCAGAAAAATCCATCGCGCAAGATAGAAAATTTAAACTTACAGACACTGATTTCGAAAAATATTTAATCAACAATCATCCTTATTTTGATCTATTCTATTTTTCTATTCCTAAAAAAAATAGTATAGAAATTATATTAAATCAATATACAATTTATTCTAATCGTTGTAGTATAACAAGTGATTTAGATAGATAGCGTAAATGTAATAAAATGTTTTCTTTTAAAGATAAATAAATTTCTTTCGTAATTTCGAGATTTTCTTTGATTTCGTTATGTTCTTTTGGTAATTCCAACAATGGAAACATATTCAATTCTTCTTCTAAAAAAAGCTCATTTTCTAACTTAGATAAAACTTGTAAATCCAGAATTTCTATCTTTACTTTTTTTTGTATATCTTCGATTGTATGTAAAATATAGTTGATTTTTTCTATAAAATAAATAAATTTATTTTTATTAGTTTCTAAGATTTTTTTAACATCATGATGATTTTTATAAGAAATATTTAGTTTGTTTTTTTTGAAGGGAATAATGCTTTTAGATAATTCTTCTTCGTTTTGGATGATTTTGAATTTATCGATATAGCAACCATCTCCATACAAAAGGTATAGGTTTAAGTGTTGGTAATTGATATAATTTTTCTCGAACCATTTTTTAAATATTAATAATTTATCGTTTGTAATCACAGGCTGATTTTTTAGGTTTAAACAAATCTTCTTGGGTGCAGAGATAATTTGCTTATAGTTATAATTTTCTAATGAATTTAAACGATTACTAAAATAGATCATTCGCGATTCTATGCTAGAAAATTTTGTATGAATTACTTTATTCGGGAAGCCAAAATCCAGACCGACAAAAAAGATATTGGAACACCCTAAGTAATTGGCAAAATCCAATGCAGAAGTAGAAACAGAACCACCACTTTTAAGAAAAGAAATATCGGAAAATAGTTTTTTATATATATAAGAGACATAGGGTAAAGTGTTATTGAATACAAAAACATTCGAAAAATACTTGGTATAATTTTTGATTGTAAGATAATATACAACGGGATCGCATACTAAATGAAATGGCTTATCAAGATGCTTTTCTAGATGCAAATAATTGATTGCTTGTGCATCGATGGAAATCACAAAATCTGGAATAATGTTGTGATAAATTAGCGTATTTAATGCAGTATCAACACAAATAATAACTGTTTGATCTTGATATTGTTTTATGCTATTTATCCATTTATCTAACGAAGGACCACCACAAACGATAAAACATGAATAATTTTTATAAATATTATTTAAATAATTAATAGATAAAAATTTATTACTAAAAATTAAATTTTTATAAAAGTTCGAAACCCATATTTTTTCGAATTTTTTTGCAGTATGATAATTTACTTGATAGTAGAATCGTTTTCGGTAGAATAAATCTATTAAAATAAGATCCTCTTTGTTGATTGCATTTTTTAGGTAAAACAATTCATACGATAAGATATTTTTTTTTAAAGAATGAATAAATTCAATGTTTAAAGAAGGAATAAAAAAAATTCTTTTAGAATAGTTTTGGTGAAACTCATTAAAAACAACAGAAAGACGTTCTATTGCCTTTTGTAGAATGATTTCTTCTGGTTCAATCCATAAAATATTAAAATCTGTATGTTTTAAGATTTGTTCAACTATATATCCAATACCAACCTTATAGCATAGAATCGTAGAAACTTGTTGCGAAATATTCTTGATCCAATGCGAAAATTGTCGTTCTGCTTCTTTTATAGGATCATAATAACTATGTAAAAATTTATGATTTATTTTTATATTAAAAGGTAAATTATTTTTATAAATTATTTCAATATGTTGATTCTCTAATGATTGCATAATATCGTTTCTGGATTTTTTGGATTTCTAGATCCATATCATAGAGTTGTGAAAAGTTTTTTGATGTTAATGCAGCATCAAGATTACCATAGAAAAAAACTTTTCCATTTTTTAGCAAGATAGCTTTTTTGATAAAATTTGGTATTTCTTCAATTCTATGTAAAACAAGTATGATAAAGTTTATTTTTTTTGCAATCTGATGAATAAATTGTTCGAACTGAATCCGACCTTTAATATCTAATCCATCAAAAGGTTCATCTAAAACAAGAATTTTTGGGTTTTTAATCATACTTCTTAGTAATAAGGTTCTGTATTTTTCGCCTGTTGATAAATGTAAAAATTTTTTATGATAATCTTTTTCCAATACAGAAGGTATGTACTCTTTTAAAAACGAAATGGCAATTTCTTTTTGTTTGTGAGTTGCTTCTGTGTAATACCCCAATTGGTCGTAGAAACCTGTGCATAGTGTTTCTAGTATACTAATTTCTGGATGATAAGCTTCGAACCATGTAGCGATTTTCGGGAAAAAATAACCAAATAAATGTTTCTGGTGCGCAGAAAAATATCGATTATGATTGATTTCTAATTGCGATTTTCCTGTTGTTGGCCAATCCAATCCAGTAATTATACTTAATAAAGTTGTTTTTCCAGAACCATTTGGTCCTATTAATACATAATGATTTTCTTCTAGTTCGAGGTTTATATCATCTAATAAAATCGATTGATTTCGTATATAATGAATGTGATCTAAAATTAACCTCATTCGTGTTGATTTTTTTCTATGTATTGTTTAATATAATTTAATTCTTGTTTTGTGTTTGCTTCGAAGATGATTCTTATAATAGGTTCTGTATTGCTTGTTCTTAGATGTACCCAAGATTGATTTTTATAAGAAATAAAAAAACCATCTTCTTGATTAATGCTTTCGATTTCTTCTTCTGAATAAAGAGAATAAAATTTTTCTATCCAATCATTCAATATTTTTTCTTTATTTTCGAATTTATAAGGGATTTTTAGTTTTTCCATGTAGAGAGATGGCATTAAAGCAAGTAGATCATCGATGGATTGTGAATTCATTGCAGTCATTGCAGATAAAATGTATGCTATACCAGTTAAAGAATCTCTTCCCATAGAAGGTATTGTCGGATCGATTACACCACCATTTCCTTCACCACCGAATTTACCGCCCACTTCTAACATCTTGTTTAAAACATTTACTTCGCCCACTGGTGCTCTTAATACTTTATGTCCTTCATTAGAAGAAATCTTTTCGAGAATTCTCGATGTAGAAAAATTGACAACAAAGTTTGCTTTTTTCTTTAACGTTAATTTTTTTCCTAAGTAAGCTAATCCTAATGTATATTCTTCGTTGATGGCACCTTTGGTAGGAGAACCACAAACAAGCCTATCTCCGTCTGGGTCTAATGCAAAGCCTACATGAGCTCTTTCTTTTTTTATGATCTTCGAAAATGTATTTAATGCCTTAGGTGTTGGTTCAGGTGGTCGATTAAATTTTAAAGAATGTTCACAATTCAAAGGAATTATATCGCAGTTTAATTCTTTTAATAAAATTGGTAATGCATAAATACCACTGCTATTAACGGGATCAATTACTACTTTATATTTCTTTTGTTTGATTTCGTTATAATTAGTTAGTTCTTTTAGTATGGATTCAACGTGTTTCTCGATTCCATTATAGGGTTGAGAATTGATTTTTAAGGGAAATTCTAATGGTAATTCTGTTCTTAAACCTTCGAAAAGTTTTATATAATCTTCTTTATCGTAAAAAAAACCACCCTTTTTTAAAAATTTTATCCCATTCCATTCTTGTGGGTTATGACTTGCCGTAATAATAATTCCAGCATCAGCTTTAGAAAAATAACAAGAAGCTTTGATTGTTGGTGTTGGTGCTGTTCCTACGTTCAAAACCTTTTTATTATAAAAATTTAATAAATTTTCTATAAAATTGCTAAGTAAAGGTGAACTACTTCTTCCGTCATTACCTAATAGAATGGTTGTACCTGAATTCTTGCAAAAAGCTTCTATGATTTCTAATAGCATTTTGGGAGAAATGCCATCAGGAAATTTTGCTCTTATACCAGAGATGGAAATCATTAAATTACCTTGTTCAATTCTTTTAAGATAATCTTCTGGTATAGAAAATGGATGATTATGCTTCATATACTTAAATTTTCTTTTTATTGGTTCTTTGCAACAAGAAAGTTTTTAAGAAAATAGGTTTTACGAAAAAATTCTATATAAAATTTAGATACTATGAAGAATTTTTTAATTTATTCAATTCTTTTAATTGGTTTTATACATTGTAATTTATATTACAATACAGATGCAAAGAAGAATATCGAAGTTCAAAAATTCGAAGAGAAAAAAATCGAAAATAAAAAAAACAATGTAATTGTTGTTTCGAAAAAATGGAATAACTTAAAATTCTTTTTTATCGGTAAAGAAGTAAATGATGATCCAGTATTAAGAGAATATCAACGAAAACAATGGTATGTTGATTCTATAAAAGCAATTCAAACGATGCAAATGTCCTTAGATCGTAGAAAAGATGTGATAGAAAAATGGCATAGAGAAAATTTACAAGAAACAAATTCTGTAAACAATGCTGTTTATTTATTAAGTGGTGCAGATTTATATCATTTTATTTTATCCTAATGCAGAAAATTACATTATGTTGGCGATGGAAAATACTGGCGCTATTGATGAAAACTATAAAGAAGAGGACTTAAAATATGGAATCATCAACGTTCAAAATATTTTAAGTAATTTAACTCATTCGGGATATTTATTTTCGCGAACCATGTATCAGTATATGATAAAAAATAAGTCGAATATTTTTTCTGGAACATTGCCAGTATTACTCTATTTTATTGGGTATTTGGGTTATGATATCATCGATGTTCAATCAATGTGTTTAGCATATAAGGAACAAAACTGTATTATACCTGGTTTAAAATATCAAATCGTCGATAAAAATCAAAAAATCAGAAATTTATTTTATTTTTCAAAAAAATTATCGCCAGAGGATTTAAAAGAAAATTCGGAATTGGATGTTTTTTTTAAAAATTATCCACACAAAGGATTGTTTTTAAAAGCTGCGGTATATTTGCTACACTATAAGCATTATCAAAAAGCGAATGAATATTTAGTAAAAAATTTTGATGTAATTGTACAAGATGATTCAGGAATACCATATAGTTATATTAAAAATGCTCATTATCAAATAAAATTGTTTGGAGTTTATAAAGATCCTACGGTTTTAAAAGAAACTATTAATCCCTTCCAAAAAGATCTGGAAGAAGATATTAAAAAGTATTCTAAAGAATTACCCTTTAGTTTTGGGTATGCAAAAGCAAGAAAAAGTGGTTTATCAAATTTAATTTATGCTTTTAGAAATTAATTAATTTTTTTTATCAAAATATTTATATTTCCTTGAGGATACTTAGGTTGATATTGGATTTCGTCTACGATGGATCGTACTAAAAATAAACCTAAGCCTCTTGGTTTTCCTTCTGTTGAATGTTCCATCAAGTTTGGATTAGATGTTTTTGATAAATCAAAATGAGGTGCATCATCGTATATTTTTATAATGATTTCTTCTTGGTTTAGAACCTCCACTTCGATTTCTATTAAGTTATTTGGGTTGAGTTTGTAACCATGCTCAATAATATTGGATAATATTTCATCTACTACTAGGACAATTCTATTTCGTTCTATTAATTCGATAAAATGGAGTTTGTCTTCCAGAACACTTCGAATTCTATCCAGTTCGGAAAGTTCAGATTTTACAACAATTTTAAAGTTGATTTTTGATTCATCCAAGGCTTATGATAATTCCTTAATAGCATCTTCTGTTTTAGAATAAATTTTAAAAAGATTCGTAAACTTTAATAAATCAAACACATCTTTTACTTGTTTTTGTAGACCAACTAAAACGAGATCCCCTTTTTTGCTTTTTGCTTCTTGTAAAAACTTTAAAAAAACACCAATACCAGCCGATGCAATGTAATTTAACTTTTCTAAATTACAAACGATCTTTGGATATTTTGTTATTGTTGTAGAAAGTATTGATGTTAATTCGGGAGCTGTTTTTGCATCTAATTTTCCTTCTATGGTTAAAACGCAAACATTGTTTTGGACGTTTTGAGCAATTTTTAAATCAGAGTTTGACATATAATCCTCTTTGTTAATTATTTATTTACTAAGCCATGTTCGAATATTTTTACAATTTCTTCTACTTCTTTTTCTAGTTCTTCTTCTGAAATTTTCTTTTCGTTCCAGTTGTTGATAATTTCTTTAATTGCACCAAAAATAATATGAGCTGCTATCTCTGTATTATCAATTTTAACGATTTTATATTCTTTTCCTCTTTGCAAGATATCTAATACTGCTTGGTAGAAAATTTTCTGATATTTGGATACTATCTTATCAAATTCTTCGTTTAATCCAATGGGAGACTGAATAATAATTTTTAATAAATCTTGGTGTTGATAGAGCGTTTTAAAAAGCGATTTTAAACTTTGCTCCATGTTTTTTTTAAAGTTATTTTTGCTTGTTTTTGCTTCTTTGTTGAGTCGAATTAAGTCTGTAAGTAAATGTTGGTAGAGTTGAGCTGCTAATTTCGAAAAGATTTCTTCTTTGTTCTGAAAGTATAAATAAAACGTACTTCTAGATAATCCCGTTTCTCTAATTATATCCGATATACTGGTATGATAAAATCCTTTTTCTATAAACACCTTTCTTGCTGAATTTAGTATGGCTTCTCTGTTGAACTTCTTTTTTTCTTCTCTTAATCCCATATAATTATGCCAATAGTAATTTTTTAATCTAATTTCGGTCAAGCTTATTTTAGAATTTAAAATTTTTGAAAAAATTATCAAAAAAAATGACAATACTGTTATTATTTTTATTGACGTTTTTTTGGTAATAGGTTTTATGGAAAATGAATGATGATTCATGATAAATTTTATTTAGAATTTATGATGAATCATCATAACTAAATTATTTAAAGGAGAAGTATATGGCTAACTTTTACGAAGACAATCAAGACCTTCAGTTTTATGTAGAAAAAGAAATTCCTTGGGACGAAATCGTTCGTATTGTGGAATTTGACTATAAAGCATTATATGCATTTTCTTCCGCGGAAGAAGCAAAAGAATTTTATAAAGATATTTTTAGAGAAGTAGGTAGATTATCGGCAGAAGAAATTGCACCTGTATCTCAAAAATTAGACGAAAAGGGTTTGGAATTCAAAAATGGCGAGGTTTATGCACCAGAAGAGTTCAACAAAATTTTTGAACGATTTAAAGAAATGGGTTTATATGGCATGTCTATACCCAGAGAATTAGGAGGTATGAACTGTCCGTTTATCATGTATTTTATCAATGCAGAAATGATTGCTCGCGGTGATAGTTCTATAATGAATCATTATGGATTCCATACAGGTATCGCGTTGGCTTTATTAAAATATTCAATCGAAGAAGGAACAACAGAATTTCAGGTTGAACCACCTCGGTTGATTAAAACACGTTTCGAAAAAGAAATTCAGGAAATTGTCGAAGGAAAAGCATGGGGTAGTATGGATATTACCGAACCAAGTGCTGGTAGTGATATGGGGGCAATTCGTACTTATGCTGAACAGGATAAAAATGGACAATGGTATGTTACTGGGCAAAAGATATTCATTACTTCTGGGCATGGAAAACACCATATCGTAATAGCAAAAACAGAATTCGACGGAGATGATAAATTTGCTTATGGATTGGACAGATTATCTTTGTTTTATGTACCAGCATGGGAAGAAGACGAAAATGGTAATAAAAAAAGACACATAGAAATCATGGGATTAGAGAAAAAATTGGGGATTCATGCTTCTGCAACAGTTGCATTAAACTACCAAAAAGCTCCAGCACAACTTATTGGTAAAAGAGGTCAAGGCTTTAAGCTAATGCTTTTATTGATGAACAATGCGCGAATCAGTGTTGGATTTGAAGCATTAGGATTGTGCGAAGCAGCTTACAGAAAAGCAAAAGAGTATGCCTCTTTAAGGGAAAGTATGGGAAAAACCATCGATAAACACGAAATGATTGCAGAATATTTAGACGATATGCAAACAGATATTCAAGCAATCAGAGCTCTTGCAATGCGATCTGCTTATCACGAAGAAATGAATCAACGCTTAGAAATATTACTATTAACATTACCAGAAGGATATCCCGGTAAAGATGAGTTCAGAAAACAACAAAAATATCACGCAAAAAAATCTCGCGAATTAAAACCATTGTTAAAATATATTGCTGCAGAAAAATCCGTAGAAATTGCAAGAAAAGCAATCCAAATACACGGTGGATATGGATACATCAAAGAATATGGTGTAGAAAAATTATTAAGAGATTCGATTATCTTCCCTATTTACGAAGGAACAAGTCAAATTCAATCTTTGATGGCTATGAAAGATTCTATGATGGAGATCATAAGAGAACCACAAAGTTTTATACAAAAATATATTGCTGCAAGATCCAAAGCATTAATCAATCCTGATCCACGCGTAAGAAGGGTAGCAAAATTAGAAATAATTGCTTATGAGGTATTACTCTTATTGTTGGCAAGGGTAGCTGCTTTAAAAATCACCACATTAAAAGATATTCCCGTAGAAAGATGGGTAAATGTTATAACTTCTAATTGGGATCCAAAAAGAGATTTTGCTCCTTCTCTACTGCATGCAGAAAGATTAACAAAAATTCTTGTAGATAAAGCAATCTGTAAGATTTTATTAAGCCAAGCAATTAGATATCCAGAAAGAGAAGAATTATTCTTTAAGTATTTAGAAAAAGCTGAATTACGTGTAGAAGCAAACTATCGAGAAATAACTACATTGGGAGATAGAATTCTAAGAGAATTATCAAACCATATGGATAGAATTAGAGTAGCATAGAGGAGTATTTTTTATGGAGTTGATAAAAATACCTAATGTATCACCATTATATTTGTTAGAACAAGTTGATGTGTTGAAGTCCATTGGACATGCCGCGATTCAGGGATTAACTCAATCAAGAGATAAAAAAGTAAACATCGAAGAATTGCTGCAAAAAACATTTCCAGAATATTATCAAGTTCTACAGCCGCGTTCTAACAAATTGATCGATAATTACTTAAAATTTCTAAAAGCGAATGTTGCTGCTTATAAGGGGCAAGTTCCTTTTCATTTCTTCCCCCAATGGGCTTTTCCTGTTATAGAAAGGGCGTTAAGCGATTTACCTTTTAACTTTATAGAAATTATGAATGCTGGCTATAAAGCAGAAATCAATGGACCAATCCCAAGAAACGAAAAAATCTATGTAAAAGCACAATTACAAAAAATAGAAGGAAAGAACAATATACTATATTTTACTACCAAAGTGGTTTCGGAAACAGAAACCTCGAAAGAAGCATTGATTGCATATCTAACAACATTACTTCGATTACCCAAAAAAGAGAAATCTAATACATCAGAA
>Ga0308397_1001069_pt1 | contig 16845 bp, 15 predicted proteins | sample Hotspr20SampleT8_FD_202356 | JGI IMG/M metagenome (GOLD analysis project Ga0308397, IMG submission 202356) | Hot spring phototrophic mat microbial communities from Mushroom Spring, Yellowstone National Park, Wyoming, United States - 20051001_T8 ...
GTAAAAAAATATTCTGATTATTTGAGGGAAGCAGAATGATGATAAAAAAGATAAAGTTCTGCCACTTAAAAGTATGCAACATGAGTTTAGATGAAGTCTTGTCATGTATCAAAGAGGCTAAAGAAGAGAAAGAACACTTATCTATAGGTCTACTCTCCTTAAGCCTTTTTATAAAGTCTATATTCTCAAAAAAGACAAAAACTCTATTAAACAGTATAGATATACTTATACCAAATACACTCTTTTTATTCTTTCTAATAAAACTTATAAACAAAAAATACAGTTTAAACTTTTCAGATGTAAGAGACATAGTATCTCTATTAATAATAAGATACAATCACGATACTACATATGTATTCGTAGGCTCAAGCCTAAACTCACTAAGTCTTATAAATAAGAATCTTAAGATGAGTTTTAAAGAAATTAAAATATTAGGTCTTTACCCAGAAGAGTTTCTTGAAACAAAACCAGATGAGGTATTTGAGGTCTTAAGAAAAATTGAGCCTAACATTGTGTTTATTGACTTCAAAGAAGAAAGAGTCCTAAACTGGATAAAAGAAAAAAAAGAGTTTATAAAAAAATCAATAGTCGTCTTATGCAAAAACAGGTTAAAAATAATGGGTGGGGAAAAGTCAGATATTCCTTACAAATACAAAAAAAGAAACTTAGACTTTTTATACAAAGTAATGTCTAATCCTTTAAACCTACTTAAGACAATAGTATTATTTATTGTGATTTTATATACTCTGATTTATTATTTAATAAATACTCTCAAAAAAAACAAGGAGTAATAAGTGGATATAGTTTTGACACTGATAATACTATGTATAAGTATAGTAGGACTATACTATGGTGCAATCTTTCTTATAAAAGGAGCTGTAATATTAGCAGAAAGACTTAAAATAAGTAAGATGATGATAGGATTAACTGTGGTTGCAGCAGGAACATCCATGCCAGAGTTTTTTGTATCTTTTTTAGGTGGGTTAAAAGGAAAGACAGATATTGCTGTAGGTAATATAGTCGGTAGTAATATAACAAACTTATCTATAGTTTTAGGTGTAGCTGGTTTGATATTACCTTTAAATATTTCAAAAGATGTTTTAAAAAGAGACTACCCAATTGTAATATTTACAAGTATTGTCTTTGTCCTGCTAACAATCTTTGATGGAATTATAAGCAGATTAGATGGTATTATATTATTCGCTATGTTTTTGTTATACATTTATCTATATGCAAAAGTATTTAAAGTTGTAGACATTAAAGAGGTTGAAGAGTTAGAAAAAGAGATAGGTGAGATAAAACCTTTTAAAGGATTTTTCGAAGTTATATTAGGAGTTGTATTACTATATATATCTTCTGAGGCTTTAATATACTCAAGCGTTAAAATATCAAAAATAATAGGAGTGTCAGAAACAGTAATAGGTCTTAGTATTGTTGCACTTGGTACATCAATCCCTGAACTATTTACTTCAGCAATTGCAGCATTTAAAGAAGAACCTGAAATATCATTAGGTAATGTAATAGGAAGTAATTTTTTAAATTTAACATTTATATTAGGCCTTACATCTATTGTTCATCCCCTCCCTGTTGGAGAAGATATAATAAAAAGAGATAACTTTATTATGTTGTTCGCTTACATTATACCAATAATACCAATACTAAGAAAAAAATTAGGACGTATATGGAGTAGTTTGCTTGCTTTATTTTATATAATTTATATAATAGTAATATATAAGGTTATTAAAATTGGATAATAAGAAAATAAATAAAAAAGATGAAGAAATCATATATAAAGACAATTATGTTGAGTTAAAAAAAGCATTATATGAAACAAACAGTGGATATACAGGTAAGTGGGCATATTTAGAAAGAAAAAACAGACAAAAAGCTGCAGTAATAATTCCTATAATAAACAATGATAATATTTTATTGATAAAACAATATAGAATACCAATAGATTCTTATATAATAGAGTTTCCAGCAGGTTTAATAGAGGATGGAGAAGAAATAGGCAGTGCAGCACTAAGAGAACTTGAGGAAGAGACAGGTTACAAAGGAGAAATAGTAGAGATAAGCTCTAGCCTTCCTACAAGCCCTGGACTTACAAGTGAGGAAATATATTTTATTATAGTCAAAATAACAGGATCTGGAAATAAGAATTTAGAAGAAGTAGAGGATATAGAAAACTTGATAATACCAACAAAAGATTTAAAAAACAGACTAAAAGAACTAAGTAAAACAGGGATTAAAATAGACTCAAAAGTCTGGGCATTAGCCACAGGTATTTTTTTTGAATAAAGTTATTTATTTTTATTCCGATTTTTTTTATTTTAAAATAGATTAAAAAAATTTAAGGTTAAGTACTATGGATGGTTTAGAAGAACTTAAAAAAGAGTTCCTAAGTGAAGCTTATGAACTACTGCACACAATGGAAGAAGGGCTATTAAAGTTAGAAAACAACCCTGAGGATGAGTCTGCAATAAATGAAATATTCAGAGTTGCACATACATTAAAAGGTGGAGCCGGTGCTTTAGAGCTCTTAAGAATAGCTGATTTTACTCATGAACTTGAAAACCTACTAGATAAAGTCAGAGACGGTGTTATTAAACCTGATGAGACAATAGTAGATGTTTGTTTAAAGTCTTTAGACGTTTTGAAAGTAATGATTGATGCTGCTTCAAAAGAAGAAGAGCCTGAAAAAGGAATAGAAATTGAGATATTAAACAAAATAAAGTCTATATCAATAAATAATGTCAATAATACAGAAGCCGGAAAGACAACTAAAGAGAGAAAAGAACTGAAATTAGACTTAAAAGACTATGAATTAGAACAGATAAGTGACTCTATTTCAAAAAACTTAAATGTCTATGATATAATAATAGACCTAAATCCTGACTATGAGATGAGAAGTGTAAGTGGTTTACACATATACACAATGATAAAAGAAATAGGTAATATAATATATTCAAACCCCACTGTAGATGCTATTTTGGAAGAAGAGTTCACACCGCAAATGAGGCTTATACTTTCAACCAATCTAGATAAAGAGACATTAACATCAAAGATATTTATATCAGATGTTGTCAAGAACTTAAAGGTCGAAAAATATAATATAGATGATAAAAACATACAAGAAAAACAGAAAGAAAATGTTACAGATGACAAAAAAAATATTATATCTGAAGTTAGTGAGCAAATAAAAGATAGACTTGCAAAAGGGTTTAACGTCTACAAAATAGAAATAGAAATAGAAAAAGACAATCCAATGAGGAGTGTTGATTCTCTTGTATTGTATAATATAATTGCTGAAATGGGGGAAATACTAAACTCTGTACCTACAAAAGAAGAATTAAGGCTAGATAAGTTTTTTCAAAATATTGAAATAATACTTTCAACAAAAGAATCCAAGGAAAAAATAAAGAATAAATGTGTTTTCTCAGGAAGCACAAAGTCAGTAAAAGTATCTGTTTTTAAGTCCAAGGAAACAGAGGAAGCAGAAAACATTACTAAGACCATAGAAAATATAGAAAAAGTAAATACAGTAACAGATAAGGTAACAACTACGAAAAAAGAAGAAAAAAAAGATGAGTCTAATGTTCAAAAGTCTTTTTTAAGAGTTGAGAGTAGCAGGGTAGATCTACTTATGAACCTTGTAAGCGAACTTGTGATAGGAAAGGCAAGTCTTATTGAAACATCTTTTTCTTTAACTCAATTCTTAAACTCTATTAAAAGCTATGCACTCGACCTAAAAAAGACCTTAGCTATGGCTGATGAGAAGCAAAAAGATATAGAGATTGAAAAGTTTATTGACTTTACCACTAAGTCCTCATGGAACATGACTAACTTTGAAAACATAATCAATATGATATCAAGGATTATAAACGACCTCCAGGAAGGAGTTATGAAAATAAGGATGGTGCCTATAAGCACTATTTTTAATAGATTCCCAAGAATAGTAAGAGACTTATCAAAAAATCTTAACAAAAAGATTGAATTAGAGATTTATGGAGAGGATACTGAGATTGATAAGTCAGTAGTAGAAGAACTACTAGATCCATTAGTACATATGATAAGAAACTCAATAGACCATGGGATTGAACCACCATCTGAAAGATTAAAAAAAGGTAAACCCGAAACTGGTAAAATAAAACTTTCTGCAAGCCATGAAGGTTCAATGATAAAGATAGAAATTGAAGATGATGGTGCTGGTATAAATCTACAAAAAGTAAGGGCCAAGGCAATTGAGAAAGGTCTTATTCCTGAGAATAAAGAACTTAATAAAGAAGAGATAATAAACATAATATTTCAACCAGGATTTTCTACTGCAAGTGTGGTTACTGAAGTCTCAGGCCGTGGTGTTGGAATGGACGTTGTAAAACAAAAAATAGAAAACTTATCTGGTTCAATATTTGTCGACACTGAGACAGATAAAGGAACAAAGTTTATAATAAAAATACCTCTTACTCTAGCAATAATCCAAGCATTAATAGTAGAAGTAAACACTTATTCTTATGCAATACCTATAAACAGTATTGTGGAAACTCTAACAATAAAAGAGCAAGATATAGAGACATTTGAGAAAAACAAGGTATTTAAATTAAGAGATGAAATAATAACACTCATAAATTTAAGGGAAATATTTAATATAAATGTCAGTGAAAAAAAGACTGGAAAATCAGATTATCTCTCTGATGGGAAAGAATTGTATGTGGTTGTTGTAGAAGCTGCAAATAAAAAGGCTGGATTCCTTGTTGATGGAATAATTTCTGAGCAAGATATAGTTATAAAACCATTGCATAAAAAATATGCAATGACCAAAGGAATAAGTGGTGCGACAATACTTGGAGATGGAAGTATAAGCTTAATAGTAGATATATATCAACTTATAGACCTTTATATAAAAAAAGAAGAATATATATCAATAAGATAAAAGGTTTTTTATGACTAGACAGATATTAACAATATTATTAGACAATGATATCTTTGGTATAGATGTAAGGGTTATTCAGGAAGTTATAAAAGCCTTTGATGTAAGAAGAATACCTGATGCCCCTAATTTCATAGAGGGAATAATAAATCTTAGGGGTGAAATAATACCATTAATTAAGATAAAAAGACTGTTAGAAACAGACTTTTTTGACCTTTATAAAAACAAAAAAGTTATCATATTAAACTTTGGTGAAGGCAACAAGATAGGGCTTGTCGTTGATAAAGTATTAAGAATAATATCTTATGAAAACACTGAAATAAAACCGTTAGAAACAATATCTGTATCAAAAATAGCAGAATATATAATAGGAACAATAGAAAGGGATAAACAAAAAATATCAATAATTGACATAATGCCAATATTTTACTCAAGTAATGGTTCTTTTTTATATAAAAGATTTTTTACAAAAAACAATACTGATGTTTTTATATCCAAAAACTTATTCTATAAAATTAAAGAAAAACTTGAAAAAATAAACTTTCCTTTTAATAACTTGACTAAGGAAGGGGTAATAAAGTATATATCGAAGATTGCAAATATTAAAGGCAAGTCAATAGAAGAAATAATAAAAGATGATAACATATTTTCTACTTCTCATTTTAGTTTTAACGAAGAAAGAACTTGTTTCTTTGAAAATAAACCTGATATGTATTTAATAGATGAAATAATAGAAAGTCTGGTATATGAAAAAAAGAAAAGCATAAACTTATGGGTTCTTGGAAATCCAACAGGAGAAGATGCAAGGTCAATAGCAATAATCTTTTATGTTTACAAGAGTATTAATTCAAAAATAAGGATAATAAACTCTTACAATGATTATGATAAGTTAAAGTCAGGTCTTAATAAAGAGTATAAAGAAAGTTATTTAAAAAATATACCTTCTTCACTTATAGAAGAGTTTTTTGAGAATTCCACAAATGGTTTTGTGCTCAAAAAAGAGATAGAAAAGACAATATGTTTTGACTTTTTTTGCCCAAACCCTAAGTTTAGCCCATCAAACATAGATATTATATATGCTCCTAACTTTATTTTAAAAAATTTTGATAAAATAAGCTTATTAATGAATAATTTTTATAAGGCTTTAAATAAAAATGGGAAACTTATAACAGGTTTGTTTGAAAATATAGAAAATTTTGAGAATAGGTTTAAAAAGTATTATATTAAAAATAGACTAGTTTTTATTAAGGAGTAGCGATGAGAATAGATTTTATTGACCCATTCTTAGATGCAACAGAAGAAATAATAAGAGAAATTTTAAATATAGGGCCAAAAAGAGGAGAAATGGAGCTTAAGGAGCAGGAATCTATACCAGACATTGGTGTATTTTTGGGATTAACTGGTCAAGCAAGTGGAAGAATGCTTATAAACTTTGACAGAGAATTAGCATCTAAGATAATAGAGGTTATGAATGGTGAGCAGCACACATTAGACTCAGAAATGGGTCAGGCCACTATTGGAGAACTTGGAAATATGATAACAGGAAGAGCAATTACTAAATTATATGAAAGAGGTTTCCATTTTAACCTTACCCCACCATCTGTAATTGTTGGTAACAATGTAAAAATATCAACACTAGGGATAGAAACTTTGTCTGTGCCATATGAATTAGAATATGGCAAGTTAGAAATAAATATTTCAATAAAAGAAAATGTTTAAAATCAGGAGGATTATATGAAAATAATAGAAGAACACATAAATAAAAAACAACCTGAGGGATTAAAACCAGATGGTACACCTTATAATATTCTTATAATAGATGACTCTATGTTTATAGTAAAACAGCTATCTCAAATACTAGCTTCAGAGTCATACAACATAATAGATACGGCAACAGATGGAGAAGAAGGTGTAAGAAAATATAAAGAATTATATCCAAAGGTTGACCTTGTAACACTAGATATTACAATGCCTAAAAAAGATGGTTTACAGGTATTAAAAGAAATTATAGACTTTGACAAAGAGGCAAAGGTTATTATAATAAGTGCTATAGGCAAACAAGACTTTGTTAAAGAGGCTCTTTTACTTGGGGCTAAAAACTATATAGTTAAACCCCTTAACAGAGAAAAAGTCTTAGAAAGAGTAAAAAAAGTGTTAATATAAAAAAGATAGTTCTATGAAAAAGATTTCAATAATAGAAGACACACTAGAAATAAACAACCTTGTTAAAAAGATTCTTGTACTAAAAAATAATTATATGATAAAGCAGTATTTTGATGGTGAATCTGTTTTAAAAAATCTTGATGAGGTTTTAACCAGTGACCTTATAATTTTAGATGTAATGCTACCTGAAATAAGTGGCATAGAGATTTACAAAAAAATAATGACTATAGACACAACAAAAAAAATAATATTTTTAACAGCAAAGAGTGATAGTATTGATTTTTTTGAAAAAAATAACTGTAAGTATCTTATAAAACCTTTTGACCCAAACGAGCTTTTGTCTATGATAAGTTCTTTGGGCATTTAATTTTATTTCTAAAATTTTAAAATAAAATTTTTAAAAAGGATTTCAAATGGGGAAAAATATAGTAGAAAAAATAATAGAAAAACACATTATGGAAAATTATAATGATGAGATAGGAATAAAAATAGATCAAACATTAACACAGGATGCAACTGGAACAATGGTATATCTCCAGTTAGAAGCAATTGGCATAGATAAGGTAAAAACAGAAGTTTCTGTATCATATGTAGACCATAATACACTACAAGATGGATTTGAGAATGCAGATGATCACAACTACTTAAGAAGTGTTGCAAAAAGATTTGGTATAATATACTCTCAGGCTGGTAATGGTATATGTCATCAGGTACACTTAGAAAGGTTTGCTGTACCGGGAAAGACACTTCTTGGGTCAGACAGTCATACCCCAACAGCAGGTGGTATAGGTATGTTAGCTATAGGTGCTGGCGGGCTTGACGTTGCAGCAGCCATGGCAGGTAGTCCTTTTTATATAAAGTTACCTAAGGTAATCAAGATAGAACTATTAGGTAAATTAAGACCATTCGTAAGTGCAAAAGATATTATACTAAAAGTATTAGAAATATTAACTACCAAAGGGAATGTAGGTTATATAATAGAGTATGGTGGAGAAGGAATAAAAAGCTTATCTGTTCCAGAGAGAGCAACTATCACTAACATGGGGGCTGAGATTGGCGTTACAACATCAATTTTCCCATCAGATAATATAACATATGAGTTTATGAAGGCCCAAGGCAGAGAAAAAGACTTTGTTGAACTCTATCCTGATAAAGATGCAAAATATGATAAAGTAATCACAATAAACCTTGATGAACTTGAGCCTATGGTAGCACTACCTCACTCACCTGACAATGTAAAAAAAGTAAAAGACATTAAAGACCTTAAGGTTAACCAGGTATTGATTGGAAGCTGTACAAATGGATCTTATAGAGACCTTATGGTTGTGTCACATATGCTTAAAGACAAAAAAGTTGCTCCATGGGTAAGCTTTGGAGTAGCCCCAGGCTCAAGACAGGTATTTGAGATGATAACAGAGAATAAAGCAATAGTAAATATTATAAAAGCAGGGGCAAGAATACTTGAGTCTGCATGTGGTTTCTGTATAGGTGCAGGGCAAGCACCACCTAGTGGTGGCGTTAGTGTAAGGACAAACAACAGAAACTTTAAGGGTAGAAGTGGAACCATAGACGCAGGAGTATATCTTGTAAGCCCTGAGACAGCTGCTGCCTCAGCAGTAAAAGGATATTTAACCAGCCCTATAGAGTTCGCTAAAGAGTTTAAAATAAAAAAATTTAAGTTTAAGCCCCCAAAAAAGTTTTGGGCTAATGACTCTCAATTTCTATACCCTGAAAATAATCCTGAAAATACAATACTGAGGGGCCCTAACATAGGGAATCCACCTTATAACGATGAATTGCCTAAAGACATAAAGGGAGTAGTTGCCATTAAAGTGGGTGATAAGATAACAACAGATCACATAATGCCAGCTGGTTATAGATTAAAGTATAGGTCTAATATAGAAAAGTACTCAACATTTGTATTTGAAGAAATAAAACCTGACTTTTATAAAGTTGCCACTAAAAACAAGAAAAAAGGTATTCACAATATAGTCGTTGCTGGATTGTCATACGGACAGGGTTCTTCAAGAGAACATGCAGCCATGTGCCCTATGTTCTTAGGTGTAAAAATGATAATTGCAAAGTCTATAGAAAGGATACACAGAGATAATCTGATAAACTTTGGTATAATACCAACGACATTCTTAGATGAAAATGATTATAATAAGATAGAGGAAAATGATTATTTAGAAGTAAAGGATATTCCTTCTCTTATTGAGAGAAAAGAGTTTGAAATAAACAATTTAACAAAAGGTATAACTATAAAAGTAAAATTAGACTTGTCTGATAGAGAAAGAGAAATAATAAAAATGGGTGGAAAACTTAACTATATAAAAAATATATATAGCAAAAAGTAGAGAACATATAGTTTTAAAGAATGATAGGCGTTATGGACTATATAAATTAGTCAGCCCTTAAAAAGTAAGTCTTTTAATTTTAAAATATTCCCTTGCCGTGTAACTGTACACGGCCTATCAAAAGAAAATCTATTTTTTAGGATGAAAACTTTCTACCATTTATTTTGTCTCTTTCTTTTTGTAGGATCAAAAAAAGAAAGTGTAGATTCATTTTATACTTAAATTGTTTTTATATCTATAAAAAAAGAGTATAAAAAACCCGATATCTGGTAATGTCAACTTAATTGTGTAAAGTATCTCTCTTGAAAGATTTTTATTCATTAAATGTCTCATCAAAAATATTTAAGTACCTTAATTTCTTCTGATATTTTAAGTTCTTATCTCTAAAAAATATATATAAAAATTTTTTTGCACTCCCCTTAAAGTGGAAATACCCCCTAATGCTAATATTATCCTTAAGCTCTTTAAAACACTTCTCTATCCAGTTAGTCGTACTAAAATAACTTCTTAGTTTACAGGAATATTTAAAAAAATAAATTTTACTTTAAAATTTTAAACAATTTGTTATAAACTTATTCTTTTATAAACCAGCATTTTTAAGTTTTTACAAGTTTATTCCAAAAAATCTTTCTTTTTTTTATTTTTTTGTTATTATTAATAACAAATATTCTCTAAAAAAATAAAAGGAGTTTTTAAAATGAGTAACTTTTTTTTCTGGGTAATATCTGTGGGTTTAATGATAGGTGGTATATCATTAGCAGAGGCATTCTTGATATCAAAAAGTCCAAAAGCTGAACCTAACTTAAAACAACTTACAAAATACTCAAAAACAATAGGTATTATTCTATTAATAGTAGGAATAATTGAAGTCATTGATATCATAATAAACTTTGATATTATAAGAATAGTATTTGAGATTGCACCAATTACTGGGATAATATTCATTGTTGCTGTATTGTTTTCAATCATTTCTGGTCTAATACTGAGTGGGGAAACTGTTTATTCAAAGTTAGCAAATCCTGATGGAATAAAAAACTTTATCGCAAAATTAGAAACAAAAAAGACAACAATAGGTATTATATCAATAGTATCTGGTGCTTATCTTATAATCTGGAGAGTGATTAAGTTTAGACTATAAAAAAAGGGTTTATCCCCTTTCTAAAAACTAAAAGGCTATGTTTATAACTCCACCCTTTAGGGTTTGAGACTTAGGTACCTCTAGTCAAGCAAAGGGAGTGCAAGTATTTCATATTCAAGAAATAGTTTTAGTATTATAAAGTAAAGGACATTATAAATAATCTTTATTAAAAATTCATAGATTATCTTAATGATTTTAACTTTAATATTTTGATGCTCAAGTAACTTAATATAATTTTTTTAAAGATGAAGCAAGTTTACACAATTACCTAAGTTTTAATTATATAAAAGTTTTATTCTTTAATTTCTGCTGTTTAATGGACAATTTTTAATATTAGGATATTAGTCTTTAGAACAAAAACTTTCTTGTTCGTTTTTTTGATTTTTTTGCAGGTTTAAAAGAAAAAAGATACAAAAGAACTATTCTAAAATAAGGCTAATATTTGTTATCATATCTATTTAGATAGATATAGAGACTACAACAAATACAATGTTTTTTAGAAAAATAAGTTTTCTTTACAAACTTTTTAATAAGTTCCTATCAATTTCCCTTATTATTAAACTAGGATTTTGATTCTTTTAAGAGATAACCAATTATTTCTTTCCATATTTTTCAATAACATATTTATAATCTTTACCTTCACAGGCTCTCTTTATCTGTTTTACAGCCTGTTTTATCCTTTTTTCATTCTCAACCAATGCTATTCTTAAAAAACCCTCCCCCTCTTCACCAAAACTTATACCAGGAGAGGTACAAACCTCTGCTTCTTCCAAAAGAAACTTGGAGAAAGCAAGGCTACCTGCTTTTATAAATTCATTAGGTATTTGTGCCCAGACAAACATTGTTGCTTTTGGTTTTTCTATATTCCATCCTATTTTATTAAGACCAGCAACTAAAATATCACGCCTTTCCTGATATATAGAAGAATAATTTTTTGGTGCATCAAGCCACACTTCCCTCATGGCTATAATACTTCCCACCTGTAAAGGTGTAAAAATACCATAGTCATAATAACCCTTTATCTTGGCCAAAGCTTTTACAATTTCTTCATTGCCAACACAAAATCCTATTCTCCAGCCTGCCATACTAAAAGACTTACTCATTGTTATAAACTCTACTGCAACCTCTTTTGCTCTATCTACCTGCAAGATACTTGGTGCTTTATAATCATCAAATACTATATCAGCATAAGCAAAGTCTTGAATTATCATCACCTCTTTTTCTAAAGCAAACTTTACAATTTCTTTAAAAAAGTTTAAGTCAACAACTCTTGTTGTTGGATTATGTGGGAAGTTAAGTATAAGCACCTTAGGTTTTGGCCAAAGTATTTCATATGTTTTAAAAAGGTGGTCTATAAAGTTTTCTCGGGTTTTTTCAAGAGAAACAGTAATAACATTAGCACCTGCAAGTATTACACTCCATATGTGTATGGGAAAAGATGGTGAGGGGACAAGTGCAGAGTCACCAGGCCCTAAAAGAGCCAAAGCTAAATGAGACAAACCTTCCTTACTACCTATTGTTGCAATAACCTCTGTTTCAGGATTTAAACTTACATCATACTTTTTCTTGTAGAAAAGAGATACCTCTCTCAATAAATGAGTTATTCCTTTTGAGGCTGAGTATCTATGGGCCCTTGGGTCTTTTATCACCTCTATTGTCTTTTCTATAACTTTTTGAGGTGCAGGTTTATCAGGATTGCCCATCCCAAGGTCTATTATGTCCTTCCCTTCTCTCCTAAGTTTTAGTTTAAGTGCATTAAGTTCACCAAATATATAAGGTGGAAGTCTCTTTATCCTGTCTGATACTTCAATCCTCATCTTTATTCTTTTTCTCCTTCTAGTGATAATGAAAGATACTTTAAAAACTTATTTATGTCATTAAAAGCATCAGCAAGGTGTTTTACAACCATTGGAGTTGCATTTCCTGCAAAGTTTCTTATGTTAGATATTGGTTCTTTTTCTCCTTTGTTAAAAGCTGTAACAGCGATTTTAAGCTTTCCATTAAGTTCCTTTGCAACAGATAAAAAATTTGTCATTATTTCCTTTACCCTTGTGTTTATTTCAAGTATATTTTTCCTTGCAAGATAGACAAGACTTGAATCCTTACCCTTGCCCATTATAAGAGTCTTAAGTCTTGGCCAACCATCATCCCTTCCCATCTTATCTTCAAACTGTAATATGTTATCTACTATATTGTTCATAGCATAGTATAGGTTGTTATACTCTTCTTGAAGGTTTAAAGTAGTAAAGCTTGCTTTTATGATAAATGTGTTTAATGCTTTTCTTATATACTGATTGTATTTATCCAACATGAATTTTTTAAGTGCATTAAACTGTTCATGATAATAAAATCCTTCAAGCCCATTTTTTACAAGATATTCATGTTGTTCCTTTGTATATGCTTTTGCATCTTTAAACTCTATTGAACCAAAGAGTTCTTTCAGAATTGCATTTATTTTAGTAAACTTTAACTCGCTTAAAACCTCTTCCTGAGTTTTATTTATAAAATCAACTAAGTCTCTAAAAAAGTCTTCTGCAATATTCTTCACAGAGTAAGATGAAATAGGTTTATAATAAACATCTTTTGACATATATTGAATAGTTAATACAAGTACATCTGTTTTTATAAGGTTTGATATTTTAGCAAAAACTTTTAAAAAGTCTTCCTCAGGTATTATCTGCTTATTCAAATACTCAGAATAAACCTTCATAAAACTGTAATAATTTAGGTTAGGATTTATCAAATACAAAGAGTCAACAAAGTCTTTTAATTCAGAAGATATATTCTCATAAGAAACCTCTCTATCCGCTCCAGGATTGCTTAAGTTCTTTTCATTTATAGATGGATAAAACTTTTTTAGTAGTAAAAATATGTCAAACCTTAAAAAGTCCTGTAAACTCAAGCCTAAAGAAAAAATATAGTTTATCTTCTGCAATACCTCGTTTGAAAAACTGCTTCTAAGATTTTTTGAAATATTTTTAATCTCATTGACAGCCTCTTTTGTTCCTTTGGAGTTTATCAATTCTTTTATATAGTCTTTTGAAGTTAAGCTCTCCAGAATTTTTTTCTGTTGGTCATTAGAATGATACTTAAAAAGAAAAAAAGTAAAGTCTCTTACATCGCTTGGTTTTGATAGTTTTATCTGCTCTTTTAATGGATATAGAACAGTATATATATCTATAAGTAATTTACCAAGGTTTGGCTTTAATTTCTCTCTTGAAAAGTTTATAAAGTCATAACTAAGTTTTTTTAAATTCTTTTTTACTCTTTTTAAGAGTACTACCTTTTCATAAACATCATCAGGTATTCCCAAAAGCCTTACCTTTATTGCCCCAAAAATTATTCTCATTTTCCCAGGGTTATAATTTTTGTTTTCTGTTTTTGTCTTCATATGGTACCTTTGTGTTTTTTTATTTTTATTATAAAAAAATATTTACTAATTTTTCGGTTTTTAAAACCCGAAATCTTATTTTAGTTATCTTTAAAAGAGGTAATATAATGAGAAGAAAAATTTTTCCCACTTTTATATTTTCTCTAATTTTTATTTTAAATAATTCGGCTATTTTTTCAAGTAGTTTATGGGATAAATATATAATAAGAATGCAAATGTTAACCCCACCTCCTATAAATGAAGAAGTCTTTCTTGAAATAATGAAGAGAAGATATAACAGTGAGTCTATTGAGGACTTAGTGATAAATGGGCTATCAGACGAAGAATCTATAATAAGAACATCTTCCATAATATACATAGGTAATCATAAGATCAAGTCAGCAACTGCCAAAATGCTTGATATGCTAAAAAATGCTAAAGAAATAGAAGAAAAAAAGTGGTTGATATGGGCATTAGGAGAGATTGCATCCTCAAATGATGTTTTGGCATTAAGTCAGTACCTAAGAGACGAAGACAACCCTTATATATTAAACCTATTAGCTGCAAGCATATCAAAAATAGCTACAAATGATGGAAGTATAACCCCCCTTTTAATGTTGTCTAAAAACTCCAAGAGCTTATACATCAAGTCAACAGCCTTAATAGGAATAGGTAAAATAGGTGACACAAGAGCATTTAATGACATATGGGACCTGGCTATAAATCATCAATTGAAAGAAATAAGATTTGTATCATTGCTAGCTTTAAGTAGAGTCACAAGAGAAGAAGATAAAGAAAAAATATCTAAAATACTTACCGACAGGTTCAATATTGTCGAGACAATGCATGAAAAACTAGCAATAGCATATACTGTTCAAAAACTTACTGGATACAATCAAGACTTTTACAAGTTTATAGTAAGTATGTTAGATAAACAGTATTTTAATGAAATATCACTTGACCTTCTTGAAGACTTACCATATCCACAAGGTAAAGAGAGACTTGAGATAGTAGCAATGAATTATCCTTTCCCCCCACTTAAAAAAAGACTTGATGATCTTGTTGAAAAACTGAGGAAAAGATGAAAATAGACATAAGGCTAAAAGACTTTTTAAAAGCACCCAATCTTATTTCTCTATTAAGAATAGTTTTTTTGATACCTTTTATGTATTTTTTTTATAAAGAAGCATTCTATGAAACACTGACATTTATAATTTTGATAATACTTACAGACTTTTTTGATGGTTTTATAAGCCGTAGGTTTAACCTCATTACTGAGCTTGGAAAGATTATTGACCCATTGGCTGATAAAATAGCATTGGGCATAGGTCTATTCGTAATATTCCAAAAAGCAGATATAAGTCTACTAATAGTTTATTTTTTGATAACAAGAGATGTGTTCATAATAGTTTTAGGACTTATTCTATCTAATAAAAACAACTCCATACCCCCATCAAATATATGGGGAAAGCTCACCTCTTTTTTCCTCTCTCTCCTTGGTCTTTTTGGATTTATTAAATGTTTTTATAAATATGTCTATTTAGATATCTTATTGCAGGTTTTATGGTGGACTTCTCTACTATTTTTAATACTATCTTCTTTATTCTATACCATAAGATTCTTACAAATGTCAAAAAAGTAGTTTAAGAATAAGATAGAAAACTAAAATCTTATTTTTTGATTAAATACTTAATCTTTAAAAATTAGTTTAATCATTTCAATCTTTATTCTATTTCATTTATGCCATACAAGAATATACTGATTTTAAACTTTAGAAGGGTAATTTTTAAACTTTTGACTAAATTTCTTTCTGGAGGTTAAAAAGAAAATAAAACTTATGTGCATCATCTACTAAAAAGTTATTTATATTTATACAAAAAATACAAGTCTTCTTGAAAAAGATAAAAATTTAGTAATTATTTGATGTAGGCAATCCTAATTAAAATAGATTTTTTATAGAATATCATAAATAATCTTATTTAGAAAATAATAGACTATCCTGTGACTTAAATTTTAATGCCCCAAATGCTTAATTAACTTAATATAACTTCTCTTAAAGGTGTAGACCAATTTAGACAATTAACTAAGTTTCTTTTAAAATTTTTAAAAATTCCTTTATAAACAACTACTTTTAGTTTTTAACCCTATATAGTATTTTGTCACAATACAAATACTAAAAATATTTTTTATAAAAAAACTTCAGTTTATTTATTATTAGGTGATTTATTTAATATATATAGAAAAGTCTGCTCCTTAAAGGAGCAAAAGACAATTAAGCGTTATTTTCTTCAACAAGATTTTTAAGTTGGCTTGCTTTTCCTATCCTGCCTCTTAAATAGAATAATTTAGCTCTTCTTACTTTTCCTGTTTTTACAACCTCTATTTTTTGTATAGCTGGGCTTTGTAAAGGAAAAGTTCTTTCAACTCCTATACTACCAACAATTTTTCTTACTTTGAACATTCTATTTAAGCCTGACCCATGTATGTCAATAACTATACCTTCAAATATTTGAATACGCTCTTTTTTACCTTCAATTATTTTAGAATAGACTCTAACTGTATTACCAACCTTGAAGTCTTCTTCTCTTGTTTTGAAATCTTTCTCAAGGTTAGCCAATATCATACCTCTATTTATCATAATAAATCTCCTTAATAATTTCTTTAGCCATAGTTAAAGTTTGACCATTTAAATTTAATGATTTTAATAAGTCAGGTCTATTTTTTATTGTATTTTTTAATGAACTTTTTAATCTAAACTCATTTATTTTTTTATGATCCCCACTAAAAAGAACCTCAGGAACACATAACCCCATATACTCTCTCGGCCTTGTATAGTGATCATATTCCAGCAAATTATTAAAACTCTCTTCCAATAAAGACTCATAAGAAT
>Ga0308397_1001078_pt1 | contig 16745 bp, 17 predicted proteins | sample Hotspr20SampleT8_FD_202356 | JGI IMG/M metagenome (GOLD analysis project Ga0308397, IMG submission 202356) | Hot spring phototrophic mat microbial communities from Mushroom Spring, Yellowstone National Park, Wyoming, United States - 20051001_T8 ...
GATATAGGTTTATTCTAAAGAAAGAGATACTGGACTTATTCCCTAATAGAGCTATCAATTTACATATTTCATACTTGCCATATAATCGAGGTGCAGATCCGAATTTCTGGAGTTTTATTGATGGAACACCAAAAGGAGTAACTATCCACTATCTTGATGAAGGAGTTGATACGGGTGATATTATTGTTCAAAAGGAGGTAGTCTTTGATTCGTTAGAGTCAGAAACTTTGGCTTCAAGTTACCAAAAGCTTCATATAGAAATTCAAAATCTATTTTTTCAGAACTGGGAAGCTATTAAAAACCAAAAGTGTAGCAGGCGACCACAAGTTGGTAACGGTACAGTGCATAAGAAGAAAGATAAAGAAGCTCTATTACACTTAATTGAGAAAGATGGATGGGACACTAAGTTGTCAGTATTGGTCGAATATGGTAAAAAGTTAAAGATGCAAAAATCCAATGAAGGTAGTTTATATAGATAACATTCCACTTGGGCAAGATCATAGACCCCTCATCGTTGCCGAAATGTCGGGCAACCATAATCAATCATTGGAACGGGCTCTGCAAATTGTAGATGCCGCCGCCGATGCTGGAGCAGATGCCATTAAATTGCAGACTTACACTGCTGATACACTTACTATTGATTATGCTGAAAATGAATTTTTTATTGCAGATGAAACATCTTTGTGGAAAGGAAAAAGTTTATACGAACTTTATCAGCAAGCCTATACTCCTTGGGAATGGCATAAACCCATTTTTGAACATGCTAAAAAACGAGGACTCATTGCATTTAGCACTCCCTTTGATGAAACAGCAGTGGATTTCTTAGAAGATTTAGGCGTACCTTGCTATAAAATTGCCTCATTTGAAAATAATCACTTGCCTCTACTCAAAAAAGTAGCTCAAACAGGCAAACCTGTGATTATGAGTACAGGAGTGAGCACCCTAGAAATGATTGCTGAGGCAGTGGAAACCTTACGCGAAAACGGTTGCAAAGATATCGTGCTGTTGAAATGCACAAGCACCTACCCCGCTACTCCAGAAAACAGTAACTTGCTTACAATTCCACACATGGCTCAGTTATTTGATTGCCATGTGGGACTTTCGGACCATACGATGGGCATAGGCGTTGCTGTTGCATCTGTTGCTCTTGGAGCAAGAGTGATTGAAAAACATTTTTGCCTTAGCCGTGAAGAGGGTGGTGTTGACGCAGCTTTTTCGCTTGAACCCACTGAGCTGAAAGCATTGGTAGAAGAATGTAACCGTGCTTTCTTAGGCTTGGGTAAAGTGTATTATGGTGTATCAGAAGCGGAAAAAGGAAGCTTAATTTACAAGCGTTCTATCTATGTAGTAAAGGATATAAAAGCTGGTGAGACACTAACTACCGAGAACATACGTATCATTCGCCCTGGATTAGGCTTGCAACCCAAGTATTTTGATATGGTTTTGGGTAAAACTGCCAAACAAGATTTGAAAAGAGGCATGGCTTTAAGTTTTGAAATGATTTTGTAGTAAAATTTCTTGATAATGAGTTGGAGAAATGAACTATAAGACACTTGCAATTATCACAGCGCGCGGTGGAAGTAAACGCATCCCAAGAAAAAATATTAAGGATTTCCTAGGCAAGCCTATTATTGCATACTCCATTGAAGCAAGCATCAAAAGTGACCTTTTTGAGGAAGTAATGGTTTCTACTGACGATTATGAAATCGCTGAAGTAGCTCAAAAATATGGGGCTAGAGTGCCTTTTATGCGTTCAGCAAAAAACTCTGATGACTTTGCTACAACCGCTGATGTGCTCTTAGAAGTTTTAGAAGAGTATGGGAAAATAGGAAGAAATTTTGACTATGCTTGTTGTCTTTATCCGACTGCACCTTTCATAACGCCACAAAAACTTCAGCAAGCGTTTAAGTTGTTAGTTGAAAATCAAGCAGATAGTGTGTTCCCAGTGGTAGCATTTAGCTACCCAATATGGAGGAGCCTTAAAATAGAAAACGGAAGATTGATGATGAATTTTCCAGAAAACCTGAATAAGCGTTCGCAAGATTTGCCTGTTGCATACCATGATGCAGGACAGTTTTATTTCTTCCAAGTAGAAAAATTTTTAACTAAAAAGAAAATCTTTTCTGACTTTTCTCTGCCTCTACATGTGTCTGAACTTGAAATGCAAGATATTGACAATGAGGTAGATTGGAAACTGGCTGAATTGAAGTATAGACTTCTGTACGATAATGTATAAAGCACTTGTCATAGGATGTGGGAATATTGGAGCAATGTATGATTTTGAAAGAGAGAGTGTTTTAACTCATACGAAAGCTCTCATACAGAATGGAAATTTTGAAGTAAGCGTTTTTGACATAAATGTGAATCTTGCTCAGAAAGTAGCTAGAAAATATTCAATTAGTCATGTAGAGAATCTAACGGATTTAAAAGATTTTGATGTGGTTTGTATAGCCACACCAACAGATACACACATACAATACTTGAAAAAATGCATAGAGGTGGGAACAAAAGTAGTCCTGTGTGAGAAGCCTATTAGCACTAGCAAAGGAGAACTGTTGGAGTTTATAGCGGAAGCGAGCAATAGGAAAACAAAAATCTTAGTGAATTACATAAGAGCTTTTCAGCCGAGCTATCAGCATTTAAAGAAATGTGTAGAGGATATACTGCTAAAAGAAAAAGTTAGGAATATTCTCATTAAGTATAAAAAAGGCTTTATGAATAATGCTTCTCATGCATTTCAGTTGATGATTTTTTTGCTAAATAAACCGCTGAACTTTGATAGCTTCCGCATATTTCAAAAAAAATATGACTTCTTTCGGGATGATCCTACAATCACAGCTTTTGGATTTTGGGATTCCATACCATGTAACATAATCGGCTTCACTGACATAAATTTTGATATATTTGAGATAGAAGTTTATTTCGAGAATCAAAAGATTGTAGTCAGAGATGGAGGGAATAACATAGAATTCTACAAAAAAAACGAACCTACACAAACTTACTTTGATAGAGAACCTGACGATATATTTTTAGACTGTCTAAAAGATTACATGAAACCTGTGATTTCGGAAGTGGAAAGATATTTAAAGAATGAAACCATAACCGATAATTTTGAAGAAATAGCAAATCTGAATCTTCAACTAATCAACCTAATGAGTGAAAATGGAAATTGTATCTAAAACGAAAGCCAAACTGGCTATCAAAGGTGGAAAACCTATAAGAACGGAATTATTTCCTGCCTATAACACTATCGGAGAGGAAGAAAAAAGAGCTGTGCTAAAAGTTTTAGAAAGCGGCAATCTATCGCAGTTCTTAGGGGCATGGCACAAAGATTTCTACGGTGGGCCGATGGTACAAGCTTTTGAAAAATTATGGGCGGAAACTTTTGGAGTGAAATATGCAATTACTGTCAATTCAAACACTTCAGGGCTGTTTGCTGCTATCGGGGCTTGCGGTATTCAGCCCGGCGACGAGGTTATTGTTTCACCTTATACAATGACTGCCAGTGCACTAGCCCCTATTATTTACGGTGGTGTACCTGTTTTTGCAGATATTGACGAAGATAATTTCGGATTAAGCCCCGAAAGCATTGAAGCCAGAATTACCCCCAAAACCAAAGCTATCTTGATAGTGCATATTTTCGGCAACCCTGCAAAAATGGACGAAATTATGAGTATCGCAAAAAAATATAATCTGAAAGTAATTGAAGATTGTGCTCAATCGCCAATGGCTACTTACAAAGGCAAATACGTGGGTACAATTGGAGATGTAGGTGTATTTAGTCTGAATTATCACAAACATATCCATACAGGCGAAGGTGGTGTTATTACGACAAATGATGATAAAATTGCAGAAAAATTATATCTTATTCGTAATCACGGCGAAAATGTAGTTGAATCCAAAGGCGTTTCAGATTTAGTAAATACTTACGGGTTTAATTTTAGAATGACCGAAATAGAAGCTGCTATCGGTATTGAGCAACTCAAAAAACTACCGAAGTTGTTAGAAGAACGCCTGAGAAATGCTCAATTTTTCAATGAAGCGTTGGGAAAGATAGAAGGCATCGAGCCTGCTAAAGTAGAGCCTCACAGCAGACACGTATATTATGTACAGCCTTTCAAATTCAAAAAAGAAGTATTTGGCGTTCATAGAAACGTTTTTATTAATGCAGTAAAAGCTGAAATTCCATCAGCCTTTTTGCGAGAAGATACGCCATTGATTGGAGCAGGTTATGTAAGACCTTTATATTTGCAACCGCTTTATCAGCAAAGAGCCACACTTTGTGCTTTTAATTGTCCGCGTTATGATGGCAAAGTAGATTACAGCAAAGGTATTTGCCCTAATGCCGAAAAAATGCACTTTGAAGAACTTTTCACACACGAGTATATGCGTGGTAATATGAGCGAACAAGATTTACAAGATGTAGTTGATGCTTTTTACAAAGTAGCTGAGAATATTGATGAACTTAGGTAAATTTGAAGGTAGAGGCTTATTTGTGTTTAGCGACCCCGCAGGAGCGAAAGCAGTTTTGGCACAAGCCTATCAGCTAAAACAAGAAAAATACCTAACCGATTTTTTAGTTATTTCGGATAGGAATTATTCTTTCTTTGAAGATTTTGGCTTAAAAGTAAAACCTTATCAAGCAAATGATGAAATTTTAATTTTTGATGATTTTAAGCCTGACTTCCTTTTTACAGGAACGTCTTACACTTCAAAAATTGAATTAAAATTTATACAAGAAGCTCAACGGAGGAATGTGAGGAGTTATGCTTTCATAGACCATTGGGTAAATTTTCGTAGTCGTTTCGTATGGAATGAAAATCTAATTTTGCCCGATTTGATTTGGGTAATTGATAATGATGCAAAAAAATTAGCTTTACAGGAGGGGTTGCCCGAAGCGAAAATAGTTGTAGCAGAAAATCCGTATTACGATTTTTTGAGGAATTGGAAACCTGCTATTTGTAAAGAAATTTTGTTAGCGAATCTCAATTTGCCTAAAAATGCGAGCTACATTTTATATGTTCCTGAACCTTTGAGCCAAGTAGGAGGCAGAGAGAAATTCGGATTTGACGAGTTTGAGGTATTAGAAAAAATTATTTCAGACCTTTCTGAAAAATATTTATTATCTTTGCAGGCGTATTTTTTGATAAAGCCACACCCCAATCACAACTTAGAAACGTTTGAGGAGATTTTTAGAAGAAGCAAGCACCAACAAATACGACTTATTAGTGCTGAAATGTCTATCAATACTTTAATGTTTTATGCCGATTTGGTAATTGGTATTTTTTCAAATGCCTTGATAGAAGGCAGAATAATAGGAGCAAAGGTAGTGAGATTTTTGCCTGAAAGTTGTAAAATGGATTTGTTGGAAGTAAATCAAGAAATTAAATTATTAGAAATATCAAACCTTAGTTTTTTATGAATCATCAGAATATTGTAAAAAAATCAAATCAAATTTATGACGAAGCCTTTGCTAAATATGGTAGTGATGTACGCTCTACTATGTGTGCAAACCCCATTCGTCAATATCTTCGCTTCAAAGATTTATGTACCTACATTGACTTGAATGATAGTACAAAAACAGTTTTAGATGTTGGCTGTGGTTCTGGTGAAATGTATAAGTATCTAAAAATGCAAGGATTTAGGGGTAAATATGTAGGCTTCGACATCAATCAGAACTTGCTCAACTTAGCCAAGCAAAGATTTACGGATATAGAGGTTCACTTAGTAGATATTTTAGAACAAAAAGTTGATACAAAATTTGACTATGTAGTAATGAGTGCTGTTTTTAACTTGAATGTTGGGCAAAAAATGGACTGGATATTTGCTTTTGTATCCAAGATGTTTGAGTTATGTAACAACCACATTGCCTTTAATGCTCTCTCTACCTATGTGAATTTTCGAGATGAAAGTATGTTTTATATCAATCCAACTGAAATGTTTATTTTTTGTGTAGAGAACCTATCTAAGAGAGTCAATCTTTCGCATCATAACCTCCCATATAATTATACCTTAACAGTATTCAAAGAGCAAGATATAAATACTTCTTTTGAAAATTTATGAGTTTTTTTATCAAATTAGATGAACACCCTGATATATGGGATAATTTTATTAGAAGTACGCCACAAGGCTCTGTCTTTCTATTTACCTCTTTTTTGCAAGCATTAGGCTGCAGATTTCAACTGATTACCTGCTATGATGGTAATGATATTGTTGCAGGTTGTGCAATTATTTTTGATGAAAAAGGAAAACCTATAAGACACAATTTCCCCTTTACAATGTATCAGGGAATAGTTTTAGCTGATTTTTCTGATAAAAAGCCTCATTCACGTTATCATTACGAGCTTAAAGTATTAACCTTTTTTATACAAGCCTTACATGAGCAACATGAGCATTTCTTTCTTTGCCAATCTTGGCAAATGAAGGATTTAAGGGCTTTTCAATGGCATAATTACCATTCTCCCGAAAAAGGAACTTTTAAAATTGACTTGCGATATACAGGTATTCTTGATTTAGATATTATTAAAGACAAAGATTTCTATATTTCAAAAGAAATTCGCGACTCAAATAAACAAGATTATCAAAAAGCCATTAAAAATCATATTTCAATAGAGGACTCAAAAGATATAGAATTATTGTTAGAAATATACAAACAAACATTTGAAAGACAAGGTATTGTTGTTCAAGAAAAAGATATTCAAATAGTTAGAAACATTACAGAAGCATCACTGAAAAATAATTTTGGAAAATTATTTTTTGCAAAAACTAAAGATGGTGAAGTGTCAAATGCCACACTTTTTTTATATGACAATTTTTGTGCTTACTATCTCATTGGTGCTAACTCTCCTCTATATCGTAAATCTGGAGCATCGGCAATGCTTATGATACATAATATTTTTTATGCCAAAGAATTAGGCAAGAAGTATGTAGATTTTGTAGGTATTAATTCACCCCAACGAGGAGAATTTAAGCTAAGTTTCAATGCAGAACCTAAGCCTTATTTTCACTTAACGATATAGTAAACCATATCATTTATGCAAACCAAGCAAATTGATTTTTGGCAAGGAGAATTCGGTAAAGAATATACAGACCGAAACATCTACAAATCCATTGAGGAATGGGATAAGGAATATGTAGAGTGGTATGGAATTGCCAAAACAACGCTGAATGAGCAGTTTTTAGGATTTTTAGATAAGGAGAGTAGCACCATCTTGGAGGTTGGTTGTAATTTAGGCTATCAATTACAAGGATTGCAAGCAATTGGCTTTAAGAACCTCTATGGAATAGAATTACAACACTACACAGCCGAGAAAGCACGCAAATTGCAAACAAATATCAATATTATTTAGGGTTCGGGCTTCGATATACCCTTTAAGGATAATTTCTTTGATGTGGTTTTTACCCATGGTGTCCTGATTCATATTGCTCCTGACGACTTGTTGGCTTTTACAAAAGAAATTGTTAGATGTTCAAAAAAATATATTTGGGGCTTGGAGTATTACTGTGAAACTCTCAAAGAAGTAACATACAGGGGCAACAAAGGATATCTATGGAAAATGGATTATGCAAAGTTTTATTTAGATAATTTTCCTAACCTCAGATTGTTAAAAAAAGAGTTGTTGCCTATTAAAGTAGAGCAAGAACGAGGTAATGTAGATAGCATGTTTTTGTTGGAAAAATATAACTAAAATGATAAAAAGTTATATGAAAAACTCTAAAAAAGTATGCTTTCAGGAAAATCAATTTTAGTAACAGGCGCAACAGGCTCATTTGGAAGAAAGTTTGTTGAGATTGTGCTCAAAAAGTATCCGGACATTTCAAGATTGGTAGTTTTTTCGCGCGACGAGCTGAAACAGTTTGAAATGTCGCAGGTATTTCCGCAGTCTAAGTATAGACAGATTCGCTACTTTCTTGGAGACGTGCGCGATAAAGATAGACTTTACCGAGCGTTTGAGGGTGTAGATTATGTTATTCATGCAGCGGCACTGAAGCAAGTTCCAGCGGCTGAATATAATCCCATAGAATTCATCAAGACGAACATATTAGGAGCAGAAAACATCATAAATGCAGCGTTAGACCGTGGCGTCAAAAAAGTTATTGCCTTATCAACAGATAAAGCTGCTGCACCAATTAATCTTTATGGGGCAACGAAATTATGTGCAGATAAACTGTTTATATCTGCCAATAATATGAAGGGCTATCACGATGTGGCCTTCTCAGTAGTGCGATACGGCAATGTTATCGGTTCGCGAGGGTCAGTGATACCTCTTTTCTTGCAAAAGCGCAAGGAAGGTGTTATTCCAATCACTCATCCAGAAATGACGAGATTTAGTATTTCTCTCGAGGAAGGTGTAGAGATGGTTTTACATGCGCTGGAGCACGCAAAGGGCGGAGAAATGTTTGTTCCGAAACTTCCATCATACCGTATTGTTGATGTGGCACAGGCTATTGCACCGAACTGCAAGCATGAGATTGTAGGAATTCGGCCAGGAGAAAAATTACATGAAGAGATGATTACTGAGCACGATTCAATAAATACATATGATTTCGGACAGTATTATGTGATTTTCCCCTACACTCTATCTGAAGATATGAAGGATTTCATAAAGAAGAATAATGCAAAGCAAATGCCGTTAGGTTTTAGATATAGCTCTGGGACCAATACGAGATGGCTAACAGTTTCGGAAATTCGAGACTTAGTAAAAAAGCACATAGACCCAAACTTTTCTGTTGAAGAAAAATATGAAACGAATTCCGTATGGTAAGCATCATATTACCGATGAGGATATAACAGCTGTTGTAGAAACGTTACGTTCTGACTTTCTGACTCAGGGACCGAAGGTTCAAGAGTTTGAAGAAAAATTTGCTCAATATGTAGGAGCAAAGTATGCAGTAGCAGTATCGAGCGGAACAGCAGCACTGCACCTTTCAGCCTTAGCGCTCGGAGTAAGACAAGGTCAGAAAGTCATCACGTCACCTATTACTTTTGTGGCATCAGCTAATTGTGTTCGATACTGTGGCGGTGAAGTCATATTTTGTGATGTGAACCCTGAAACAATCCTGATTGATGTAGAAAAGGTGGAAGCAATTGTAAAGGGGAATCCGCAAGTGTCTGGTATTATACCAGTAAATTTCGCAGGGTACCCAGTTGACTTGTGTGAGCTGAGGAAGGTAGCTGACAAGTATGGTATGTGGATTCTTGAGGATGCATGCCATTCTCTTGGTGGGTATTTCGTAGATGGTAACAATATCAAACACTACTGTGGTGACGGTTCACTTGCTGACTTAGCTATATTCTCCTTCCATCCTGTGAAGCATATTGCAACTGGCGAAGGAGGAATGATTACTACTAACAGAAAAGACTTATATGAAAAACTCTTAATGCTAAGAACCCATGGAATTACACGAAATGCTGAGCTGTTCACAGAGAATCATGGCGGTTGGTACTATGAGATGCATGACCTTGGGTTTAATTATCGACTAACGGACTTGCAAGCTGCTCTCGGAATTTCGCAACTTTCTCGTGCAGAAGAGTGGCTAAGACGTCGTAGAGAAATTGCACAGAGATATAATGAGGCGTTTTCAGGTTCTTATGTTAAGATAATTTATCCAAAAGAGAATGTCTATCATGCATATCATTTATATGTTATTCAGGTTGAAAACAGACTTGAGCTTTATAATTACCTACGCTCAAAAAACATATTTTCGCAGGTGCACTACATTCCAGTTCATCTGATGCCATACTACAGGAGACTGGGATGGAAAAAGGGAGATTTTCCTAATGCGGAGGGTTACTATGAAAGATGCCTTAGTTTGCCGATGTATCCGACACTCTCAGATGAAGAACAGGAATTTGTGATAAAAACAGTGCTGGAATTTCAAAAATGATGAAAATAACATTTATGAGAAGATGAAAGTGGCACTCATCACCGAGGGTAGTCAAACAATTGGGTTTGGTCACATTACTCGCCTGATGTCGTTTTATCAAGCTTTCGAGGAAAAGGGTATTATCCCAAAGTTTTATGTTAATGGAGATGATACGATTCAATCCTTGCTGAATGGGAGCGATGTTGAAATCATCAATTGGCTTGAAAATAAATCGTCATTCTTTGAAAAAATAAGTGACACGAACATTGCAATAGTTGATTCATATCTTGCAGATATGGAGTTTTATAAGAGGCTTTCTGAAGAAGTCGACTTATTAGTATGTATTGATGATAACCTTAGAATTCAGTATCCAAAAGGAATTGTCATTAACGGGACATTTGACGCAGAAAATTGGAAGTTTGAAAAGAGAAAGGATGTTACTTACTTATTTGGGAGTAGATACATGCCGCTTCGCAAAGCATTCTGGGACGTTCCTGAAAAAGAAATTTCCGATACTATTGGAACTGTGATGCTGACTTTTGGCGGTGAAGATTCAAGGAATATGACCCCGAAGGTTTTAGCGCAGCTCAATACAACCTACCCAAATCTGAAGAAGAAAGTGGTGATAGGAAAAGCTTTTAAGCATATTGAAGAAATTGAGAAAAATAGAAGTGAAAATGTAGAGCTTATTTTTGCCCCAGATGCAGAGGGTATGAAAAAAACTATGCTTGAAGCGGATATTGCGATTTCAGCGGGCGGACAGACACTATATGAACTTGCATGTGTTGGAGTACCAACAGTTGTAGTGCAAGTTGCAGATAACCAGAAAAACAGTATCGAAGGAGCTATGAAGTTAGGAGTCATAAGTTTTGCAGGCTGTTGGAATGATCATGACATAACCTGTAAGATAATATCAAAAATAAACTCTCTAAATACTAGGTCAGAGCGAGAAAAAAAGTGTAAAATTGCAAGGGGATTAATCGACAGAAATGCAGTTAGGAATCACATTCAGTACTTATTGACATAAAATAACCTTATGTTTACAATAAGATGATAAAAAGAAGATTAGTAACAGTCCAAGGAACAACACAGATGCTTGATTGTGTTTCGTGTCTGCAATTTCTTAGAGAACTTGACTCTACCGAAACAGAAGATTACTTACTCATTGGCTCCTTGTGCTCGTCTGATGAAAATTTCGTTGAGGCAATAATTGATTCTGCAAGGATTTGGAACTGGAAAAAAATCCTTCATTTGTCTTGGGATATGGAAGAAAAATGGCTGAAAGGAATCGATACTGATAGACTTGATTGCATAAGCACTGTAAAAAATCAATTTGGTATAAGTGAAGTTGATGAATGCATCTGCTGCCGTAACACCCAGCCTGTCAATGAGTTGGCTGCTAATTTCTCTCCAAATTCTAAGTTTTTTGTATATGGAGATATAGGCGCGCTTGATTCAATCTTAAGCCCTAGCTACCGCAAACCTGACGCAGCATATCTTTGTTTCCCTATTGAATACTTCTACAGGATTTTGGATAAAATAGATTACAAAGTGGTGCCAAAGAAGTACTTTCAGCGTGCTATTGATCTCTACATTGAATCATCTGAAACTATTTGCCAGAATCAGTCCTCTGTGAACTACCTTAAACATTTAGCAGCTGAAAATAGTCTTCTATTCCTAACTACATGGGTTATTAATTCGGTAGAGAAAGAGGCTGATATGTATTATAAAGCACTGCTACCATACATCGAACGTTTTAAGAACGTCGTTGTAAAGTTACATCCTAGACGTGATAAAGAAAAAGAAAATGTCTTAGATTTACTTGAAGAAAGGTTAAAGTCTCACTCAGTCAATGTCTTCAAGTTCCCGAAAGTTTTAAACTATGTTCCTATTGAAGTTATCTTTAGGCTTGCTCCGTTCAGATCCGTTCACACTTTTATTTCCGGGTCATGCATGACCTTAAAGTGGTTGTATGGCACAGAAGCATATTTCGTGAACAGGGAATTATTATCAGAGCATGCCCGTGACTTCTTCAAACACATTGACCTTGATTGGGTTGAAACTATGACTTTACTCCAAAAAAAGATAGATACTTGGAACGGTGTCGATATTCTTTACCGCTATCCTCTTTCAAAATCTTTGAAAAGAAAATACGGATATGTAAAGGCATTCGCCTTTAGCCTGCCTAAAAGAGCACTATCAAAATTGAGAAAAATAATAAGAAAGGATTATGAAAAGTGATGTCTTATATCACCATCTTGATGAAATTCATAATACGCGCTCTGCCAGCATTATTTTGCCTATGCTCTTTGAAATATACAAGCCGAATTCCGTTCTTGATGTTGGAGCTGGTCTAGGCACTTGGCTTAAAGTTTGTATAGATTTAGGGGTTAGCGAAGTTTTAGGCATTGATGGTGAGTATGTTGATATGAGCAGAGTTGTAATCCCTCACGAATGTTTTTTACGCAAAGATTTGACTTGTCTCACATATTCAGAAAAAAGGTATGACCTCACAATATGTCTTGAAGTTGCAGAGCATCTTCCACCTGAAAGCGCGGTTCAGTTCGTCGACTTCTTAACGTCGTCGTCGGATGTAATACTTTTTTCCGCTGCTGTTCCCTTTCAAGGCGGACAGGGGCATATTAACGAGCGTCCAATATCATACTGGGTGAAGCTATTTGAAGCAAGAAAATACACTGTATATGATTTCATTAGACCTCAAATATGGAACAATCAGTCTGTAGATTGGTGGTATAGACAAAACATACTTATCTTCTCTAAAAGGCAAGATGTATTTACAGATTTACCCCCTTGCTCTTTTCAAGCCAATACCATGATACATCCCGAACTTTATACTGCCAGAATGTCAAGATATAAACATCTGATTGATACTTTGGGACTTGATGTAGATAAGTACGATTATCTTAATTATGTTGTTCCACAAGGTAAGTTAGCGAAGATAAAACTTGCTTTGAGAATTCTGTTGAAGCTTTCAAAGAAGATGCTAACATCGAAGTAAAAGAAGCGATGCAAACGATATCAGTGATTACTTGCACTTACAATCCGAACCCAAAAATTTTTGAACGTGTGCTACGTTCTGTTGAACATCAGTTAATTGAAGACTTTAACTTTGAGTATATTATTGTGGACAACAACAGCAATCCACCTGTTTCTGAAATACCTTGCGTTCAAGCGTTTCTGGCGCGGAATGCTTGGGCGAAAGTTATCACGGAGAGACGGCAGGGATTGAGTTATGCACGGATTGCTGGTGTCAAAGAAGCAAGTTCTGACATTATTATTTTTGTAGATGATGACAACGAGTTAGATAAGGAGTATATAAAGAATGCGGTTCAAATAATTCATGAAAGGGATTATGTTGGGATATGGGGACCTGGGAAGATAAGCGTGGAGTTTGTGGACGGGGCACCAGCGTTAGTAGATAAGAAGATGAGGATGTTTTTTTTAGAGAAAGATATTCCATACGAGGAGTTTGGATTGACTCACAGTATGTGGGAGAGGTTTTATCCGTCAGGAGCTGGACAAGTTATCAGGAGGGATATTTTAATGGATTACATAGATTTTGTGGAAAGAGGAGTGTTGACGGCTACAGATCGCACAGGGGCTAGTTTAGCTAGTGCAGGGGATGCACAGATTATATGGACGGCAGTGAAGAAGAACAAGGCGGTAGGGATATCGCCTAGGCTTAAATTGAATCATCTTATTCCAAAAAAGCGTGCAAATATGAAATATATTAGACGCTTAGCATTCTGGCTGCAGAGGAGTCAACTACCAGCGTTCATAGAAGCTTTTCCTCACGAAAAGCAGAATGTCAAAATGCCATCACTACTAATCATATTGGTGAGCACTCTAAAGATGCTTCTAAAAGCCTGTTACGACAGAGGTAATACTGTATCAATAAGTAGTTTTCTTGGAGATATTGCGGCAAGGCAAGCTGTCTTGAACTCGAGTAAGTACAACTGGCTTATAAAGATAGCAGCTTGCTTAGGGTGGTTTTAGTTATCATACAATAGGTTAGTCTAATGAAAAAAATACTTGTTACAGGTTCATCAGGTTTGATTGGCTCGGAGGTGTGCCAATACTTCGCAAACGAAGGATTTGAGATACACGGTATAGATAATAACCAGCGAGCCGTCTTCTTTGGACCACAGGGTGACACACGCTGGAACCAGAAACGATTGCAAGAAACGATAAAGCATTTTCATCATCATGAGTTAGATATTCGCGATAGGCAAGGCATATTAAATCTCGTTAAAGAAATAAGACCCGATGTGATTGTTCATACGGCAGCACAGCCGTCACACGACCGCGCTGCTGCAATCCCATTTGACGATTTTGATACCAACGCTACAGGCACACTGAATGTATTGGAAGCAGCACGACGATATTGTCCTGAGTCACCATTTGTGCATATGTCGACCAATAAAGTTTATGGGGATGCTCCAAATTATATTAAGCTGAAAGAACTAGAGACACGCTGGGATTATGATGACCCAAACTATGAACATGGAATTCCTGAAACATTTACGATTGATCAATCTAAGCATTCGTTATTCGGAGCATCTAAAGTTGCGGCAGATATTATGGTTCAGGAATATGGACGGTATTTTAATATGCCAACTTGTGCCCTGCGCGGAGGATGCCTGACTGGACCAAATCACAGCGGCGTGGAATTGCACGGCTTTTTGAGCTACTTGGTAAAGTGCAATTTGGAAGGAAGGGAATATAAAATTTATGGATACAAAGGCAAGCAAGTCAGGGATAACATTCATTCTTTTGATGTGGCGAGGTTTATCCATGAATTTGTTAAAAATCCGAGAGCAGGCGAAGTCTATAATTTAGGGGGCGGCAAAGAAAATAGTGTATCGATTTTGGAAGCTTTCAAAATAGTTGAAAAATATAGTGGAAAACCGCAAGTGTATACCTATGTGGAACAAAACCGCATCGGCGACCATATTTGCTATTACAGCGATCTAAGAAAAATGAAATCACACTATCCAAATTGGAGTATTACAAAAACTGTTGAAGAAACAATAAAAGAAATTGTGGAAAGCTGGCAACAGCGAATACACAAAGATTAAACAGGAATGATTTTTCCAAATTTGCTTATACAATCTCACCTTCCTATTTCCTTAGCACACGGTACAGGAGCGGTGCTCATTAAGCAACTGGCTGAGTATCCTCGTGCTAAAATGGCGAATATCTTCGCATTCCCATATGGAGAAGCATGGCTGGAAAAATCTTTACGACTGCTGAAAGGTGATAATCTAAAAGTGCGAATGATGCACACTGCTACACAGATTAAGCAAGTTCTGAAAAATGAGAGAGCAGTGGATGGTTACTACTACAAGCATGTAGCGAAGGGATTGGAAAAGCTAAAATTTTCTGCAGAAGTGTTGTATGCTAATCCAGCAAGACATTTTGATTTGCTAGCTATTACGGAGTTAAGAAGGTATTATCAAGTACCGACGATTATCTACTTTCAGGATTATACTTTTGAGTTAGGAGAAGATTTTTACAGCAACCTGAAAGAGGTGCTAAGTGATAGGCAGACAAAGGAGATTTGGGCACTAACGCCTGAAATCGCAAGTGAAATTGAAAACAAAACGGGGATTACTGCAAAAGTAGTAAATAATCAACATATAGAAATTGGTAGTCAGAAGAAGACTCAGTTTAACGCGTTTGGCAAGGATTTTAAGACCGTGATAATGGGAACAATTTACTCTGTAGAGATTGCGGAGTTTCTGAAGCGGCTGTGGTCAGCAATGAAAGAGTCTCTACCTGAATTGAGTCCAATAGAATGGTTTGCTCATCCTAAGGCATTAAAGCGAATAGAGAAAAATATAAGAATTGAACCAGAAATCCAATATAGAGGATTTTTACAGGGCGAGGAATTAAATGAAAAATTGTTAAGTGCAGACCTTTCAATTATTCCTGTAAATGTAGGGCGAAAGGCAGAAGATAGTATTGCTCAATACTCACTGCCATCGCGTATTTCGGAACTTGCAGTGCTCGGCGTGCCGATGTTCGTAATTGCAAGTCCAGATACGGCAACGGCAAGATATATTCAAAGAACGGGAATAGCAATCTGCGAATCAGCAGATAACTTGGAAGCATGCAAAAGCAAGATAGTGGAGTTTATGAAGAATCAAACAATGAGGGAAGCATTTTCTCAAAAAGCACGAGAATATGCAGAAAAAAACCTTGATATAAAGCGTTATCGCGAAGAGCTATACCATAAATTTGTGGAGCTGAAAGAAAGAGGCATTTGAGTAGAGTTACACAGCATGCAGAGAAAAATAGTGGCATTGGTTGATACGCTGTGGATGGGGCATCATCCGACTTACTTCAAGCTGCTGACAAAAAATTTTTTAGAGATAGGCTGCGAGGTGTGGGCATTTTGTCCGAACATAGATGATTTGCGCAGTTATGCAGGACAAGAAATCCATGGAGAATGTCAAGAGCGTCTGCATATTTTCCAAATGCCACTAATCGGTCACTCAAGAATTTACATAACGGAGGATGGACCCATCAAATACTTGAAGCGACCAATACGAGATACGCTAACTTACTGGCTAACAACTGCCGCGGCGATTGATTCTATATCAGGGCTTAGAAATAAGAAACCTGACTTGGTATTTCTGGCAAAATTAGAAGGATGGCTACAAGGTTTTATGCCTGCCTGGTTAATTGAACAGATTTTTAGATATAACTGGACTGGCATTTACATGTGCCCATATCAATTTTATAGCCGAAAGCGAATACGCTTGCCAATTATCAAGCCGGAGAGAACATTGAGAGCTGAGAACTGCAAGGTGGTAACTATTTTAGATGAAGAAGTTACCGAAAAATTAAGTGCT
>Ga0308397_1001083_pt1 | contig 16662 bp, 8 predicted proteins | sample Hotspr20SampleT8_FD_202356 | JGI IMG/M metagenome (GOLD analysis project Ga0308397, IMG submission 202356) | Hot spring phototrophic mat microbial communities from Mushroom Spring, Yellowstone National Park, Wyoming, United States - 20051001_T8 ...
TAAAAGTTCGTTTTATAGTATCTCCAACAGTTTTTATTTGTACAGGGATATCGTTGCCCCACGTACCGTTAAACGATGTGCGTAGCACATGCATGTGTACATAATTAGGAATTAACGTAGGATTTTGTTCATAATCTGTTTGAGCTGAAATAATACTATCTTCTATTGCATATACAACCATCTTAACAGGTACATTAATGGTTTGTAAAATCTTTACTTCAACCGATGTTGTTACTGTATTTTGAGAACTTTGATAAGAATTTTGAATTTTTATACCCAGTGATGGTTGTTGTTGAATTATTGCTTCAACAGCTTCCGCCCAACTATCGTGCGATAAAATTATATTCCCATTATAAGCTTTACGATTAACCATACCAGATGGATACTGTGAAATACCAAAAGCACTTGTTATCTCATCACCAACCGAAGTCCTAAAATCGCTTGGATAATTTGGTGGAAGTGGCATAGCAAAAAAACCACTATGAATTGATATTCCTATTAGTTTATTACCATATATTTGTTTCAATTGATACAACTTTTCGTGTGCACGTGGACAATTTCCGCAACGATGTCCAGTAAATTCCTCAATTAAAACCTTTTGAACATAGGTACTTGTATCATTATTAATATTTTGTTTTTCTAAATAGGGAGCTTCTATCTTATCGCAAGAGAAAGCAACATATAGCATTAAAACTATGATTAACATATTCTTATAATTCTTATAAAAAAACGACTTACATATAATCTTTACTTCCATTATTATAAACATTTATTGTCAAATGTATGTATTTTTTTTGAGTTTACAAATTCTTATTCATAAAAAAAAGACTGCCCTTTTGAGGCAGCCTCTTTTTTATAAAACCATGTTTAATATTTACTTCTTCTCTTTTAGCAGATAGAAATATCCTTTTTCTTCGTATTCTTTATCTTTCTTGTCTTTAGCAGTAATTACGTAGTAGTACACTCCTGGCGAAGCATCGGCACCATTACCATTTATCTTACCGTTCCATCCCTTAGTTACATCGTCCCATTCGTATATCTTCTTGCCCCAACGATTATAAATAGTACACTTAAATTCTTTTATAGATTTGGCATGTATCAACCATTCATCGTTCTGACCATCACCATTCGGAGTAAATACATTCGGAATTTCAAGAACAGGCACCGCATCTACGCATACGTAAGCATATTCCATTGTATCGCGGCAACCTTGTTTGCTGGTTCCTATCAATACTATTCTGTAACAGCCAGGATTGGTAAAGGTATATTCAAGGTTAGTTTGAGTACTTGTTGCTACCAGGTTACCTTTATCGTCATATATACGCCACGAATATTTCCTTCCGTTAATGGTATAATTTATTAAGTAAACACTATAAGGCGCAGCTTGCATCTGTTGTATGCTTAAAGTATCAAAATTTACATATACATGACCCGTATCAGGTAACCATATACCTATAGTGTCAACACATATAGTACCAGGACTTGCATCAGGACTTAAAGACTGACCTTTTACTTTTACATAATACGTCTGCTTAGGACATAAATTATCACGTACCAACGTCGGACTACCTGTATCTAACCATTCAAAAGTAAAGTAGTTTGGATTGTTATTGTAAGAAGTAAATAAACGTATCTTACCATTACAATCGCCACATGTTGCAGCATATACAGAATCAGTCGGACTAAATTTAGGAGGTTCGTTTACTATGCGTGTAACTATACCACTATGACATCCCCACATGTTAGTTGTTATTAAAGTTACAGTATGACTGTTACCACTCGACCACGATACGTATATCGTATCGCTTATCGTCGGATCGCTTATTACAGGACTTAATGTACCACCAGGATACGTCCATGCAAAGTGAACAATACCATAGTTCTCGTGATTAGGTAAATTCCAAGTATGAGCTATAATCATAGAACTATCGTAACGACATGCAGGCATTGTAACCGTAAATTGACCAGTAGGACGGGGAGCAAAATATAAACGTAACGTGTCACTATCAAAGCATATATCGTTATACTCTTGCCATATAAATTCACGGTACTTTTGACCAGAGCTAAATACCGTATAACAACCATTACACGTTAAATATAAACTATCGTTATATACATGAGTTGTAGTGTGATTGCCAACACCATTTACAAAATATACATTAGTAGGATCTAAACTGTACCATGTACCTACACCTATCGAAGGTATTGCTCCCATCTGATAATTCAAACCACATACTGTATCTGTTTTTATATCGCTGTTCGGACCAAACAAACCTGCCCAATAATTACCACCAGCATTAGCTCGTGGCTTTTGTATAAACCGTACGTAATGAACATCGCTAGTATCTCTACAATTGCCATTAACAGTTATCCAGTAGAAATAATGAGGTCCGTAATATGTCGTTCCACCTGTATCAATAGTTGCTACTAAATTAGAATTTTCGTAAGGCGAAGGTGTAAATGTTGTATTCTGAACAGCATCTATCCAGTAACCATAACCATAAGCAGGTTGAACCGCACTAAGATTAGGATAACTAGGACCACACCATAAAGAATCTGAAGGCAACGTCGTTATTATAGCTTCCTGAATGCTACCAAAGTAAACATTTACTGAATCGTAACCATAACAAACTCCGTTAAATTCCGTCCAGTACATAGTTATAGTATCGTTTTCCGATGGCCAACGTATCCACGTACAAGCAGAATCTTTATTGCTAGGAACAATATTACCATTTGGAGCATCGTAAAAAGCAACTCCTGTCGGACCACTCCACTGACCACCAGGTACAGAAGGCGTTGCACATATATACGCAAATTTGCCACAAACAGATTGGTCTAAACCAGCATCAGGCATAGGAGTTACTTTAAATTCTATAGTTATAGTGTCTATATCGTAACAAGAAGTATTCCCAGCATTCATTTCACGCCATATAAACTGATAAACACCAAATTGCGTTACAGTAACCAAAGAATTAGGTGTATTATTTGGTGTAAAGTTTGCTGTTCCAGGATTAATAGGTGGAAATGGGCTATGCCATAGGCCAGTTGGATTATCTATACTCCAAGCTCCATTAAAAGTATATGACTTACCACAAACTGCTGTATCTAAACCAGCATTTGCTTCTGGTATTTCATAAAATGTAACTAAAACTGAGTCAACTTTACTACAACCAGGACCATTAACAGTATTCCAGTAGAAATAAACAGGTCTTTGACTGTTAATGTAGAAATTAGCAACATTACTTGCGTCAACTGTGGCATTAAACGGAATATTACCACTTTGATTTATAATAATACCAGGTACACTACTTGTCCAATAAGCACTAACAATTCCACTACCAATAGTATCTGCCTGTAATTGTGTAGTATAACCACAAACTGATTGATTAGGTCCAGCCTCAGCATGTGGCAATCTTATAAATGTAATAACAACAGTATCTTTACCAGGGCATATTCCATTAAATGCGTTCCAAACGAAAGTAACCTGATATGATGGTTGTCCTTGTGGAATATTAGGTACCCAAACCAATGCATTAGGATCGGCAGAATGAGGGGTATAGATTACATTTGTAGATGCAGTCCAATAGCCGGGATAAGTATCTTCTGCATGTAATTGTGCATATTGTCCACATCCAATTGTATCAGAACCTGCATTAACAACAGGAATAGCTAAAAAGTCAACTTGTACAGTATCTCTACTTATACAATTACCATTTTGTTCTGTCCAAACAAAATAGTAAGTACCATAACCAGAGTTTGCAGTAACTGTTGCATTAGGTGAACTTGGAGGATTAAAACTAGCAGACATTGGTGGTACAACAGACCAAGAACCAGTAGATCCTGGCACGCTTGGCGTTGCTCCAAGTGTATAAACTGTACCACAAACTTGTCCTTTGTTTCCAGCATTAGCAACAGGTTGAGCAGTAAATGTAATTGTAACAAAATCTGAAGAATTGCAAGCTCCGCTAACTTCGCGCCATTCAAAAATATAAGTACCTGGCATGTTAACAATTACATTACTAGTATGAGAATACTGATTAGAATAAATCACAGTTCCTCCTTGAGGTCCACTTTGCAATAACCATCCTGCCACATTACCAGGTGCTGGTGGATTTGCATTCATTGTATATGTAAGTCCGCAAACATTAGCATCAGGACCTGCATTTGGCGAAGGTGTTGTACAACAATTAGGTGTACTATTATCAAGAACATTAACGTACTGTGTTGTTACATTTGAAACGCAGCCAGTCTGTGTATTTGTAACTTGTAATGTAATAGTTTGCACTCCGGTAGAATTCCACGATACTTGGTGTGGTCCAGGGCCAGTACCGGGTACAGCAGTTCCAGTTCCCCAGTTCCATGAATAACTATATGGGCCACTACCACCTGTATATTGAACTGTGCTTGTCTGATACTGACAAATAGGACTTGAAGCTGTAAATGAACTTGAAGGTAAAGGATGAACTATAACTTGCTGAGTAAATGTATCGGATACACATCCATTAGATGCTGTTGTTACAAGCGAAACTGTATATGTACCAGGCACATTGTAAGTAATATTGTGTGGTCCCTGACTAAACGAATTACCTGGGTTCCCATTTGGAAATTGCCAGTTGAATTGACTCCCTCCTGTACCTGTATAAGTAGCAGTAGCACTTTGTCCTTGGCATATAGCAGGAGTTAGAGTAAAGTTTGCTGTTGGACGAGCCTTAAATTCAACTGTTACAGTATCATGACAAGTTAAACCATTGCTGTTAGTTATAGTCCAAACAAGGTTATATATACCTGGTGCAGATGCAGTAACTTGAGAATTAGGTTCATTAATATCGCTATAAGTAATTCCGGGCATAGGGTTCCAATGTGTATTTATATCGCCAGGTGATTCTATAGCATTTAGTGTTGTTGTGAGTCCACAAACACTTTGATTAGAACCAGCATTAGCAAAACAAGCATTACAAGGAGGTGGAGCAGTATATGTAACGGTATAAGTACACGTAGGCGCATCAGAAAAGGTTGCAGTTAAAGTATGTTGAGCACCATCTGAATTAATACCACAAAGATTAAAAGCCACAGGACTATTAAAAGGAGGATTGAATGTTTGAGATATTCCACTTGGATGATCAACAATTGTCAATGTTCCTGTTGTTATAGGAATGTTAGGAGGATTAAAATGGAATAAAATATTGCCATTTACACAGTATTGGTTAGTTTGTGGATTACATTGACCAACTGTATATGTAATATTATCCATGTTACAAACTACAATATTACAGTTTGTTGAACCTGCTCCAGGTTGACCTGCATTTGTTTGCGAAAATATTATATTACAAGGTTGATTGGAATAATTTGTAATAAGAAGTATGTAATATTGTCCGGTTTGTGCTGTTGAAATATAACACCATTCATGCCACGAAGGGTTATAACTACAATCAACTGTGTAACCTGAAGGATAGCCTCCACCAGGACCAGGTGCATGATGACTTGTAGTATTCCCGTTATTTGTTAAATATGTTCCAGGTTGCTGACAAGGTGTTGTAATATCATTAAAAGGTCCCCAACAAATAAAATCCAAATCTCGTTGTGGTTGACTATAAATATAAATTTCAATATCACCAGGCTGGTCTATTAAAAGATAATACCAAACAGGATTTGGTGTTGTTAAAAGACAACCATAGTTTGGTCCAGACTGAGCTTGACCAGTATTAACACCTGCCGGAAAATTATATGTAATTCCCGTACAAAATGGATCGGCTGTTTGGCATGTATTATTTGTAATTTGCCCATTTGTTATTAAATAAGTTACAAGTATAATGTTCAGTAAAAAAAACTTTTTCATATCTTGTTTATTTTATTATTTGACGTACATAATTTTTCTTTTCACGAATAGCATTTTCAAGAAGCTTTGTATTATCTTCCCACCAACCATTTTGCTTTGCTTTTTCTAATTGTGCAGGATTTTGTAAAACCCACTGGCGTTTACCTTCTATGTTAATAATTGTATGATTAAGTTCCCAAAGTCGTCTAATTTGTTCTGGCGAAAAAGCATACCATGAATTTATTGGAATAATAGTATCTTCAACAGACACATATTCTACACCTGCATTTTGGAATAATGATTTTAGAAAATCGAAATCAGCTTCTGGACTCAAGCTCAAATAAATCCTTTGAGCGTTTTTATTATCATTTCTGCAAGAAATAACCATTTTATTTTGCAAAATCTTCTCATTAAATGAATTTTTAAACAATGCGGAGCCATACAATTCAAATTGTAAGTCTTTTTGTGGTGGATTCGAGTTCAATACTTCATGTGGCATATTTTTTTCAAATACCACCGTGTTGTAAACTTTTTTATCTTGCGAAAATGTTAGCTGATTGGAAAAAAAGCTAACCAAAATTAGAACAATTAAATTTCTCATATTTTTATCAATTTTTTAAAAGACAAAAATAGTAAAAAAATAGTTGCCTACAATAATTAATTTTCACACTTAGATACAAACTTTTTCGCACCTTGATAACCTTTTGAATAAGAAATCTTAAAATAATCACAAGCTTTATTTTTCTCGCTCTTTGCATTATAAACCATTCCTATCCAGTAATAAATTTCTGCATTATCAGGATATAAACTTTTTATAAAATTAAAATCATCTAATGCATCGTTATAATTGTTTTTGTTTAAATAAATCAATGCTCTGTCGAATATAGCTTTAACATGCTTATTGTTAATATTTATTGTTTTGTTAAGATAATTCAAAGCAGAGTCTATTTGTTTTGCCTGTATATAAGCCCATGCAACATTATAATAGTTATCGGCAGAATCTTTTTGCAGTAATAAAACATTTTTAAAGTCTGCAATAGCCATATGAAACTGATTTAAGCGCATATAACAAAAAGCTCTATTAGTAAGTGCAATCAAATCGTTTGGATTTTTCGACAAAACATAGTTGTAATCATTCAATGAGGCATAAAACTTATTAAGGTTAAAGTAAGCCCAAGCTCTGTTTTTTCTCACGTCTAATAAAGTAGAATCAAGCATTAAAGCTTTTTCGTAATAGTATAAAGCAGAATCGTATTTATTTTCTATTTGATATATATATCCCAAAGTATTGTATGCTAATGAATAATATGAGTTTGCTTTTATTGAAGCTAATGCATAATTTTTTGCGTTAAAAATATCTTGTTTAAGTAAATACAACCAGCTTAAAGTATTGTAACTGTCGGCATAATATGAATTAATTTCTATTGATTTTTTTGCATAATGAATTGCGCTGTCTATATTTCTAATTTCTTGTACATTAGCAAAAATAAGAGCTTTTTGTAAATAAGCTTTATAATTATTTGAATATAAAGCAATAGCTTGGTCGTAATAATTTATTGCATTTTGAATATATCCTTTTTCAGCATTTATTTGACCTATCGTTAGAAGTATTAGTGATTTTTCTTCATTGTTTTTACTGTAATTTAGAGCTTTATTTAAACAATTTATAGCACTATCTGTTTCGTTTAAAGCCACATGAGCAAGCGACTTATTTAAAAGCAGTTGACTGTTTTTTGGCTCAAATCTTAAAGCTATACTATAATATTTTTTTGCTTCTACAAAATCATTTTTTCCAAGATAATAGCTTCCTAAATTTAACCAAGCAAAAGCAGTTTTTGGGTTTTTCTTTAATACATTGTAAAATAGAGTAACTGTATTTTTCCATACATCAACTCTAATAAAAACTATTATAGTAAAAGCTACAATAAAAAACAATTTAATAATTATTTGTAATAACAATTTTTCTGTTAAAAAACGATTAAATAAATGTGTAGTGCTTAATATTAAACCAGCATAAGCAAAGTAAGTATATCTATCTGCAACAAGCAAACGTCCTTCAATTGGAACAAAATGTAAAACTATTGAAATATTTATTATAAAAAACAAAAAGCCAAATAGTTCAACAAAATACTTTCTTTTGTATAACCAAATAAATATAAAAAACGATAAGATCCAAATTATAAGATAAATACCCCAATTTCTCCATAATTCTATACCACTAAAATCTGGATATGGATAAACTGCAATTTGTTTTATTGGTAAAAAGAATTGTTGTATATAAAATGTTAAAGCATAACCACTAAAAACTAGCCTATCAGTTAAAGAAAATTTTAAAACACCTTCCCAAAACCACAATTGTTTGCTAATAAAAAACCAACTTAAAATAATTGTTATAAATAATATAAAAACTATATAATGCAAAGGCTTAATTTTTAAATTGCTTTTAAATTTTAAGAAATTATATTTTCTGTTTATCAAAAAAATCATCAAAATAAAAAATGCAAAGATTCTGACTTCGAATACATAAATAAGTAAAACAAAGGCTAAAAGAGCTACATTAAGCAAAGCAAAATTCAATCGTAGCTTTTTTTGTATAAAAATATCTAATAAAACAACAGTTAAAGGTAAAAGTAATCCTTGAATTTTTGAAAAAGCAGAAAAAACTACCATTGTAATATACAACAAAATATATATAATTTTGTTTTCTTTAATCCAATTCAAGTAAAATAAAATACCACATATAGAGAAAAACGTAAAAAGCAAATCTTTCCATTCAGAGATCCAAGCAACAGATTCTATTCGCATCGGATGAAGTGCAAATAAAATAGAAGACAAAACAGTTACAAACAAATTGAAACGAAATTTATTTAAAGTAATAAAAAATACTATTACATTTATCAAATGAAAAACAAGCGAAAACAAATGAAAGTATAAAGGATTTTTACCAACAATTTGATATAAAATTGAATATAATGTTAACGGAATAAATGTAAACCTTTCGTATTGAAAATTATGTTTAATATGTTCTAATGTTAAGTGGCTTACATAAATGTTGTTGAAAATTTGTTTATCATCGTCCCAGTAAACAAAATCAAAGCTAATGATTTTAAAGTAAGCTAAAAGTGTAAAAAATAGTATTATACTAAGCCATAGCCATTTGTATTTTGCATTTTCTTTCATTGTTTGAGTGTTTTAAAAATTGAAACATACTGATTAGCAATATTGCTCCATAAGTACTTTTCTTGAATTATTTTTTTATACGAATCTCTAAATGAAATTTCCGACTGCTGAATTTTTCTAAATATTTCTATTAATTCGTGTTTATTTTTAAAATAAAAAGCATTATTTGCAAGTATTTCTCTGTGAAATTCATTATCGAAAGCAATAATAATTTTGCAATGTCCCATTGCTTCTATAAGAGAAGGATTTGTTCCACCAACAGTATAAGAGTGAATGTATGCTTGCGCATTAAATCGTAAATTATTTAATAAAGACTCGTCATAAACATTTAACCACACCTTTATTTTATTATTATCATTATATTTCGAAGCAATAGGCTTATTGGTAAAAATCCATAATTCACAGTCTATTTTAGATGAAATAAAGGACTCTAAAACTAATTCAATTTGATTTTCTTTTTCATTTCGTGCTATAATTAAAAAATATTTATCAGTTATAAGTTTAAAATCGAAATCTAAAGTACAACCATATGCAATACAATGAACTATACGGTTATATTTTTCATAAAAATATTTTTGTATAATATTATGATCTGTTACTAGTTGTATTTTTCGTTTTACAAGTATTTTTTCAGAATATTTAATTAGTATCCTAACAAATTTATTCCATTTTTTTCTTTTCCACTCAAATCCATCAGTATGAACAAGCATAATTGAATTGTATTTTCCATACCATAAAATTGCAGGCAATGCTGTAACATAACCACAAATAAAAATCAAATCATTTTTATGTTTAATTGCATCTTTTATACTCAAAAAATCATAAACAAAATGATAAAAAGAACCAAAAAAAGTAAAGAATTTTATTTTTCTAATTTTTATACCTTTCCAATTATCAAAAACATCATTGCGATAAGATGGTGAATAAACCACAACTTCCATTCCTATTTTATTTAGTTCTATAGCTAAATTTTGTGCAAATTGTTCAAATCCACCATACCGATTTGGAATACCACGTGTTCCGACTATAGCTATTTTCATTTTATTTTTTCAAATAATTATTATAAAGCCAAATAAACGGTCTCAGTACATAATATAACCAAAATAAACCAGCCGGGAGTTTTACTGTTTTCCAATCTTCTAAAGTAGTAAAAGGCGCAAACCACGTTTTAAGTTTGTATTCAAACCCTGGTTTAAGTAACGATAAATAATAAGATCGTTTTGTTCGTCCTAGTCCTTCAAGCAATAAGTAATTCTGGTGTTTGACAATACTTTTTAAACTATAATCCACTATACGTTTTTCAACATTATTTAGTCTGAATTCATAAGGTATTTCTGTTCCAAAAATATTATTAACTAAATAAAAAGATGAATTTATCATTCTGTAATCTTTAAATTGTTTTGCTTGTTTAAAAAAAATATCCCAATCAATTTTCTTTAATGAAATTATTGTATGCACATCGTAAAGCCAAAACAATTTAAACCAATGGTGCATAGAACCGTGAATAATCAAATAGTGTAGTAACCATTCAATCGGATACAATGTTAATTCGTTGTTTGGTAGTTCTTTAAAAATATTTTCGCCGTTATTAAAAAGCGACTTTGGAGTAAAAAGTTGCCAATGAAGTTCAATTATAACATTTTTATCATTTATATATGTAAAATGATGAATATGATTGTGAATATACTTTAATTGCTTAAAATTTAAATCGAATTCTGGTTTTATTCTTTTATAGCCAATTTCTTTAAATATAAAATCGCATATAAAAATATCATCAAAATCAACCCATAAATCTATATCACGAGTTGGTCTTAATAAAGGATCATTGAAAATCTGGTTAGATAAACTTATTCCTTTTATAAGATGTATAGAAACCTTATTATTAGAATGCTTTTTTATTTTATTCCATTCATCTAAAAGCAAAAGACTATGCAACTTTTTTAATTGAAAATCTTGTGCTAAAACATTCTTTTGTTCTAAACTTAATTGTTCAATGTTAGAATACCAATGATGAAGATTATGATACTTACAAAAAGATATAAAATCATTTATTTGATTAAAATTACCGCTTAATTTGTCTTTAATATAAGTAATACTATTGTCCAAGTAATTTATTTAAGGCAAAGATAAACAATTAGTAAATAAACTTCATTTTATTAACTTTTATTTTTACCTTTATAGTCTGAAATTTTTGCTAAATTATGAAAAGTAGTTGTAGTTATACTTTTTTTGCTATATTGCTGATTTTCAACATATTTAATTTACAATTATTTTCTCAAGCTGATTACGAAAAAAAAATTAAACTAATAGAAGAACGAATAAAATTACTTTCCGATAGTAAAGTTGAATACTACAAACAACTTGAAAACTTGAAATATAAATGGATACAAGAGCAAATAAAAAAATATGCTTTACCAAAAGTAGATGAAGATGGTTTTTTAATTTTTCATTCTGCAATGGCTTTATTTTACATAGACCGATGGGGACAATCAAAATGGGTTGTTCATATGATTTTACCCGATATTGCAACTGGTATTGAAACAAGAACAAATGATTTTCGCCGAGATAGTTTAATAGCCGCTGACATGCCCGACAAAATAGATTACTTTAATACCGGATACGATAGAGGACATCTTGCACCATCTGCTGATTTTCGTTGGTCAAGGCGAGCATTAAGCGAATCGTACTTTTATTCAAATATTTCACCACAAAAACCAGAATTAAACAGAGGCAAATGGTCGCAAATGGAAGATTTTTTACGTCATTATGTAATTTATACCGGACATCCTATTTTTGTTGTAACGGGTGGTATTCTAAGCGATACAATAAAACGCACCATTGGTGTTAATAAAAAAATAAAAGTCCCCCCATACCTATACAAAATAGCTGTAGATTTAGAAGCCTCACCTCCAAGAGCAATTGCTTTTATGATGTTAAACGGAACAAATACCAAACCTTTTACTTCTTATACCATAACTATTGACAGCCTTGAAAAGCTAACAGGAATAGACTTCTTCTATCTTTTGCCCGACACATTAGAAAACAGATTAGAAACAATGAACAACATAGCATTATGGCAAAGTAAAGAAACAAAAGGAAATGTCAATCCGCTTGAACCAGAAGAATTGCCAAAAGGAGCTGTTAATACAATTGATGCCGAAAAATTTATTGATAAAAAAGCAACTGTTTGTGGTACAGTTGTAGCAACACGTGTTTTAAAAGATGCTAAAGGTGTAATTATTAACTTAGACCAACGATTTCCAAACAACTTATTTTCTTTTACAATATGGCAAAACAACATTCCTAATTTTAGTTATGAGCCAGCATCGTATTTATTAAACAAAAAAGTATGTGTAACCGGCTTAATAACAAAGTACAAAGGAAAACCTACAATGGAAGTTAGAAACGAAAAAGCAATAGAGTTGCTTACAGACGAAAAAGATTAAAACCAAAATGTTAATTTATCGTATAATTATAAGTTTTAGTGCTTTTTAAATAATGAAATGTATTGTAATTATATTATTTATTGTTTTTCAAATTACAACATACAGCCAGGAAGTTATTTTAAACAAGAAAAAAATTCAAAAAATGGCTCAAAATTATTTCGATAATGAGCAATTCGATAAAGCATTACCACTATATTTAAAATTAGACAGCATTGAACCTAATAAATTTGAAACGAAATATTACATCGGAGCATGTTATTTAAACTCTATTTACGATAAAACTAAAGGTATTCCTTATCTTGAATATGCTCTGAAACACGGCGAAAAGTTTTTACCAAGTGTAATCTTTTACGATTTGGCAAAACTATATCATTTAAATTATCAATTCGACGAAGCTATTGAAATGCTTAATACATTCAAAATTAAAGCCTCTAAATCAGATATTTATTACACTAAGGTAGAACAATTAATAAAACAATGTCAATCAGCAAAAACTCTATTGCAAACACCTTCAAATATAGAGATAGAAAAATTAGAACATTCTATAAATACACATCATAGCGAAACAACACCATTTATTTCAGCAGACGAATCAAAAATATACTTTACAAGAACTTATTATCAAGCAAAATCAAATATAGAATTTGAAACTACAAAAAAAATTATGATAGCTAACAAAGTTAATAAAAATTACGATGTTGCGGAAGTCAAAATAGATTACTCTAATTTTAAATCGAACATATCGTTAGCTGGTGTTTCACCCGACGGAGAAGTGCTTTTTTTTGCCATAGGAAATAATTCTAATTCTGATATATACGCATGTAAAATTCAAAACAACGCTTGTACACAATTTATTAAATTACCAGAAATTATTAACTCACCATTTGACGAAACTTCCATTAGTGTTTCACCCGATGGACGAACTTATTACTTCTCGAGCAACAGACCAGGAGGATATGGCGGAAAAGACCTTTACCGCGCAGTAATGGACGATAATAATCAATGGTCTATTATAGAAAACTTAGGACCATCTATAAATACAGAATTTGATGAAGATTCGCCATTTATACATCCCGACAATAAAACACTATATTTTTCATCAAAAGGCCATAACTCAATTGGCGGATATGATATTTTTTACACTCAAAACATAGCAAAAAACGAATGGAAATATCCTACTAACATTGGTTTCCCTATAAACACTCCATCTGACGACATCGGATTTGTTTTATCTGCCGACGGAAATTCAGCTTACCTCTCATCCTCCAAAAACAATGAAACAAAATACGATATATACAAAGCCATTTTACATAAAACCATACCTTTAACACTTGTAAAAGGTACTATAATGGGAGGCGACCCACCAAAACCTATAAAAGCAAAAATTCGCGTTATAGATAAAGAAACAAAGCAACTTATAAAATATGTTTATAACCCTAATCCACAAACAGGAAAATATTTAATGATTTTTCCACCAAATAAAAATTACGACATGATAATTGAAGCAGAGGGATATTTACCACAACTTATTAACATATTTATTCCAAATCAAACTTATTTTTACGAATTATATCAAGAAATATATTTAAACCAAGTAAAAGTTGGCAAAAAAGATACAGCAATAGGACAAGAAATTAGAATATCGAATACTTTTTACGATATATATAAAACAACTATTTCTGACAGTATTTTAAAAATAGAACAGGAAAAACGAAAAAAACATGTTGACGAATTATTAAGAATTGTTGAAAATATTATATCAACAACCGACAGCGTTGGAGTTGAACAAATAGAAAAATTTACTACAAAAGATAGTGTAATATCTAAAGACGTAATTATACAAGAAAGGTATAATCAACTACTTAAAAGTATTGAAACAGCCATAGAAATAACCGATTCAACCACTTTAATGCTTCTCGACGCTAATGCAATATACAACGATGTTACAAACAAAACTTTCTTTTATGGTATTGAAGAAACAGGTAGCCAAATGAACAAAATAGTAATTGGCAACGATACTCTTTACACTCTACCCTCTATAAATACAGTTAAACCATTAGTAATAAATACACCTTCTGTAGTACAACTAAAAATTGACTCTGTTATTAAAACTCCAAAAAAAGAACCCGATTTTCGCACTATACCAGAAAACAAAAAACGATACATTTATATCAACTATATATTTTACACATCAGGTAAAGCAGATATAGAAAAAAAACATATAAACGCTTTAAACGATATTGTACAACTTATTACATTAAACCCTGACATTGGTATTGAAATAAACGGATACGCCGACCCCATAGGTGATGAACAAAAAAACTTGGAACTATCTAAACAAAGAGCTTTAAATGTAGCACAATATTTTTTACAAAAACACATTTCGCCAAGAAGAATAATTGCGAGCGGCAAAGGCGAAATTAGTTCAGAAGAAGATACAGATTATCAGCAAATGAGAAGAACTGAAATTAAACTATTTGAAATCATAGAATGAAAAAAATATTCATCATAACGATATTTACATTATATTGCTTAATAATACAAGCACAACAATATACAGAATTTGAATTAAAATCGGCATACCTTTTTAATTTTGCTAAATTTGTAGAATTTCCAGAAAATACTTTTTCCTCACCAAAAGAACCATTCATAATAGGCGTGTATGGAAATGAACCTTTTTTAGATGTTTTGCAAAGCATTATTAAAGGAAGAACCATAAATAATCATAACGTAATAGCAATTCTTGTAACTCGACCCGAAGATATAGTTAACTGCCAAATTATTTTCTTTTCTAAAATTACTACCAATCAGGCTGTATATTTACTCGAATATATCGGTAACAAACCAATTTTAACCGTTGCCGATAACATTGAAGATTTTTGTCAAAAAGGAGGTATGATAAACTTTACACCACAATATAGTCAAAAACGATTTGAAATAAATCCAAATGCTGCTAAAAGAGCATCAATAACAATAAGTTCCAAACTATTAATATTAGCAAGAATAGTTAACGATGCAGAAGTTAAATTTTAATAATATATCATTCAAGTACAAAATTATTACGGTTGTTCTAATTGTAATAATGCTTACACTTATTACTGGAACTTTATTTTATATAAATTACGAGAAAAAAAAGTTTAAAAAAGAAACAATAAGAGAATTACATCTAATTAGCAATATTATTTCTATAAACTGCATAGCACCAATATTGTTTAACGATTCCATTGCGGCATACAATGTTTTACAATCTTTATCAAAACATCCAAATATAAAAGTATCGGCCATTTTTAATAAAGCAAAAAAAATTTTTACTAAATATCCACAAAACTATAATATAGAAAAATATATACACTACAAATTAAATACAAAAGATACTATAATTATTACAGACACAGCATACATTAAAATTAAACCTATTATTGACGAATCGGAAAATAACAATATTATAGGTTACTTACTAATTAACAGAAACTTAAAAGACTACGAACATAACTTTAACAATATTGTAAAAACAAATATATTAATTGCAATTATATTGCTGTTTATAGCTTTTTTAATTTCAACACAACTTCAAAAAATTATATCTCAACCAATTCTAAACTTATCATCTGTTGTAAAAAAAATATCAAAAAATAAAGACTTTAGCTTACGTATTAGCAAACGAGGAAACGATGAGGTAGGAATTCTTATCGAAGGCTTTAACGAAATGTTAAACACTATAGAAACTCAAAACAAAGAATTAATACAAGCAAAAGACGAAGCATTAAAACTTGCCCAGGCAAAACAACAATTTTTAGCAAATATGAGCCACGAAATAAGAACACCTATGAATGCAATTATTGGTATGATAAACCTTTTATTAAATACACCACTTAATGACGAACAAAAAGATTTTCTAAACCATATTAACTTGTCTGCAAACAATTTGCTAATTATCTTAAACGATATTTTAGACTTATCAAAAATAGAATCGGGAAAAATATCATTCGAAAAATACAGATTTAACCTTAACGATTCGCTTGATAATATTTATAAAATGTTTGAACATAAGATTAAGGAAAAAAATTTACAATTCACTATTATAAAAGAAAGCAAAGTTCCTTCATTTTTACTCGGAGACCAAGTTAGGTTAAATCAAATATTAATAAACTTAATAAGTAATGCTGTTAAATTTACCTTAGAAGGTCAAGTTACTTTAAAAATATCAATATATTCTAAATT
>Ga0308397_1001086_pt1 | contig 16655 bp, 14 predicted proteins | sample Hotspr20SampleT8_FD_202356 | JGI IMG/M metagenome (GOLD analysis project Ga0308397, IMG submission 202356) | Hot spring phototrophic mat microbial communities from Mushroom Spring, Yellowstone National Park, Wyoming, United States - 20051001_T8 ...
TCTAAAGCTAACTTTTCTAAAAAAGAAAATGTATTTGGAAATGGCATTTTTTCTACCCCTAACACAAGCTTCGATTTGTGATATGTTTGTACTTCGGTCGAATCAATTTGTAAAGCTGTATTGTATGATTCGTAATATAGTTCTTCGTTTTTAAATTTTCTTGCTACCGGACTTATTTTATTTTCGAACATTCGATATGTAGAAGCACCTAAAATAAAAGTTACATTATACTGTTTAGCAAACTTTTTTAAAGTTGTAATATAAGGGTGAAAATCGAAATCCTCTTCCCAAATTCCATCTGGTAAAGCAGTTTCTGGACCTATTATATATCTTGTGTTAGGTTTTATATTTTTCTCGGTTAAATTTAAAAATATATCAAGCTGCTTTTCTGAACTCAAGCCGGAAAACTTATCATTGTACGGATCTATATTAGGTTGAACAATCAAAACCTCTATTGGTTCACCTAATTCCTTATAACTATAGTACTTATACAAAGACCAAGAAGATGGAATTACTACTAATAGAACTACAAACAAAACTATTTTTCTTTTAACGTATGCGTCAATTATCCACTGTATTATTATCAAACATAATAATGTATTTAAAAGCAAGATGTACAAACTTCCACCAAGTACACCTGTATATTCGTACCATTGTATAAATTTAACCTGCTCGGAAAAAGCATTACCAAGAGTCATCCATGTCCACGATAATTCCCAATTATAGTGTATATATTCAAAAGTAAGCCACAAAGCAATAAAAAAAATATATCCTATTCGGATTCCAAAATTTCTTTTAACTATGTGAAAAATCCAGGCAACAAATGCCATAAAAAAAGCATTAAGTGCAATAGCCAATATCGCACCTACAAGTGTTGCCTTCATTATCCACCATGTAGAAAAAGCATTCCAAACAAAGAATGTTAAATACGAATGTAAGAAAAAATGATAAGTCTTAAATTTATCCTTATTCAAACAAAAATAATGTTCATTTAATAAAAGCGGAACAAATGCAAAAACTACCATCCATTGCCAAATTCCACCTGCCCAACCTCCAAATAATAAGATACCTGACGATATTGAAAAAAATAATCTTTGACTGCGGTTAAAGTCCATTTTTCGATTTATAGTTTACTAAATAAATGCCTGTAAAAATACAAATAATTGCTATAAAATGGTTAAAATTATATTTTTCGTTGTCTAAATAACCCCACATTAAAGCAAAAATAGGAATTAAATAAGTTACACTACTTGCATATATAACTGAAATATTTTTTAAAAGTTTGTTCCATATAATTAAAGAAATTGATGTTCCTAATACCGATAATATTAACATATAAAAAATAGAAATAGAGAACAAAGGATCATTAAATTTTTTAATAAAATTATTATTTGCTAAAAAAAAGAACGAAGGTATGAGCATAACAAGAAAAGATACAGAAACAATAGATATTTCATCTACATGCTTTAATTTATATTTTACAAAGTTTGTATTATATCCATACATAATTGTTGCTATAATTAACAACAAGCCGTATTCTGGTACAACAGAAAAACCTGTTTCTGATATTTCTTTCTGACTAATTAAAAACAAAGTGCCAATCAAACCAACAATTATTCCTATTGCATTTAAATAATGAATTTTTATTTTAAAAATTAAAAAAGCGAATAAGAGGGTAAATAAAGGTGTAAGTGAATTATATATAGATGCTTCTGAACTCGTTAAATATTTTTGAGCAATAGAATATAAAAAAGCAGGTATCCCTGTTCCTATTAATCCAGAAATTGTAATGTTTATTATATCTTTATAAGATAATTTTTTTATTTTTACAATACCATAAGGAACAAGAAACAATGCTGCTATAAATATTCTTAAAGCTGCAACTTCTATATCGGTAAAAAGTAATAAACTTTTTTTAATTAATATAAACGAAGAACCCCATACAAAAGCAAGGAAAAATAAAATAAATAGTTGAAAACCTGGTTTTTGGTAAGAAGTCATAATGTTTTTAAAAAATTTGAGGATACTTTTGTGGATTATATTTGTGCATCAAACTGTAAATTTTCTCAAAAACATCTTCTGCATTTGGTTTTGAAAAATAATCACCATCTGTTGAATATGCAGGGCGATGTTCTTTTGAAGTTATTGTTACAGGCTCAGCATCGAGATAATAAAAACCTTTTTGTTCCTCTAATACTTTTTGCATCATGTAGGCAGTTGCTCCACCTGGAACATCTTCGTCGAAAAATACAATTTTATTGGTCTTTTTTAAGGAATTAAGAATTATTTTATTTATATCGAAAGGCAAAAGTGTTTGAACATCTATTAATTCGACAGACACATTAAATTCCTTTAATTGCTGTATCGCTTCAATTGCTATTCTAACGTTAGAACCATAGGTTACCAAAGTAACATCATTTCCTTCTAATAATATTTCTGGGACACCAAATGGAATTTTGTATTCACCAATATTTTTAGGACGTTTTTCTTTTAAACGATAACCGTTTAATGGCTCTATGACTAATGCAGAATCGTCAGACTCGAGCAAGGTATTGTAAAATCCTGCTGCTCTTGTCATATCTCTTGGCACAGCAACATATATCCCTCTTACAGAATTTATAACCATACTTAAAGGTGAACCAGCATGCCAGATGCCTTCTAAGCGATGACCACGCGTTGTTATAATAACAGGGGCTTTTTGTTGTCCATTTGTTCGGTATAAAAGCGTTGCTAAATCATCACTCATCAATTGCAAAGCATACAATAAATAATCGAAATACTGAATTTCAACAACTGGTCTTATTCCTCTCAAAGCAAGACCGATCCCTTGTCCTAAAATTGTTGCTTCTCTTATGCCAGTATCACTAACTCTTAACTCACCATATTTTTTTTGTAAGCCTTCGTAAGTTTGATTTACACCTCCAATATACCCAACATCCTCGCCAAATATTACAACATTTTTATATTTTTTTAATTGAACATCCCAATTATCGCGAATTATTTCCCTGCCAGGAACTTCTACCGATGGTTCTTCATAAATAATAGCAACAGGTTCTACTTTTAATGCCGATTTTGGCGATTCTACATATAAGTTAGAACTATAACGATTATGAGCATCTGCATAATTTCGTTTTAACCATTGATGAAGCTCATCTTGCAATTGTTTGCGAATAGAACAATCTAAACATACATGACGTAAAATTTTCTTTGCAGCACTAAATATGTCTTTTCTAATGGGATATAAAATTTGTTTTAAATCGTTTGCAATAATTGATACTTTATCAACATGTTCGCGTTTACATTTACAGGTCTTTTTTTCAACTATAGCAACTAATGCGTCGCGTTCTTTGCGAATTGGGGTAGTAAAATTTTGCCATGCTCTTTGTTTTGCTTCTTTGGCTCTTTCAATAGCTTTATTATCTATTTCTTCTATTTCAGAAAATGTAGCAATTCTGTTATCTTCAATCCATAATTTAAAGCGATATATAGGATCGTATTCTTGTTCCCATCTCAAACGCTCTTCACTTTTATAGCGTTCATGCGAACCACTAGTACTATGACCCAAAGGCTGGGTTACTTCTTCTACATGAAACAAAACAGGTATATGTTTCTGACGACATATATTTATCCCCTCCTTTATTTTTTTATTTAACTCGACGTAATCCCAATTTTTAACTTTATATATTAATATTCCTTGTCCATTATTATCTTCAAATCCTCTTAAAACTTCAGATATACTTTGCTTTGCAGTTTGATATTTTTTTGGAACACTTATTCCATAACCGTCGTCGTAAACAAAAACAGCCATAGGAACTTGTAAAACTGCTGCTGCATTAATAGTTTCCCAGAAATGCCCTTCTGATGTGCTAGCATCGCCAATAGAACCAAAAGCAACTTCATTACCATTTTTTGAAAATAAAAGATATTCTTTAAGTTCAGGTAAGTTCCTATACAATTTTGATGCATAAGCTAAACCAAGCAAACGAGGCATTTGTGCTGCTGTAGGAGACAAATCGGCTGCACTATTTTTTTGCTCTACCAAATTTTTCCATGTTCCATCAGGGTTAGTATTTGGTGTACTAAAATGGTTGTTAAAAACTCTACCTGCATTGTGCGGATTATTTTTTAAATCGGTATCGCCGTACAATTGTGCAAAAAACTGTTCAGGAGTTAGCAATCCTGATGCTATCATCCACGTTTGATCTCTATAATATCCCGAACGCCAATCGCCATTTTGAAAATATTTTGATATAACCACCTGAGTAAGCTCCTTACCATCACCAAATATTCCAAATTTGGCTTTACCACTTAACACTTCTTTTCGTCCTAATATACTTAATTGACGACTTAAATTGCATATATAATAATCGTTTAGAACCTCTTTTTTAAATTCGTCAAAGCTTATAGATTTTTCTGAATACATATTTAACACAATTACATTTTTGCAAATTTAATAAGAATAATTCTAAATAAGATTTCTATTTCTTAAAAATTATTTATTTTCCGAATATTAGTAAAATATGGCTGTTTATATTTGTGCTTTTTATGGTTTTAAAATATTGTTCCCAATTCTTTAATTATTCTTTCTTTTGAAAGTTCACAATATTTACGAGCAATTTTTAATCTAACAGAAAATCTATTTGCTTTATTTCAAAGCTTAAATGTTTTTATGAATTTAATATTTTCTAACATAAAGTATTTTGTTAACTATATTACATAATTTGCAATAACTAATCATAACAGCAATAACATATTTATTATAAGATATTTATGAAATTTTGTTATTATTAACAAAATTTATTGAATAAAATTAGTATTTAGCATTGTCCTTGTTTCTTTTTTCTTACATCCAAATATCATATTCAATCCCATTCTTAAATTTATTGTTCTATTTGATTGTGGGAAAATAAAACCAAAAACATTATCGCTAACCATATACCACTGATAAAAACCAAATTTTAGAGCAAAACCTAATCCTAAATGCTTGAATGAATTATTTTGTATAGTGTAACTTAAGTTTGCACTAAACCATTTCGTAAATTTTGCATTTCCACTTACAGTAATAGCACTATGTATCCTTTTTAAAAAATATTCGTTTCTTAACAATAAACCAATATAATACTTTTCTGTTAATTGATAAGTACCCCCAATGTACAAACGTGAAGGTAACCAATAACTATATGGTTTATTATTATGTTTTGGATCGAACAATTTAACAACAGAATCAACAAATTGCTCTGTATGCGCTTTAATAACAGAGTCATTTTTTTCGAAATATGGTTGAATATCCCATCCATCGAAATAAAAACTACCTTTAGCTTTAATATGCTCGGCACTTTGTTTATATCGAATAAACCCAAAATCGAGCAAACTTGCATATAAAGTTATTTTATCACTGTACCTATATTTTGCGCCTAAATCTATCCCTAATCCTTTATTTTTTGCATTGAAAATTACTTTTTTTCTAATATCGTTAAAAGTAACATTATCCATATTTATTAAAGTATCCATTTCGAACATTAATGAGTCGTTTGCATAATCGTATATAAGCTTAGTAATGTCGTAAAATGGTTGACTGGCTCTTATATCCATGTCTAAATCAAAAGTGTACGAAAAATCGTCTTTATTTGTGTGCCATGTAAATTTATTATTTTTAAACCACATATTCGATTTCCCGAACAACAATTTTGCCCTACCGCCTACAGTCAATTTATTGTTTAACGTAGTTGCCGCACCTAAAGCATATTCTCTATGCCAATTGATATTTGTTCCTAAGAAACTTAAAAAAGCTTTTTCGCCTAATAATGACTTACCATTACCTTCCCATGCCAATACAATCAAATCTTTTGGAATACTTACCATTGCATTAATTTTTTCAGTAATACCAAAACTAAAATACCAATCCTTCCACATATAACTTACATTAAGCCATGGTATATGAGTTTCTAAACTTATATAATTAACTTTTCTCATTTTACTAATTAAATTAGGGAAGTCCATTATTAACGAATCTGAACGTATTCCTGTACCATGATGAATAAAATCTTTGTAAGCAAATCCATTATTATTGTAGTTCACATAAATAGGTGGCATTAATTGTCCTGATACAGGAACTAACATTCCGCTAATTGTTATTTTACAAGGTGTATAAATAGCAGGATTAGTGATATTGGCTTGCGGAACCGACATAAAATATAAAGTTTGATTCTGTTGCGACCACAAATTATATGAAATAAATAAAATTATTATTATAAAAATTGTTCTCATAATTCTCATGAATTAATTAAAAATCTGTTTGTGAATTAATTTTTGCCTGAACCTGAATACCCATCTTTACATCTATATAATTGTTCGAATAAAAACGCACGTTAGTATTACCTTGATTACTTGTATTAAGATAAGCTCGTATAAGTGCTTTTTTTACGTTTGTTAATCCCGATAGTCTTGTTCCTGTGTAAACAACTTGAGTGTTTTTTAATGATGGTTGTACAACTTTCCCCTGATTATTTATTACTCCACTATGCAGAATCATCATATTTTGAGGATTAAATACAGAATCTATCTTATTGTAAAGCGTATCTGTAAAATAAATCTGAACTTTTGCTTCAGTTGGCATAGCATTTAAAGCATTTATAACAAATTTTACATATTCAATGTTATTTAAATCTACAGCAAAATCTCTATAATATTCAGAAAAATCGAAATCTAAAGTATCCTGTAATACCCATTGTGTTGAACGTCCCCAAAGTGGTAATTCTACCTCAAGATTAACGGCAAAACGACTTGTATCGGTTAAAAAATTATATTGACTTGTAAAAGGAGGATTCATCATGCTTGTAGTTTGTAAATAAAAATAACGGGGATTATTAAAAATAATATTTCTAATTTGTGGAAAATTTAAGGTATCGAGTGTAATGGTTGTTATTTTATAATTTTCGCCATAAGTTGGTGCTTGTAAAACTAAAGGATTATATTGTGCTGGTATTTGATATGGATAATATGTTTGGTCGCTCGAAGAATATATACGAAAATTAGTAAAAGCAACCCCAAGTGGCACACCAAAAGAGTTATATAAATATATTCTTATCTTTGGATTAACAAAATACAGTTGTCCCATCAATGTATTATTAAATATTTCTACATTAACAGTATCTTCTTGTACTGGAATGACCCTATTACCAAAATGACCAAAAATAATTTTATAATTTAAACCATTAAAACCAAAACTAACTTCTGAATTATGCGCTGGTAATATAATATTGTTACCTGTTTTCGTAAGCGTTAAAACAAGTTCGCAAGCTAATTGATTGGCTGTTGGCATATTGACTTTATAGTCTTGTAAATCGTTAAATGTATTGGAATAACTAAAATTTCCACTTGCATCTAATTGAACGGTTTTTGAATAAGGTAAATTATTTTTTCTTATTGTTGGAAAAGTTATTGTAAGCAATCCATTATGCAAAAAATTAGAATTAACGTTAATAAAAAAATTGCCATTTTTTAAAATAAGGCTATCGAATAAATCAGTAGGTTGTTGCAACGATAATGGCAAAGTCAGATTTTTAGTTACAGAAACTGTTGATACTGTTGGAAAACCTTGACTAATATATTCGTTACCATTAAATTGCTGTGGTGGAAAATTTTGATCTTCCAATGCAATATAATTATTAGCAGGTAATGAAAATACCTGCCTATTGTATATCAAATAAAGAAAATGAGTAGAATCTTCGACAAATAAATGCTGGTGATCGTAATCCTGAATTAAATCTCTAACAGTAAGCCTACTATGAATTGCCGGTGCAGCAATGTTTGGATTCCAATTTACATAAGTTGATAATTTGTCGAAATCAAAATTATCTTTTATACACCCTGTTACTAAAATTAAAGCCAAGATGTTAATACTAGTAAATTTTATAATTTTCATTTTATGTTTTTTTAAAGACACTCAATTTTATTTAAAGGTTGAACAAATTTATGACTTTATTTCATTATATAAAATATCACGTTCTACTGGAATAAAATTTTCTTTTATTATCAAGTTTTTTAATTCTTCAACAGATATGCTTGGCGATTGTTCATCACTACCAGACATACTATAAATTTTTGTACTATTGAATATTGTTCCATCTATATCATCTACTCCTGTATGAAGTAAAAAAAGCGATTTTTCCCTACCCAACATTGGCCAGTATGCTTTAATATGAGAAATATTATCGAAAAAAATTCTTGCCAAAGCAAATATTTTAATGTCTTCGATGTATGGAACTTCTGATACATTTGACAAATAATTATTTTTATTCCTAAACTTTAATGGAATAAATGCCTGAAATGAATTAGTTTTATCCTGTATATTTCTTATTGTGTTCATGTGTTCAACTCTATGTTCTATGCTTTCTAAATGACCATATAACATTGTTGCATTCGATTTTATACCTAATTGATGTGCTTTTATATGTGTATTTATCCATAAAAGCGAATTGCCTTTTTCTGGGCATAATTTTTTTCTTATTTCATCATTTAATATTTCTGCACCTCCACCCGCTAAAGCAACTAATCCTTTTTCCTTAAGCAACTTTAATCCTTCTTCAATCGAAATTTTTGCTTTATTACACATGTAATTTATTTCTATAGCTGTAAATGCTTTAATTTTTGCCTGAGGTTGAACTTTTTGAATATTCTGAATAAGTTTTATGTACCAGTAAATATCTCTTTCCGGGTGAACACCACCAGTTATATGAATTTCTTTTATTGTTTTAGGTAATTTTTCTAAAAAGTTTTTTATTTCATCCCACGAAAAATCAAAAAAATTTTTTTCGTAAGGTTGTTTTTGAAAAGAACAAAATTTACATTTATAAACACAGTAATTTGTAGGCTCGACATGAACATTTTGAATAAAATAAACTTTTTTTCCGTGCTTTTCGTTTTTAATTTCGTTGGCTAAAATACACAAATCAGATAAAGTAGCATTATTATACAAAAACAACGCATCTTCTTTTGAAATGCGTTGTGATGATTTTATTTTACGAACAACTGTATTAATTTTTTGCATAAATGAGAGTAAAGAATATTTTTTGTAATATTCTTTTACAACTTATTCTTATTTGCCTTTCAACTCGTCGCTCACAGTAAGTTTTTTTCTGCCTTTTGCTCTACGTGCAGCAAGCACTCTTCTTCCGTTATGTGTTGACATTCTTTTGCGAAAGCCATGCTTATTTCTACGACGACGATTCGAAGGTTGAAATGTTCTTTTCATAAAACAAGCTTTTAAAAATGGAAGGCAAAGGTAGCATTAAATTTTTTAATTGCAAAATAATTTTTTACCGCTTAATAATAATTGGTTTAGAATATATTTCTTCATCAGAAATAAGACGAACTAAATAAATACCTTCACTCCAGTTAATTGTGTTAACCTTTAATTCAACGTCGTTAGAATTTAGTTTCTTTACATAACAAAGCTTTCCTTCCGAACTATAAATATAAATACTATTATAAATGTTATTTTCTGATAATATTTGTATGCTTAGTTCGTTTTGAACAGGATTTGGATAAATATTTACATATATGTCTGGATGTTCATTATAAACTAACGACTTAGAACAATTTAAAACCCTCGTTCCAGAGCCTGAATAGGAATAAGTGCAATTGTATCTATCAGTAACTGTAACAGAATAGCCTGTTGAATTATAACATAAATTTATAGCTCTTTGTGTAGTCTGACTTCCTGCATTAGGTGCCCATAAATATGTATAAGGCGGAAATTCATTTGAAGGATCAATTTGTGCCCAACCTGTACATTGTCCGGGTTGCGTACAACCTGATGAAGGAGTTAATGTTACATTTTGTATTCCTACGCTGCCTGAAGCCGTTTTGGTAATTCCGCATGCATCAGTTACAGTAACATAGTGAAGAGTTTGAGGAGGTCTATCTATAATAGTTTGAGTTGTTCCAACTATAGGACCATTAGAAGTTGGCGATCTCCATATATAGGAATACGGTGGTTTCCCCCCATTAGGTATTGCAGTGAATGTTGCAGTATTTACACAACGATTCGATGGAGTTCTGTTTAGAGTAACTCCTGAAAAAGTATTAGCCGATAATGTTACTGTTATTACAACCGTTGTTAAACATGCATCTCTTATTGTACAATAATAAGTTCCAGCAGATAAATTAGTAATGGTTTGTGTTGTTTTTCCATTAGACCATTGATATGTGTACGGAGTTTTTCCATTACTTGGTAATGCAGTAGCAGAACCATTATTAGCGCCCGCACATGGATCCTCTTTTGTAAATGATGAAGTAAGCGGTGGGTTTTGTTGTAAAGAATAATTTTTCACCAATGTGCAATTATTTGTACCTGATACTGTAACAGTATAAGTTCCAACAGATAAGTTATTAATGGTTTGTGTAGTCGCCCCATTTGACCATAAAAATGTGTAAGGTTCGTTCCCTTGGGTTGGATTTGCAGTAATACTTCCATCATTTCCTCCAGGGCAAGAAACATTTGTTGCCGAAAAATTAATATCATCGAAACAACCCATTTTTGCTACATAAGCATCTCTATAATTAACACGAGCATTTCGGAATATTTGTTGCCCAATAAACAAAGTATCGGAAGTAAATTCGCCTATAAAATAAAAACTCCGTGCTGTTCGTGTCAAAATTCCACTCCAATTATTTTCTGTAAGCTTACCTTTTGCAGAAAATGCTCTTGTTATTTGTCCATTTGCCGAATTTCCTATCAATAAACAAGCATCTACACCTCCCTTTAATGTTAAATTATTTCCATCAAAAGAAATATTCCCACCATAAGATCCTGATGCAGTAAAAATATTATTTGCCGAATGAATAAAATACAATTTATCTTCACCGTTAGTTCCAAAATTTCTAATCCATTGTAATGTTCCATTAACAGAGTATTTTAATATAATCATATCATTTCTATTAGGATAAGTATTTTGTGGATGTAAAAGCGAAAGATTATTACCTGTTGAATCTATACTTAACTGAGAGCATGCAAAATAACCTGCTAAATAAACATTACCATTTTCATCGGTATTATGACGATGTATGTATATATCGTTTCCACTTCCCATAATTCTTCTAACCCATAAATCGTTACCATTTTGATCTAATTTTGCTACAAAACCATCTCTAAAAGTATTACTACTTGTAATTACGTTATTTTCAAAAGTTAACGTTCCTGAAAATTGTCCTGAAATGTAAATGTTATTTCCAACAGAAGTAACTGTTCTAATATATGTTAAAGAGCTTGTTCCTTCAAACATTTTTACCCAGATAAAATTTCCCCACTGATCAAATTTTACCAAAAAATTTTGTCTTGTCGAAAATTCATTGGCTTCCAGTCTTGTAGCACCCCCAGCTATATATGCTTCTGAAGTAAATATTCCTAGAACATATAAATTATTATCTTCATCTACACATAAATTTCCATTAACTTGTTGATTTGACCCTCCAGCAACAACAAACATATCTTCAAAATCACCACTTGATGACAACTTTGCAACAGCTATATCGTTTTGTTCTGCAACAAGAATATTCCCTAAAATGTTTGTTGTTCCATTAAATGTAAACCCTATATATATAGATTTTTGATCGTTAGTAAGAGCCAATCCATAAATATTTTCTGTACCAGAACCACCTAATCTAACACTCCATAATAAATTACCGTTAGCATCATATTTTGTTAAAAACATATCTTGTAATCCATTTGTTGAATAATTTATTCCATCTTGCAGAATATCTCCATTAAAATTTCCTGCAACGTAAATATTACCATCATTATCTGAAATAATAAATTGTGGAGCATTTTGTCCCATACCGGTATAATGCTTTATCCACAAATAACCTTGTCCAAAGCTAAATATTGCTTTTAAACATATAGCGATAATTACAACAAATGGTTTCATAATATCTTATTTTTTCAATTATACGTAAATGTTCATTTGAAGTTGCTATTTTGGTAAAATAAAGTTATCAACAATATACGTAAAAATACGTGATTTTTTATTTTTTTTTCAAATGCTTTTCTATATATTTCTGTTGTATTAAATATTTCGTTTAATTCGCAACTTTTAGTTGATAATTCTAATATTTGTTGGATTTTTCTTATCTCGTTTTCGATGCGAATACTTACATCTGCTGCTTGTATTCCCTTTTTTTTATTGTTAATAATTTCTTCAGAAACATAATGTTTTGCTATTGACTTGACAAAAAGCCTTGTTCCTTCATTATTTTTGAATATATTTTCAGGAATAGAAAAACAATATTCAATTATTCTTGGATCGGCAAAAGGATCTATTACATTTATACCATAAAAAATTCCTTTCTCATTCCACGAAGAAAAACCTTGTAATAATAACTGTTCAAAAAAATATTTTCTTTTTTGCGAATTGTTCCAAGAATAATAATATGGAAAATAATTATTTTTCCATAAGTAACGATATAAGCTATTGGCTTTTAAAAAATTTTTGTTGAAATATCCTTCATATTGTTTAATTATTTTCTTTGATGGGTAATAAATACTAAGTATTTTGATTATTTTTGATAATGTATTGCTTGTATTTTCTAAGTATGGCCAAGATATTGTTAAATTTCCCATTTGTGCTATAAACAATTTATTTACTTTATTTATAGCAAGTTTTTCGAACAACGACAGAATCCAATATTGATTTACTGCATTTCTAACAGGATAACCGTGTATTTTTAAGGATTTATGTAGAGTATCTATTAAACTAATTGATGTTGCATCGTCTTTTAAGTGAATTATATTTGAATATTTTTTTACAATTACTTCCGATAATGGTTCTTCGTTTCCATATCTTCTGCCTGTTGAAATTTCTTTAAACTCCTTTAAAGGTACAGAGGTTATTGCATATATTTTTTTTTCCTGAAGATAATTAGCTAAATATGAAGTTAAAAAAGTTGAATCTAAACCACTACTCAATGTACTAGCAATTACATCATCATTGTTAACATTCTCTTCAATAATCTGATTTAAAATATTTTTAAAGTGTTCTAAATAGTCGGTTTTGTTATTATATTTAATTAATTTTGTTTTAGGTTGCCAGTAGCGATGTATTTCATAGTTGCTAAAATTTGTTATGATTACAAAAGATGCTGCTGGAGCTTTATAAATTTCTTTGTAAATTGTTTCGTTAGCATTACCAGTATATCCTACTATTAAGCTAGCAATTAGCATTTTATTCAAATATTTTGGGCAATTGTTGTATTGTAGCAATGTTCCTAAATGACTCGAAAAATATAAAGAATTTTCTTTAATATAAAAATAAAATGAGCACATTCCAATATGATCTCGCCATAATTCTATTTTTGCATTGTTTTTATTCTTTATTATAAAAATCCATTTGCCATAACACTGTTCAAAAACTTTTTTACCAACATTTTTATAAGCAATAAATAATAGTTCTTCATTTGAGTTTATTTCGTTTATATTTATTTGAGCTATTTTGCTAACTTCTTGCTTGTTACTAATTTCGCATAAAACAAAGCAAATTTCGTCGTCTGTTTCAAAAATAAATCTTTTATTTTCAATTTTCTTTAAAGACAATATTGTTACATTAAAATTTTTATGTTTTACATTATAAATGAAACGATTGGGGTAAATGTCTTGAAAATACGAAATTACTTTTGAAGGGACTTCAAGATTAACGTTAGATATTATTCCAGTTACAGCATACATTAGCCACTATACTCTTTTAAAATAGTAAATTCTTCATTTCCTTTTTCTATAACATAAATAGATTCTGAAGATATCCAGACGTGTGCTTGTAATTTGCTATTATTTTTGCGAATGCCAAAATACAATGTATATGGTATTTTTCTTTTTCTAAGCATAATTAAAGCTGTTAATGACTGTTCTAAACATAAGTTTTTCCAAAAAATTAAATGCGAACTTCTTTGAATAGACTTTTTTATTAACAAAATAGTTTCCTTAGAATTCAGGTTTTTAATTTTTTCTGTTTTTTTTTTAATGATTTTTTTTTCTATAAAATTAAACGAAAATAAGAGCAGCAAAATCTTTACATATAAACTCACAAATAAAGATTCAATCAACATTTTCTTTTCTATAAAAGGCAACAAAGTAAATTTCTTAATCGTGCAAAACATCTATAAGATTTTTTTCGATTAACTGATTCAAAAATTCTTCTACTTCCTTTTTACATTGTTCCTTAGAAACGTCGTATTTTAACATAAGGCTTTGTTCAAGCTGTTCGATGTTTATTGGCTTTTCAAGACATATCCATATATACGAACCAACTTTGTTAAAGCTATAATAATTACCATTTTCGGGGTGAATAAGAACTACTTCATCATCAATTGTCGAAAAGGTAATATTGGGTTTTCTAAAATATTTCATAAACCTAAAGATATTCTGGTAAATAATTAAATTTTGTAATTATCTCTTTATGATGTTTCATTATTTTTTGAATTTGCCCTAAATTTAATAGATTTTTATAATAATATGCTTTTCCTGTGTGAAAAAATTTCTGGCTATGTACCGATTTTTCTTCAAAACCATATTTTTCTTCCTGTTTTTGCAAATTTGTAAACGAAGAAAAAGAAATTGCATCTGTTAGCTTTTCTTCTGTAAAAGGAATTTTACACTTGTTTAAGATATTTTTAAATGTTTCGTAAGAATTTTGAATCATATCTTCGTATCGAACAATATACACAGGAATAAGTCTTTGTTCTGTCCAACTCTTAACGTGATTTGACCAACTACCTAGATGTTGAGGAATTTGTATTTGATATTTATTTTCATTTGCAGCCATTGTAAATTTTTCGTTATTCATTAACTCTATTGTTTCATCTATTGTTAAACCTAAATGGCGAGAAAATGAAATAACTACATCAAAAGGATTTCTTATAAGATAAATTGCAATTTTTGTTTTACTAAACGGTAAAAATGGATATTGGTAAAAATACTGTTTAAAACTATCGTGTATTTTAACAGGAAATATTTTATTTTTAGCGAACTCGTCAAATACATCTAAACGAAGCTGATGAAGTTCTTCTATTGTAAGTTCACTAATATCAATTTCCGACTCAAGTTCTATAAAAGCTTTAGAGCTATAAATGGGAATTTGTAATTGATTTATGTTTTGTGTATTATACAAAATTCTGGATAAAAAAATTCTTAACCAAGTATTCCCCGACTTTGGATAAGAAGCAAGCCATATTATACCAGTATCATTTTTCATTAGAGTATCTGATTAAAAAAACTCTTTAAAGTTTCGTCCCATTCTATTTTATTTATTTTTAGCGGGCGAATAATTTTATACGCCGTACACTGATTGCTCAGAGCTGAAAGTACTTCGAACATCTTTTTCTGAAAAGCATTTTCTATCCAATGTTTTCTATATAACATATATTGAAGATATAACCATTTCTTAGAACCTTTTATTTCTTCAATTTGAATAGTAGCTTGAGTTGAAGTATGCAAGAAGATTAAAATCTCGGGCACCGTTTTTTGGTCTAAAAAACGACTTTTATCATCAACGTAATATTTATTTATTTTATAATAAATAGGATTTACTTTTGATGCTCCTAAACGTTCTACTGCATCGTACCATAGTTTTATGTCAGGATATGAAGGCAAAGCAAAAACCAGATTGTTTTGCTTATTTAAAAGAATCAAATCGTCTGAAAAATAATAACCATCATAACTATTCATTATTTCGTATAGTAACGACGATTTTCCCGAACCAGAATTTCCTAAAATTAGCAAACTTTTATCTCGAACAACCACACCAGAAGAATGAATAGGTATAAAGTTAAAAAATGCTCCAACTAAAGCTATTACAGGTCCCCAAAAATATGCCTCAAATAAACGATGATTATTCTGTTTAACATAAATAATTTTATTTTGATGATCGTAAAGAAAATACATACCTCCTGCACTGATAGTAAAACCATTATTAAAAATTTGTATATTTTTTCTTTCAAATATTGTTTTATCTAATTTAATTTCTTCGTTGTATTGCTTAACATACAAACTATAAAATTCTTCGGAAACATAACTTGTTTCGGGTTTTGTTCGAAAAGAGAATTCTGAATATATTACAAAATTAAATGCCTTGTAACTAAATAGATTTTTCAATTTTTTGATACAAATTTACAATGAATATAACTAAAAAATTTTATTGTTGGCAAATTCAATTTATAAATGCAACTTTATGCTACAAAATTACAAAATATTTCATAAGGTGTTTTAAATTCGAGTTTTTTTCTGGGTCTGTTATTTAATTGATGCTGTATATATTTTACAAATAAATCGGGTACCAAATCGAAACTCATTTTTTAGGTATATATTGTCTGATAAGTTTATTAGTATATTCGTTAATAGCTCTTTCCCATGATGCAAAAGGGTGTGCAAAATAAAAATCTGCGTGTAGATTTTTAGCAATAAATCGAGTCCTTTGCAAGGTTATTAACATGCAAATATGTGATTGTTAATAACTTATTGACAATTTATTATTATATTCCAGAAATAATGCTTATTTTAGCGTTATGAAATTAGAAAAATCAGGAAATATGACATTCTTCGAATCTTTTATGGGTCAAATAAAGACTCGTCGCAGCGAATTTTTTAAAAAAGTGAATTCCATTATAGA
>Ga0308397_1001090_pt1 | contig 16649 bp, 12 predicted proteins | sample Hotspr20SampleT8_FD_202356 | JGI IMG/M metagenome (GOLD analysis project Ga0308397, IMG submission 202356) | Hot spring phototrophic mat microbial communities from Mushroom Spring, Yellowstone National Park, Wyoming, United States - 20051001_T8 ...
TCTCGCTCTTTCACTTCAAGGGGAGGGGGGCGATAACGCTGGTCGCCAATCCGACGGTTCGCCCAGTTGGTGGGAGCGCGGTGCTCACCGCGACGGTCTCCGACCCGTTCGGCGCGCCCGTCGCGGATGGGACGACGGTCACGTTCAGCACCAGCCTGGGGAACATCTCGCCTTTCACGGCGACAACCGTCGGCGGCGTGGTCACAGCGACGCTCAGCTCAACCATTGCCGGCGTCGCGGCCGTCACAGCGACCGTCGGCAGCCTGAGCGCGACCGCTCAGGTCACCTTCACCCCAGGCGCGCCGTTCACCCTGACGCTCACCGCCACCCCAGCCACCCTGCCGGTGGGCAACAGCAGCGCGCTCACCGCCACAGTGACCGATCAGTTTGGCAACCCAGTGGCTGACGGCACGACCATCAGCTTCGCGGCCAGCCTCGGAACGCTGAGCAGCAGCACGGCTAACACCAGCGCCGGGGGCGCCGTCGTGGCGCTCGCATCGCTGACGCCAGGCCCAGCAGTCGTCACTGCCACCGTCGGCAGTCTAAGCAGCAACGTCCTGGTGATGTTCGGCAACTCCTGCTTTATCCCTATCGTTAGGCGCTAGTCAACACTAAGCAGCGGATCGCGCGCTACCGGCGCACGACCGGCAGATAGCGCCGATAGGGGTTGATCCGCTCCCACTTGAACGCAGTGCTCGTGGTCAGCGGGCCGGGCAAGTTGATGACCAGTGCGCCGTTTGTCGCGTTGACCAGTTGGCTGCTGGCCGGCGCGCCATTCCACGCATCCCACCAGGTGACCCGATACGTGCCGGTGACCACGTGAGGGACGGTGACCTGGCCATTCACCACGGGCGTGATCGTGGCAGTGGTCACGATGTTGTACCAGGTGTAATCGCGGTGGCGGATCCACAGGTGGCCGCGGCCGGCCATGCGGTCGGCCTGACCAAGAGCGATCAGGTTGTAGTGCGAGGTGGTCGCCTCCGCGTCTTGATAGCGGCCGTTGTTGAGCGGGATACCGTCCATGAAGTTGCGGAAGGCGCGGAAGTGGAAGTAAAGGTTGAAATCGCGGATGTTGGTTTGATCCCAGTACAGCTCATACATGCCGCCTGGGTTGACCTGCGCCCACAGGAAGTTGTGTAGCCAGACCCCTTGGGTGTCGGCGCGCTGAGCGTGCACGCTGTCGCCGCGGTAGTCGTCCTCGTCGCCGATGCCCACCTCGCCGCGGGTGACCGGCTTGCGCGGGCCGGTGACCGCCCGCCCGCCGATCTGCAGGCCGAGCGAAGCGTGCATGTGGGCCGAGTCGGAGATGATCCAGGCCGGGTCGAACTCACCGTTCAGGTATGCCCGCCGGCCATCAGGCGCGATCAGTTCCACGTTGTCAATCCAAGCCTGGCCGCCTGTCCCGAAGCTGTTCTGGAAGGCGATATACAGGGTGTGCACGTCGTCATCGTCCAGGATAATGCGCTCGCTGTCCGGCGCGGGCGTGCCATCGTGGGTGTGGGTGCTGGAGAAGGTGCGCCAGGTGTATGTGCCCGCCGGCGCGGTGCACAGCCAGCCTTTGCCTGCTTCCTCCGGCGGAGGCACCACGCTGGCCCGCGAGCCAGGCAGTCCATTGTCGAGGATCCACAGCAGGCGCGGGCCGGCCAGCGAATCAGGTATTTCGAACGAGCACGTGCCAGTGAAGTTCTCAGCCTTCATCTGATAGCGCAGCACCCATTCGCCCTGGCCGCGGATGATCAGATGACGGGGTGTGCTGCTGACGTTGTTGAACTGTGTTGCGCCGGGGATGCGCACCGACGCGCCTTGCCCCCCGACCACATGGGCCGGATCGCGCTCCAGCGCGAGCGGCGCCCCGATGTTCCGCACCCAGCCGCCGTAGCGGTTACCGCAGCAGGCGTATTCGTGGATGTCGGCGTAGTCCACGCCGTCGTAGAGCGGATTGGCCCAGAACTCGGCCTGCGGGAAGCTGTGCCAGGCCGAGGTGGTGACCAGGTGGCGGCTGGGGTTGTGCCGGCGCATGAAGCGCCCGAAGGCATCGGCCATCGCGTGGTGGTTGCCGTTGTAGGGGTCGCCCTCGTTGATCAGCTCCCAGGAGTGCACGGCGCGCGAATAACCCCAGCGCGCGATTAGATAGCGCCAAAAATACTCATGCAGGCGGCGGACGGCGGTGTTCGGCGCGGCGTAGAAGCGGTCGTTGTCCAGGTCGTAATAGCTGCCTACGGGCTGCCCGCTGGCGTCGAGGTGATTCGCAATCCAGTCGTTCTTCTCGAGTATCACCGGACGGACTGTGACTTCGCCCTGCTCGGCGCGCTGGAAGAGGTAGTCCCAGAACCACGAGGGTTGCTGGTCGAAGTAGAGATGATAGGCGAAGCGATTCTTGCGCAGCACCTCTGGGCCGGCCGGCGCGCCGGCGCGCCACTCGCGCAGCGACACCTCATCTACGTAAGCGTCGCCGCCCGTGGTGTTTTCCAGGATCAGGTAGAAGTTGTCGAGGAAATATTCATTCGCTCCAGTGGTGAAGGTGGCGGTGATGACCACCCAGCCAGGCGTGGTGCCAGTAACGTAGCCCAGCAGCCGGCGGCTGTTGCTGGTAGTGATCGCCGGGTCGGCGCACTCCTCGCCCAGCCAGCCGCCGGTGCGGACGGTGAAGCCATACGGATAAGCCGAGTCGCGCGGGCCGGTCACGCCGATCGTCTTCAGCCGGACGCTGAGATGGTAAGTCGTGTTGGGCTTGACCGAGACGTTGGTGGTGAAGCCCTGGAACATGCACGGGTTGCGCCGGTTGTCCATGCCGGGATCGGGGTAATCCCACAGGCGGAGCGAGACGAGGTGGCCGCTGTAGGCGTGGGTGTAGGTCAGGCTGACCGCGTTGAAGTAGCCGCCTTCGCCAGGCAGGTGGTGCGAATGCCAGGGCGACCAGGGCGCCATGAAGATGCTGCTGCCGCTCATCCACCAGCGGATGAAGTTGACGCGGCCGGCTTCCAAGCGGTCGAAGACTTCGTCCACGCTGTAGGTGAAGCGCCACTGCTCGACGCCCTCGCCGTGCCCGACGCCGATGAACGGGCTGCCGTCGGAATATTCAAAGTAACCAGGGTCGGCCTGGCTGATGCGGATAAAGCCACGATTAAAGGGCAGGGCCGAGTTCGTCACGGTGAACGTCCCAGTGACGCTCTCGACCGTGCCGGAGGCGTCGGTAGCGCGCAGGCGGTACTGCCACGTCCCGATCTGCTGTGGCGCGAAGCGCACCTTCCAGGCTGGCTCGCCGCTTGGGTAAAGCCACTCCTCACCGTTGGGCGGGCAGGTAGCGACCGGCGTGTTGCCTGAGATACACAGGCGCTCGTAGGGCTGGTAGAGGAAGCCTGGCTGGGTGATGACCGTGGTCCAGTTGTCCGGGCTGAACAAGCCCTCCACCGTGATGCCGACGCCAGCCGGCACGCCAGGCGGCGGGTTAGGGTCGTAAGGGAAGTAGAGGTTGGTCGCCACGCTGCCGCTGATGTTGAAGGTCAACTCGAACTTCTCATAGCGGCCAACGGTGTCGCTGTTAATTTGGATGTCGGTAATCTGCAGGGCCAGGGGCGCTGCCGAGGCGCGCGGGAGCAAGAAGGCTAGCGCAGCGAACGCCCCCATCGCGGCCACCAAGCGCGCCCGTCTAAGCAAGCGCTGAAAGTGTTTCACACCCAAAGAAAGTGTAGCATCTTTTGCTAAGCATCGGATGGGATAATCACACGTATGACAACGGAGTCTGCACGGTTCGATGTCGCTGTGCTGGGAGCAGGCCCAGGCGGATACGTGGCCGCCATCCGCGCAGCACAGTTAGGACTAAAGGTGGCGCTGATCGAGCGCGAACAACTCGGCGGCGTGTGTCTGAACTGGGGGTGCATCCCGACGAAGTCGCTCCTGCGCAACGCAGAGGTGGTTGAGCTGATCAAGGATGGAGAGGAATATGGGATCAGCTACGACAACCTGCGGGTGGACTACGCCAAAGCCTACAAGCGCAGCCGCGAGGTGAGCACTCGCCTGGTGCGGGGCATCGAGTTCCTCATGAAGAAGAACGACGTGCGGGTGTTCACCGGCGAAGGGACGTTGACCGGACCGCACAGCATCCTGGTAGAGCACCGCAGCGAGGAACGGCGGATTGACGCGGATTATCTGGTCGTTGCCACTGGCGCTCAGCCGCTGGTGCTGCCCTTCCTGCCGCCGGACGGGACGCGCGTCTTCACCTACCGCCAACTCTTGGAGGTGCAGCGCGCGCCCAGGAGCATGGTGGTGATTGGCTCCGGCGCGATCGGCATGGAGTTCGCTTATATCTTCCACGCCTATGGGGCCGACGTGACGATCCTAGAAGCGCTGCCGCGCATCATGCCGCTGGAAGATGAGGAGGTCAGCGCTGAGATCACCCGCTCATTCAACCGGCGCGGCATCAAGACAGTTGCCAACGCAAAGGTGGTAGACGCTAAGGTCAGCTCGGAGGGCGTTGAGGTGTTCTTTGAGAGCGGGCAGGGCCGCCAGTCAGTCAAGACCGAATGGGCGCTGGTGGCGGTGAGCGTGACGCCGAACACGGCGCGCATCGGCCTGGATAAGGTGGGCGTGAAGCTGAACGCCGCCGGCTACGTCGAGGTGGACGATCACATGGCCACCAACGTGCCAAGTATCTATGCGATCGGCGACATCACTGGGAAGCTGCGGCTGGCGCACGTCGCCCAAGCCCAGGGTGTGGTGGCCGCCGAATCCATCGCTGCGCGGATGGGCAAGTACCATGGCCACATCCCCCGCCTGAACTACGACGCTATGCCGCGCTGCACATACACGTTCCCACAGGTGGCCAGCATGGGGCTTTCGGAGGCCCAGGCGAAGGAACGCGGGTATGAGGTGAAGGTGAGCAAGTTCCCCCTGCGCGCGAATGGCAAGTCGCTGGCCTTGAACAACACTGAGGGGTTCATCAAGATCGTCGCCGACGCCAAGTATGGCGAGATCCTCGGCGTGCACTGCATCGGGCCGGACGTCACCGAGCTGTTGCCAGAGTTCGTGCTGGCCAAGAACGCGGAGCTAACGCCGGAGGAGATCGCCCGCACCGTGCATGCGCACCCCACGCTCAGCGAGTCATTGATGGAGGCGGCCGAGGGCGTGGTCGGCCAGCCCATTCACATCTAGCGCCCGCAGCGCGGACGAGCACCTCGCACGTATGCGAGCTTGGTCGCCCTTGTTCCTGGGCTTGCTGCTTGCCATGCTTTCGGCAGCAGCCGGCAGCGTTGTCGCGGCCGGCTGGCTGCCGGGCCTGGAGGCGATCTGGTGGGCGGTCGGGCTGGGGCTGCTCTCCGGCCTTGCGCTGGCGCGCAGCAGCTTTCCAGGCTGGACGGCCCATCTCACTGGCCTGATCTACGGCTGCTTCAGCCTAGGGGTGATCGGCACCACGCATCCCGACATCGCGCGGCAAACGTCGGACTGGCATCTGCGCGCGCGGTTGCTGTTCGAGAAGATCCTGGCCTGGTCACAGGCAGCAGCCGGCGATCGCGAGCCGATTGTCTTCATCCTAGTCCTGAGCGGATTGTTCTGGCTGCTGGGCTACACAGCAGGCTGGTATTTCTTCCGCCATCGCCGAATCTGGCACGCCACGCTGCCCACTGGCGTCGCGCTGTTCTCAAATGCGTACTACTACACCGGTCCACACAGCATGACGCCATTCCTGCTGGCCTACCTGTTTTGCCTGGTGATGCTGCTGGCGCTCTCGCACCTAGCCGAGCGGGAGATGAGCTGGTCATATGTGCGCGTCCGCGCACCACGCCGGCTAGCGTTGTGGTTCGCGGCGAGCAGCGTCGCCATCGCCGCGTTCGCTGGCCTGCTGGGTTGGCAAGCGAGCGAATTCGCAGCCTCGTCTGCTGCCCGTCGCTTTCTCGAGCAGCTCAATCAGCCCTACCAGGCGCTGCTGGCCCGCTGGAACCGCTTGTTTGCGGGCGTCAATGGCGGCAGCGCGCAGAACGTGAGCCGCTACGCTGACTCATTCACCCTCAGCGGGCCGCGCGACCTGTCGAAGGAACCAGTGATGGATGTGCTGGCCGCGCCGGCGCGCTACTACTGGCGCGCCGCCAGCTACGACTACTACGACGGCCTCGCCTGGCGCAGCACCATAGAGGCGCGCACCAACCTTCAACCGCTCGACAAGAACATCCCCCTGGTAAATTACGCTGAGCGGGCATTGGTACAGGCCGACTTCACGCTCTATCAGGGCAGCGATAGCGTGTTTGCCCCTTCGCAGCCCTGGGGGGCGAACGTCGGCGCGCAGGCTGTCTTCGAGCCAGCCGGCCCGAACGCTGTGGCCCTGGTGCAGCTCAAGCTGGCCAGGCCGCTGCTGGCCGGCGATCAGTATTCGGCCATCGGCTCAGTCAGCCAAGCCAGCGCCGCCCAGCTCCGCGCTGCGCCCGAGGACTATCCAGACTGGGTGCGCGCGCGGTATCTCCAGCTCCCACTATCCGTGCCCGACCGCGTGCGCAATTTGGCCCAGAACATCACCGCGCGATCAGCAACCGCTTTTGACAAAGCCACTGCGATCGAGCGCTGGATGCGGCGGAACATTAACTATGACGAGCGCATTCCCGCCCCGCCACCCGGAATGGAAGCCAGCGACTACATACTTTTCGAGCTACGGCGCGCTTACTGCGACTACTACGCCACAGCGATGGTCACCATGCTCAGGGCCTTGGGAGTGCCAGCACGGGTCGCAGTGGGATACGCCCAGGGCGATGTGACGCTGGGGGCGACGAGCGATGGACGAGTGCGATACCAGGTTCAGGCGGATGATAGCCACACCTGGGTAGAGGTGTTCTTTCCGGGATTCGGCTGGGTAGAGTTCGAGCCAACCGCCAATCAGCCGCCGATCCCACGCGACGACCCACCGTCAATTCAGGCCACGCCGACCGCTCAGCCAACTTTATCGCCTATGCCCACGCCTACTCCGATGCCATCCGACAAGGCAACGCCCACGCCCAGCCCCGCGCCAACGGAGACCGCCGAGCCACCGCTGCCCGCAACTGCTCCCCCCGCGCATCCAGCAGATCAAGCGCCAGACCTCTCGCGTTACAGCGGATTGATCTACCTGCTCTTGATTCCGCTGCTCGTCCTGGCGGCCTGGGTCGGTTTGCGCTACGTCGAAGAGCGCGGCCTGCGCCGGCTGCCGATGGTGGAGCGCGCCTACGCGCTGCTCACGCGCTACGCCGGCTGGCTAAACGTTCACCGCGGACAACAGCTCACCCCGTATGAGCAAGCCGAAGCACTGGCAGCACACGCACCCCAGGCCCGCGCGCCAGTGGAAGCGATCACGGCGCTGTATGTGCAAAGGCGCTTCGCACCGCCGCGCGCAGCTACTGGATCGCTGGACGGGGACGTTGGGCAAGCCCTGACATCCGCCCGACGCGCGCTCCGACGCGCACTACTGCGCCGATACTGGCCACGCCCCGCCACACGCCATACAACACGTAATACGTAATACGTATTGCGTCGTCATCCTGCGCCTGCGTTTCGCAGCGCCATCTCGAACTCGCTGAGCACCATGGCGGTCGCCCCCCAGACGACATGTTCGCCAATGCGATAAAACGGCACATCAGGGCCGCCCTGTGGCAGCGGGCCGGTCTGACGGGTCGCCGGGTCAAGCAGCAGTCGCAACGGGGACTCGATCAGCTCGGCCACTTCTTCGGTATTTGGTCGAAACGCTGGCCGCGCTGAGGCGTAGCCAACGACCGGCTGAACGATGAAGTTACTCGGCGGGATATAGAGCGCTGTCAGCGCACCCAGCAGATCAACCTGTTCAGCAGAGATGCCCAGCTCTTCTTGCGCCTCGCGCAAGGCAGTAGCGACTAAATCAGCATCACCAGGCTCGCGCCGGCCGCCGGGCAGCGAGATCTGCCCGCGATGGTAACCCAGCCGATCGGTCCGTCGGGTGAGCACGAAATGCAGGTCGGCCTGGTGTGGATACACCAAGAGCAGCACACCTGCCTCTTGCGCATCCGGCGCGGTCGCTGGAGCACGAGCACGACCCGGCGGCGCCATGCGCAACTGCGCGGCCAGTCCAGGCAGCGGCCGGCGTAGCGCGCAGCGAATAAGGTCCAGCGCGAGCGTTGCCATGGCTTCGTTAGATTATCGGGTGCGTTTACCAACAGGGGCATCTTCCACGAGCTATGCTGCCAGCGAAGGCAAATCTTATAGCGGGTGGGCGATGGCAGTGCCGTCGCCCACCCAATTTTGTCCCTGGCTGTGAATGCACCCAAATTATCCGCCGCGCGTATAACTCTGGCCGATACGCCGAGCAGCGCTCAGCCGGCGACTCCGCGCTGGGACTTCTTAACCGTTATCTTCTCCGCAAGCAGCGCAGGGCATCCCTCGTGCCGGAATACGAAGCGCTGCTCGCAGCCACCATCCCCAGCCAAGCTGGCCGCTCAGCGTGGCATTAACATAAGCGAAAACAGCGTTCTGGGCGCGCAGCCTGAGCCTAATCGAGGCGCGCATCGCGCAGCACGACGGCATTTTGTCAGAAGTCGTCGGGATTGACGATCCGACGCTTCACGCGATCCTCAACCGCCCCACTCAGAAAGAACATCACGAGCACGTCCACCCATCCAACCACGACCAGCAATCCCACCGGCAGCAGGTCAGCCTGGGCAAAGAAGCCATCGGAGAGCTGAGAGAAGATGAGCTGAAGGATGAAGGCGATCATGACGATGGCGATCACGGTTGAGCCGATCGCATTGCCGAGCAAGATGCGCCGTCGGAGCCAAAAAGGCAGCCCAGCCAACGCCCCCAGACCCGTGGGGAACAACACGTAGATCAGTCCCCACCATCCTAAATCCAGCAACAAATCCATCGTAGGGCAGAGATCACCCTTTGGCGCGCGCGGCGATCAACTCAGCCACCAACTGGCCCACCTCCAGCACGCTATCCAGGAAGTAATCAGCGGCGTCGCTGGGCGGACACTCGATAAGGACCGTCGTCATGCCGATGGCGCGCGCGGCGCGCGCGTTAGCCGGCGTATCCTCCACGAAGATCACCTCGCGCGGCTGCACCTTCAGCATCCCCATAGCCAGGCGGTATGCGATCAGGTCAGGCTTATTGCGGTAGCTCAGCGCACGGATATCTATCACCCGCTCGAAGCAGTCGTGGATGTCGAGATGCTTAAGGACGCGCAAGGCGTGGGCGATATCGGCGTTGGTGAGGATGGCGCGGCGCAGCGGAATACCCAGCAGCATTGCACGCAGGCGCGGGTCAGCCATTAGCACGCCATCCAGCGCGACATCGTGCACATACGCAAAGTAATCATCTACGTTGACGGGATAGCCCTCCTCCATCAGGCCACGCAGCGCCGTGCCGTGCAGCGCGCGCAGCCGTTGGCGCAGGTCGTCCGCCTGCTGAATGGACATCCTGAATCGGCTAGCGATGAACTGCGTGATGCGCTCAGTAATCGCCGCCATCAGCCCGGCCGAGCGCGGATAGAGCGTTTCGTCAAGGTCAAAGAGGATGAGCGAATACGTCATAGATCACAGTGCTCGGCTCTGGCCGCCGTCTACGAACAGCGCAGTGCCAGTGATGTAGCTGGCAGCTGGCGAGGCTAGGAACACGCAGGGGCGCGCGAATTCCTCCACTGTGGCGATCCGTTTGAGGGCTGTATTGGCCGCCGATTTGGCCAGCTCCTCTTCTAGTGTAGTGCCGTTGCGCTCGGCGCTGAGGGCAGCCAGGCTCAGGACGCGATCAGTAGCGGTATAGCCGGGGCAGATCATGTTGATGCGAATATTGTCCGGGCCGACCTCACGGGCCAGCGTCTTCACCAGGCCGGCCACTGCCAGCCGCAGGCTATTGCTGAAGACCAGGTTATCCAGCGCATGTTTGACGCTGACAGACGCTATGAATGTGATGCTGCCACTACCCTGCCGCCGCATGATGGGGATGACCCCGCGCGCTGCGCGAACTGCGCTCATGAGGATCAAGTCAACCGCCTGTTGCCAGTCGGCATCGTCGAACGCCATGAACGAGCCAGCGGGTGGGCCACCAGCGTTGACCACGAGCGCGTCTATACGTCCGAACGCTTGCACAGCGGTTTCCAACAGCCGTTGGACATCGGCTGCTTTGGATGAGTCAGCCACCACCGGCAACACCCGCGCGCCGGTAGCATGAGCAATCGCCTTGGCGGTCTCGTGCAGCGCCTCGGCGTCGCGCGCGGAGATCACCACGCGCGCGCCTTCTTCGGCGAAAACGCGCGCAGTCGCTGCGCCCAGCCCCCGGCTGGCTGCCATCACCACAGCTACTTTGTCTTTGAGCTGAAGGTCCATGCTTCCGACGCAGCGCTACGAAAGCTCAGCGATCTGTCCCAGGTGTTGAAGCAAAGCCACGAACTCGGGCGGCGGCTGGAAGTCTAGAGACTTACCGTCGAGGTCGTAGGGCAGGGGGAGGAATTCATCATCGCGCAGCCAATACAGATAAGGGCTGAGCGAGCCTGGGCCTTCGCGGTGTAGACCGACGATCACCCGCAGCATCGCGTTTACCGCGTGAGCCATGCCAACGTTGCGGATGACGTGCAGAAGGAGCGCATCGCGCCTCGGCAGTCCCACCAGCGCGCCATAGGGGAGATCCGTCGGCAGGTAGTCCTGGATGATGAGCGCGTGGCTGGCAGCATAGTAGGGGTCGCCGTGATAGAGCACCACCTCAGTCCCGGGCAGCAAGCTGGCGGTGGACGCTTTCAGGCGGCTGCTCTGGCGCAGATTGCGCCGGCCCACCTCGAACAAGTCACTGTCTCTCAGGCCCCAGCGCTGCGCCTCGCCCGGCGCGACCGTGCGCACCGTCGTCGGTAAGTCCATCACCAGCGTCTCGATTGTGCCCTCCGGGCCAGGCCGGTAGATCAGATCAGCAGATTCCCGGAGCAGGCTACTTGGGTAGAGGCGCGCGCGCAGTTGCGGTTTCACAGCCTCGAAGTCCGCCACATCGAGCAGCAAGGCGTCTTTGTCCTCACTCATCGCAAAGATGCTGTCAAAGTGCTGGGCGATCGCCCGAGGCCATTGATCGATCGCGAGATAGGCGCAGGCGCGCGCAATATTCTGTAAGCTGAGCACGCTGGCGCGCAGCCGGCCACTGCGCGGTTGCACGACACCTTCCTCTGGTTTGACGTGCGCCACGATCTGCCGGCTGGCGAAGTAATCCTCCACCAGCGCGATAAAGGTGCGAAATCCCTGTGCGTCTAAGCTGCGCGCCCATTCAGGAGGTTGCGCATACTCCGAACCCGCCATGACTTAGCCGAGAGTGTAGCACCGAGTGCTGAAGACTGACCCAGCGACTGACCGCGCCGCTCCTTATAATCCCTCGCCGGATGTCGGCGAACGAACGTCTGCGCTGCCTGCCCAGCATATCGGATCTGCTCAAACAGGCCGATGATTTGATAGCGCAGGCGGGGCACAACCTGGTCGCCCAGACGCTGCGGGAAGTGCTGGCGGAGGCGCGGGCGGACATCCTAAGCGGGGGGCAACTGCCCACGGCCATAGCGCTGCTCGACGCGGCCCGCACACGCCTACACACACTGATTGATTATCCACAGCCGCTCATCAACGCCACCGGCGTGGTTATCCACACTAACTTGGGGCGCGCCCCGCTCAGCCAGGCCGCACAGCAAGCGATGCAGGTCGTCGCAGCCGGCTACAGCGCGCTGGAGTTCGACCTGCGCAGCGGTCAGCGCGGCCGGCGCGGCCAACAAGCCGAGCACCTGCTCTGCGCGCTGACCGGCGCGGAGGACGCGCTAATCGTCAATAACTGCGCCGCTGCCACCGTGCTCATGCTGGCCGCCGTCGCGGCGGGGCGGGGCGTGGTGATCTCGCGCGGGCAACTGGTCGAGATCGGCGGTGGTTTCCGCATTCCCGAGATCATGGTCCAAAGCGGCGCCCAGTTGATCGAAGTGGGCACCACCAACCGCACGCGGATTGCCGACTACGCGCAGGCGCTGCGCGCCCACGCCCAGCGTCCGCCTGGCGTCGCAGCCATTTTGCGCGTGCATCCTTCGAACTTCCGAATACGAGGGTTCACGCAGGATGTTGAGGTTGCCGAGCTGGTGCGGCTCGCCCATGCGCATGCCGAGACGATCGGTGAGCCGCTCCCCGTGCTCGACGACATCGGCAGCGGCGCGCTGGTGGATACTTCTCGGTTCGGCCTGCGCCGTGAACCTATGCCGCAGGACAGCATCCGCGCTGGCGCAGCGGTGGTGACCTTCAGCGGCGATAAGTTGCTGGGCGGGCCGCAGGCCGGCTTGCTGATCGGTCAAAAGGCTTGGATCGCGCGCTGCCGCAGCCACCCGCTGGCGCGTGCCTTTCGCGCCGATAAGTTCACCCTGGCAGGGTTAACCGCCACGCTGCTGCACTATGCGCGCAGCGAAGCAGAGCAGCAGGTGCCGGTGCTGCGCATGTTGGCAGCCACCAAGGATGAGATCAGCCGACGTGCCCAGCAGTTTATAGACAGACTTGTGCTTTGGGCCGAGGCGCGCGGCCTGCGCTTGACACTGTGCGAGGGCCAGAGCGCGGTGGGCGGCGGGACGTTGCCCGATGAGGCGCTGCCGACGACGCTGATCACGATCGCATCGGCAGCGCGCTCGCCGCATCAATTACTGGCTGCGCTGCGCGCTCAGGGCGTGATTGCCCGGATCGTGAATGACCACGTGGCGCTCGACTTGCGCACTGTGCTGGATGACGACGCATTGGTGCACGCTGTTCAGAACAGCGACATTTGATCGCCGGCCATGGTCAGCCCCTGGCCGGCGGCCAGCTTGTGCGCCCAGTGGGTCGGCTCCGGCAGGCGATGGCCACGCAAGCATTGTCTGACAAACGCCAGCGCGTTCGGCAGGTCAATCAGGTGACCGGGGGAGATGAACAGCGGACTGCTGCGCTCGTGCGTGCGCAGCACAGCGCCGATCACTGCGCCGGTCTGGGGATCTCGCAAGTCGCTGAAGGCGCCAACGCGCGGCTCAGGCGGATCGAATCGCCCATACAAGCGCGACTTAGCGACGCCGATTGTGGGCCGCTCCAGCCACAGACCGATGTGCGAAGCGATGCCCAGGCCGCGCGGATGGGCGATGCCCTGACCATCAAACATCAGCAAGTCAGGCTTGTGGCGCAGACGGTCCCAGGCAGCAAGGATAGCTGGCCCTTCGCGGAAGGCCAACAGCCCAGGCACGTAAGGGAAGTTAAGCGGCGCGCCGGCTGTGACCCCCTCGATAGGCAGCAAGTCAGCCAGGCGCAGCACGACAACGGCTGCTCGCGCCTCTTGAGCGGTCAGGCTCACATCAACGCCACCGACGGTCTCGACCGGCCGGCCATCCCAGCGCAAGATCAGTCGGCAGCGCAGGCGCTGCTGGATAGCTATAGCCTCATCTGGCGAGAGCGTCCATGAGTGCAACGTCATGCCTGCCCAGATTATCAGTTAGACTCTGCTCGGCATGGAGGATTTTGTGACCGCAATTCGCCGGCTGTCCCTGCGCCAGGCCGCTCGCTTTGCGCTCACCGGCGGGGGCATTGCGGCCATCGTCACGCTGATTGTCACAGCCAGCGACGTGCTAATGCCTTTTATCGTCGGCTTGGTGCTCGCTTATCTGCTCATGCCCCTCGTCAACAGGCTAAGCCGCTGGCTGCCGCGCTGGTTCGCTATTCTGCTGGTGTATGCCGCTGGCGCTGCGGCGTTGGGGATGCTCACTGTCTTCCTGGTCCCGCCTTTGATCAGCCAGGGAATTCGCCTGGTGGCCACCGCCACGCAGCCTGAGGGGCTGGCCCAACTGGCCGATGAAGGGCTGCGCTGGTATCGGGCCAACGTGCCAGCGAGCTTACAAGCCCCCATCGAGCAGTTTCTGTTGCTGCGCGCCCTGCCGGCGCTTCAGGACAACTTGACGACCATCGCAACCAGCATCGGCTCCTTTGCGCTGCGCCAACTCGCCCAACTGTTCAGCCTATTGTCCTTTGTGGTGAGCTTCTTGGTGGTGCCGGTCTGGCTATTCTATGTGCTGAACGACGCGCGCCGGTTTCGCGCTGTGCTCAACCGGCAGCTTAGCCATCGGCTGCGCCCAGATTTCTGGAACGTCTGGCGGATCACGGATCGCGCCCTGAGCGCCTACATTCGCGGCCAGCTCACGCTAGGGGTGATCGTAGGAGCCGCTGCCGGCATCGGTTTGGCTATTCTCGATCTCGTCCCAAACATCGAGGTGGATTACATCCTGGTGTTGGCGATCTGGGCCGGCATCGCCGAGCTAGTGCCGATGGTCGGCGCGCTGTTGGGCGCGATCCCTGCCACCGTCGTCGCGCTCTTCGTGGGCGGGCCGCTCTCGGCGCTGGCTGTGCTCGGCCTCTTCACGGTGATCCAATTCTTGGAGAACAACTACCTGGTGCCGCGCGTAATTGGCGAGAGCACCGGCGTGCATCCGGCCATCCTGATCGTCGCGCTGGTGATCTTCGGCGAGCGATTTGGGCTGATCGGGGTGTTCTTAGCTGCGCCAGCGCTGGCGATCGCTCGCGACCTCTATCGCTACACATACAGGCGGCTGTGCGGTGATTCCCCTGAGGAAGCGCTTGCTCAGCACACGCCTGCGCCACAGACTGCGCCCTCAGTTACCCCACGCCAACAGCGCAGCTCAAATCCGATCGTGCCTGCTCCGTGATACCATCGTGCTGCGATGTGGTTCTTTCGCTCGCCGACGATCGTGCACGGCGAAGGAGCGTTGGAGCACCTGGCCGAGCTACGGGGAGAGCGCGCGTTTATCGTCACCGACCATAACATCCAGCGCGCCGGGTTGACGGCGATAGTGGCCACTTACCTGGAGCAGGCAGGATTCGCGCACACCATCTACGCTGACGTGCAGCCTGATCCCTCGCTTGAAGTGGTGCAGCGCGGCGCTGCGCTCCTCGCCGAGTATGCGCCGGACTGGATCGTGGCAGTGGGCGGCGGCAGCGTGATAGACGCAGCCAAGGCGATGTGGGTGCTTTACGAGAACCCAGAGCTGGACCTAGAGGCGATCAGCCCGCTATTGCCGATCGCGCTGCGCCAGCGCGCGCGCCTGGTCGCCATCCCTACCACGGCCGGCACAGGCAGCGAGGCCACCTGGGCATTCGTGATCACCATGCCGGGCAACCCGCCGCGCAAGCTGGGCAGCGGCCATCCGCTGGCCGTGCCTGACCTGGCGATCGTTGACCCATACATGATGCACACTGCTCCGCCGCGCGTGATCGCCGATAGCGGCATGGATGCGCTCACCCAGGCGATCGAAGGCTACCTCGCTACCTGGGCCAATGACTACACCGATGGCCTATGCTTGACCGCGGCCAATCTGGCGCTGGATTATTTAGAGCGCGCCTATCGCAACCCCGACGACACAGAGGCGATTGAGAAGATGGCCAACTGCGCCGCCATTGGCGGCTTGGGCTACATCAACAGCATGGTCGGCCTGGCACATTCGATGGGACACGCCCTCGGCGCGATCTTCCATTTGCCACACGGCCGGGCGGTGGGGCTATGCCTGCCGTATGTCATCGCCTTCTACGCCAGCCCAGCGCGGCCTGCTGAGGTGAAGACTCGCTTTGTGCCGCTGGCGCGGTTCTGTGGCCTGCCCCATGCTGATGAGGCCAGCGCCGCGCATGCGCTGGCTGAACGGGTGCGCGCCCTGGCGCGGGCGATCGATCAGCCGCTGACGCTCTCCGAGGCCGGCATCTCAGCAGCCGACTTCTCGGCTAGGCTGGACGCGCTGATAGACAACGCGATGAACGACACCGTGATCTTCGCCTCGCCGCGCCTGCCGTCGGCCGCAGCGCTGGGCGCGCTGTTCACCTGCGCGTTCAGCGGTCTGTCAGTGGACTTTTAGCTGATGCGAATTGCGCTGATCAGCTTTCACACCTCGCCACTAGCCACGCTGGGCGGCAAGGACACCGGCGGCATGAACGTCTATGTGCGCGACGTCGCGCGCGAGCTGGGCCAGCGAGGCATTGCCACCGATATTTTCACGCGCAGCCAGGGCAGCGAATCGCTGCGCATCGATCCGCGCCTGGGCACAAATGTGCGCGTCATCCACGTGCCAGCCGGCCCAGAAGCCCCGCTCCCTAAGCATGTGCTTCACCAATACGTGCCGGTCTTCGCGGAGTGGATATGCCGTTTCGCAGCCCAGCCCGACGAAGCGAGGTCTAACCATCCCTATGACGTGATCCACGCCCATTATTGGCTCTCTGGGCTGGTGGCTGAGTCCCTGCGCCGATGCTGGGGCGTGAAGTTTGTGATGACCTTCCACACCCTGGCCGAGCTAAAGAACCAGGTGGCGGAACGTGCGCAGGATCGCGAAAGCGACCTCCGGCTGCGCAGCGAGTGTCACCTGTGCAGCGTCGCCGACCGGATCACGGCAAACACCAGCGTGGAGAAGACGCAACTGGTGCGCCTGTATGGCGCTGGCTCGTCGCGCATTCGCGTGGTCCCGCCGGGGGTGGATCTGGCGCGCTTTCGCCCCATCGAACAAAGCTACGCGCGAAAGGTCATCGGAATCCCAGCCCATCAGCGCCTGATCCTGTTCGCCGGCCGCATTGAGCGGTTAAAGGGCATTGACGCGCTGTTCCGAGCAATCGCTATGCTGAGGGAAAGGCGAACCGACTGGGATTGGGGCAAAGTGC
>Ga0308397_1001108_pt1 | contig 16424 bp, 15 predicted proteins | sample Hotspr20SampleT8_FD_202356 | JGI IMG/M metagenome (GOLD analysis project Ga0308397, IMG submission 202356) | Hot spring phototrophic mat microbial communities from Mushroom Spring, Yellowstone National Park, Wyoming, United States - 20051001_T8 ...
TGGCGATAGGAATTGAACCCACAACCAGCTGATTACAAGTCAGCTGCTCTACCGATTGAGCTACGCCAGCATAAATTAGGTTATTAAAAGTTAATAAAAACTTATAAAAAATCAAAAAAATTTTAATCAAAAATTTTTTAAAAAAATAATATTTAAATATTCTTTAGAGATATTTTATCACTTAAAACTATCTTTCTTCGACTCTGCAATAAAAGAACATAAATTTTTAATGTTTGAGAAATTTATTTTTACTACAAAAACTATCTTATAACTCTTCTTTTAATTCTCTTCCATGCTAAAAATAAATAAAATTAGATTAGTATTTATTAAAATGTCATATGTCTACTATAGGTCTTTATATCAAGGTAAAGACTACAAAAAATATAAGTTTTTTAAAAAAATAAAGTTTTACTTGAAAATCTTTTTATAATATATTTACTACAATAGATTAGTACTTCCTAGTTTTTAAGGATCTTTTAGTTAAGAATTTGGTAAGAACTAAAAAATACTTTTTTTAACTTCAATAATTAAACCGCTAACAGCAATAACCTTAACCCTATCTCCTTTTTTCAATACATCTTTTGATACTCCTTGCCATAACTCCCCTTCAACTAGAACCATCAATGGGTCTTCTTCTTTTACAGTACCTATTTTATTTACAAGACTTATAAAGTTTTCAGACTTTTTAACTCTGATTGACTTTGAGACAACAAGGATCAATAAAAAACTTATTAACAGTGTAATTACCGTTATAGTAATGGTATAAACATTGACAATTCTATCAAAGTATAAGAAAGAACCTAATATCAGAAAAAAAGCCCCCCCAAGTGTTAAAAGTCCATATGAAACAAAAAAGACCTCAAATATAAAAAGTATTATCCCCAAAATTATAAGGAAAAGCCCACCATAATTTATAGGTATTATTGCCAAACCTACAAGAGCAAAGATTAAAGAAAAAATACCAAATATTCCGGGAAAGCCTATACCTGGGGTAAAAAACTCAAAAATTATGCCATATATACCAAGGATAAGAAGTATATAAACTAAAGTTGGGTTATAAATATATGAAATAATCTTTTTATACCAAGGCATATTTATTTCTTTGATTTCAATATCTGAAAAACTATAAAAAATACCATTTTTTTGAATCTTCTTATTCAATAAAAAATCTTTTATATCACTAAAATCATTTACCACTAGGTCTACAATCCCAAGTCTTTTAGCCTCATCACAGGTATAAGACTTACCATTATTAACAGCATCCAAAACAGGTTTTATATCAATTTTTTTTCTCTGAGCAAGTGTTTTTGCATAAGAAGATGTATCTTCAATTATTTTTTTCATAGAGTTATCATCTTTTATCCCCATAACAGAAATAGGAGTTGCTGCACCTGTTGTTGTATTTAAGTTCATTATACTTAGGTCACAAGATATAAGAATAAAAAAACCTGCTGATGCTGCCCTTGCCCCCTTAGGACCAACATAACAGATTATTGGTATCTTAGAGTTTAATATCTCTTCGATTATATCCCTGGTTGAATCTAAGAGTCCCCCCGGAGTGTTTAACTGCAATATAACAGCACTAAAACTATTCTCTGAATTTCTAATAGACTTTTTCACAAAGTCACTAACAACCGGGTTTATTGTAGTATCTATCTTTATAAGAGCAACAGGCTCAGAAAAAAGAAAAAAAGGTATTAAAAATATTAAGAAAAAATATTTTTTAACCATCTAAATATTCTCTTTATAAGCCTTATAAGTCTTGTAAATATATTACCCCTTAATATTTTTTTCTTTCTTTTTATCATCTCTTCTATTTCTTCTATTGTAAACTCTTTTCTTAGCATATTTTCTTCAACTTCTATCTCAAATCTGTCCTTTTTACCTTTTACTTCAATAACCACAACAGGAACATTTTGCCAACCTAATTGTCTTAAAGCCTCTAATCTTCTTGCACCACATAAGAGCTCATAGTCTTGACTAACTATTATTGGATGAAAAAGCCCATACTTTTTTATACTTTCTTTCAATGCTGACAAGTCACCTAAGTTTTTTCTTATTTTTTTATGAGGTGAAACTTTTATCTTTTCTATACTCACTTCTTGTACTCTCATTTTAACTCCTTTATTTTAGTATTTTTAAAGATTCTTTTATTATTTTTTCCAAATTATTTTCAGATTTCATTATCTCTTTAACAGCCTTTTCTATTTTTCTAGTCTCAAAACCAAACTGTTCCAAAGCATATACAGCATCTCTTAAGAGTGTATTATCATAAGTATCCTCAACAACAATCTTATCTTTAAGCTCAAGTATTATTTTTTGAGATGTTTTAACCCCAAGGCCGTTGAGGCTTGATAAACCTTTTACATCATTATTCACAATATAACTTTCTATAGTTTTATAGCTATCCTGTGACAAAAGTCTTATAGCAAGCTTAGGTCCTATCCCATTTATAGATATAAGTCTGTAAAATAAGTCCCTCTCTCTTTTTGAAAAAAAACCAAATAGATTAAACCTATCGTTTGAGAATTGAAGGTGAACAAAAATAGAACACTCCTTAGTATCCTTAAGATTATTATAAGTATCATAAGATATATTTATAAAATATCCAATGTTATTTGACTCAAGTACAAGACTTATTGGATTTATCTCTATTATCTTACCTTTTATATATTCTATCAGTTTATTTCTCCTTTAAATCTTTTTATCTCATCTCTAATCTTTGCTGCATCTTCATATCTTTCTTCTTCTAATGCTTTTTTCAGCTCATCCTCCAAACTTTCCAGCCTTGTTTTAAGGCTAATAGGGCCATCCTTTATTATTTCAGACTCTTTCTTAATCTTTATACCAGCCTCTTCAACAATATATGGATTTATATATATCTCAGAATCAAACTTTAAAGCTATTATCAGTGCATCACTTGACCTGCTATCAACCTTATACAGTCTTTTTTCTTTGTCTTCAAAATAAATAGTACCATAAAACGTTTTATCTATCAAATCAGAAATAACAACCTTATTCACATTTATCTCAAGAAGTTTCAAGAGAGAAGCAAACATATCAATCATTAAAGGTCTTGGTGTTCTAACCTTATTAAACTGTAGAGAAAGAGTCTGTGCTTCGGTTATACCAATAAATATTGGAATAACTATGTCTTTATACTCATCTTTCTCCGGTTTTAAAAAAACTATAAACCCCATCTCAGAAAAGTTTATATCTATTATAGTCGCAGGTATCTCTAATACTTCCATAAACTCTCCAAATTTTTTTAAATATAAAAACATTAATAATAAGATAATAAAATTTTACAAAAAAATTTTAAATTTAAAAACAAAAATACAAATTAAAAGATTAAAATGGAAGAAAAAAATATAATACCCCACAGTATAGAGGCTGAAAAAGCATGTTTAGGTGCAATACTGATTGACCCATCTTATTCAATCTCAGAGATTGCAGATATTATTACTCCTGATGACTTTTATAGTTCAAGACATCAAATAATTTTTAAAAACATTTTAGACCTATATAACAATAACCAACCAATAGACATATTAACAATTACTGAAAAACTAAAGGATAACAATCAACTTGACATATGTGGTGGGACGTCTTACATAGTGTCTCTTACAACACTTGTTCCTACATCAGCCAACATAAAATACTATGCAAAGATAATAAAAGACAAGTCTCAGTTAAGAAGCCTAATGGATGTTGCCAACAAGATATACCAAATGGCATTAACAGATACAGATGATGTTGAAGCAACTATAGACTATGCAGAACACCTTATATTTTCAATTGCAGAAAAGAAAAAGTCGGGTAACCTTGTTGACATAAAGTCATTACTTGAAAAAACAATAGACATAATAGACTCAAGGATAAAAAATAAAGGTGTATATACTGGAATACCTTCCGGATTCAAAGACCTTGATGATATTACATATGGATTTCATAACTCTGACCTCATAATAATTGCTGCAAGACCAAGTATGGGAAAAACATCGTTTGCATTAAACATTGCTGCGAATATGGCAATAAAATACAAAAAATCTATACTTATATTCTCACTTGAAATGTCATCAGAACAATTAGTACAAAGAATATTAGCATCAGAAGCAAGAGTTGACTCTGTAAAACTTAGGTCTGGTATACTTCAAAAAAGTGATTGGCAAAATATACTAAGGACTGTTGACTCTCTTAGCAACGCTAAAATATGGATTGAGGCTACCCCTGCTATATCTTACACTGAAATGAGAGCAATAGCAAGAAGGTTAAAAGCCAAAAATGAACTTGATGTTATAATAGTTGACTACTTACAGTTAATAGGAAATCCTCAAGGACAAAAGTTTGAAAACAGACAAACAGCTGTATCTGAAATATCAAGAAACTTAAAAATAATAGCAAGAGAACTTAATGTGCCTGTAATAGCACTCTCACAATTATCAAGAGAAGTTGAAAAAAGAAGTGACAAAGAACCAGTATTGTCAGACTTAAGAGAGTCAGGTGCAATCGAGCAAGACGCTGACCTTGTTGCTTTTATCCACAGACCAGGCTACTACAATAAAGATGAAAATGATAGAATAGCAGAGATTATAATAGCAAAACATAGAAATGGCCCAACTGGTAAAGTTAAATTAATATTCTTTAGTGAGTATACAAAGTTTGAAGATTATATAAGCGAAGAAAAAATAGGTATATAGATGATTATAGAAAACATAGGTTTTAAAATAATAAACTTTTTTTCAAAGATAGGTCATGGAATAATTTTTTTAGTAAAAACTATAAAACAGATAAATAAAAAAAACTTTCCATTTAAAGAGTTAATTGATAATATACTAAAAATAGGCTATAGTTCGCTCCCAGTAATAATGGTTACATCTTTTTTTACAGGTATGGTTCTTGCATTCCAGACAGGAACTTATATGGAAACAAAGATAAAAGGTATTGCAAGATATATGGGTGCAGGTATAGCATTAACAATGGTAAGAGAGTTAGGTCCTGTTTTAACATCACTACTTATTGCTGGAAGGTCAGGTTCTGCAATAGCAGCAGAAATAGGAACAATGAAGATCACAGAGCAGATAGATGCTTTAACTGTGATGGGTATAAATCCTCTGCAATACATAATACTACCAAGAATACTAGCAGGAATGATAGGATTTCCCATTTTGGTAATATTTGCTGACTTGACAGGAATATTAGGAGGAGCATTGATAGCCTCAGTTGTAGTTGGTCAACCATTAACCATATACTTTTCTGGGATAAGAATGTTAATTGACTTCTCTCAGATATTTCATGGTCTTTTTAAGTCAATGTTTTTCGGTCTATCTGTAATATTTTTAAGTTGTTATCATGGATACCATGTTATTGGTGGCTCAAGAGAGGTAGGAATAGCAACAACAAAAGCTGTTGTCTCAGGTAGTATGTCAGTATTTATATTAGACTATATAATAACATCTATAGCAATATAGTCAAGGATTAAGGATTAAAGACTTATAATTTAAAAAGTCTACAAAAGTTAAAATCTATAGAGTTTAAACTTAATAAAGTTAAGAATAAACAATCTTAAAAAGGAGTTTTAATAATCTTAGGTAGTTTTATTTGTTAATTTTTTCTTTAAAGGCTTAAAGATCTTGAAAATTTAAATTAGTCCTTATTAAATTCTTAGGTTCAAATAAGACTTAGAGGCACTTATATTCAAAAAAGGCCATAAATTTATCAAATGACTTTATATCAATATAAGCTAAAATAAAATTTTACTTTAAAATTTTTAAACATATCTTTATAAAATTTTTACTCTTAAAAATAGCAACTTTTGAGTTTTTAAGTCGTTAATAAAGAAAATTAGTCTCTATAACCTCTCTTAATGTGTTTACTATCTGATCGTTAGAAACCTTTTTATACATATAACCATTTAGATATATTAAAGAAAAGTCTTTTCCACCAACTACAGCAATATCAGAGTCTTTAGCCTCTCCAGGACCATTTACTGTGCAACCCATAATAGCAATAGTCAATACACGGTTAATATCTAGATTTTTAAATGAATCCATAAGTCTTAGTGTTATACCTTCAACATCAATGCTTGTCCTGCCACATGTCGGACAAGAAATCCATTTTATCCCATTCATTAAATTAAGAGAAATTAGTATTTCTCTTGCTATTTTAATCTCGTTTACAGGGTCACCACTTATTGAAACCCTTATCGTATCACCTATATCTTCTAAAAGTAATGCACCAATGCCTATAGATGAACGAACAGCACTTACAAAAAGTGGGCCTGCCTCAGTTATTCCTATATGCAGAGGATAGTTAGCCTTGCTTGAAAACAGTCTGTTAGCCTCAATAGTAGTTCTTATATCTGATGCTTTTAAAGATACTTTTATATTGTAAAAACCAAGTTTTTCAAACTCTTTTATATAGTCGAGTGCTGAATACACCATACCTTCTGGATTGGGCTGATATCTTTCTCTATCTACAGATCCAGAGTTTACACCTATCCTTATTGCAGTTCCTCTCTTTTTTGCCTCAAGAATTATATTTTTTAATCTGTTTTTATCTTTAATGTTCCCAGGATTTATTCTTATACCTGCAATACCTTTCTTTATAGACTCTAATGCAAGTTCAGGGTCAAAGTGTATATCAGCTATTAATGGAAGGCCAGAGTTTTCTATAAGATAAGGTAAAGCATCAACATCTTTTTTATCTTTAACAGATACTCTAACCAACTCAGCACCTTCTTCCTTCAAACAAATTATTTGAGATAAGGTCTTTTCCTTATCCTTAGTATCTGTATTAGTCATTGTTTGAATAACAACTGGGTTTTCACCCCCGATGCTTACATTACCTACTGTAATAACTCTTGTATTATTTTTTCTTATCCTTTTCATCATCATCCTTATAAACAGCAATATTATTCAAGTTTATCATATTAAAAACTACAGTACTACTTCTAAAAAGCCTTACTTTACATATCATCTCATCAACTTCCAAAACCTCTGCATTACCAATAACTTCTGGTTGATTAAAAGGATTACCAGAATAAAAAAAGTCAACAACATTAGGCATATTGTATATTTTAAACTTATCACCTTTTTTTACTCCCTGCAACATACCTAAACTTATTATAGCCTCATCATCATCAATTTTTATTATTTTACCAAAAGGTTTAACATCTCTCTTTATTGACTCGCAAAGTTCAATTATTGCATTGATTAACCTATCATTCCCATATTTTCTAACAGTATATGACTTATATATATTTCCCGAGTAAAGATTGATAAGTTCAGAAATAATTTCTATGTAGTTATCACCCTCTATAAATCTTAACCTTAGAAGCAGCCTATTAGTCTTTTCAAGAGAATCCACCTCATTCTTTTCAATAGGTTTTACATTCACAGAATAGGTATTAAACAAACCACTAATCAAAAGATCTTTTATATCACTTGCCACAAAAAGGTGTTTATTATTTTCCTCCTCCAAAACTTCAGAAACTAAAACTTCTGGATAAAAATTGATCTCATATTGATTTATAGAGTTTTTATAGGATAACTTTTCCCACAAAAACCTCTTATTTAACTCTATTAAGTCCTTTGTCTCTTGATCGAACTTTACAAAAAGCCCCGACTTTAAAGTGTCAATAAAAAGATTTAAAAGAGACTTTTCTCTAAACAAATTAGCAAGATATTTTCTTATCTCAAGAGAAAGAGGATCAACTCTTAACCCTCTTTTAAGCAATAAAACAGTTTTATAATACTCTCCTTTTTTATAAGAGTTTTGGGCTTTTTCAAAATAATATTTCCCCAACTTTTTTCTCAATTCATATCCTAAAGGCATTTTTTTAACAACAAGCTCATCAAGTTTCAACCTTATTATTTCATCAGAATAGTCTTTCTCTATACCATCCATAAAAAATCTTATTGCATCTTCATTCCTTCCTAAACCAATATATGCAACTCCAAGATAATAGTAGTATATTGCTGAAGACTCAAGTTTTAACATATAATTTATCTTGTTTATGGCTGAGGAATATTCTTCCCTTTGTATATAAAAGTAAATAGCTTTTCTTAAACCCTCTTTAAAGTCTGGGAATATCTTTAGAGTAAGTTCAATATAAGTCACAGCCTTATCATACTCTTTAACCTCTATAAAATAGTTTGCTAAAGCAAAAGTGACTCTATAGTCATCACTCTTAATTGACTCAGCCTCGATAAGATACTTATATGCCTTCTCATATTCTTTCCACTTAATGTATATATTAGCAATGTTCAAATAGGTAAGATAGTCTTCCCCTCCTTTTATAACTTTCTCATAATAGTCAAGTGCTTCTCTAAACTTACCCAACTTGAAATAGTAGTCTCCATAAGTTCTTAAGACATCTTTATCCCTTGGATTAATCTTATAAGCCTTATATATATAATATTCAGCACCTAAAACCTCTTTTGGATTCCTTGCAACAGAAATTTTTATCTTTGCAAGTCTTAACATATAATTTGTGTTTTCAGGCTCAAAAAAAAGTGCTTTCTGATAATACTTTTCAGCCTCTATGTAGTTCTCAAGACAGAAATACGAGTCACCTGCTAATGCATAAGCCTCTTTATAGTATGGATTAGCCTTTATAGCTTTATTAAAGTATATACTAGCCTCATAACATTTATATGAATTTAGTAATTTACTACCCTTTTCATAATAATCTAAGGCAGATTCAGCAAAAGAGACAAGAGTAACAAAAAAAAGGATAAAAGAAGATATAAACAATCTCATATACTTCCCCTAATTTTAAAGATACTAATTTAAATTTAAGAGTTCTAAAAAATAATTAAAACATTTTATATAATTCCGAAATATCTTACTAAAAAGCAATAAAAATAATATAAAAAGGTAAATCTATGAAAAATTATTTTTTGCCTATTATTTTAGCAATAATTTTATTCAATAACTCTTTTGGATTAATAAAAAAAATAATATTCTCCCAAGAAAATAAAGAACTTTTCTATCTTAAAAACTCTAAAACAGAAGATGGAGTCATAATAGATACTGGTGACAGTCAAATAAAAACAGATAAAAATGGAAAGTTTATAGACTTTGAGTCCATTGATTCTTTTGATACAAACATAAGTACAATAGATGACAGAGTATTCGGAAGAAAAAGTGGCTTATTCTATAACTCCTCAAACTACTTAAGATTTACATATGATGCAACATTTGATGAAGGATTAATAATAGACTTCTGGGTAAAACCATTCAGTACTGAAATAGGCACAATCTTTTATACTGAAAGTCTTTCAACAAACACAATACAAAAGGAAATAAGAATATATTTAAAAAAAGGCAAGTCCTATGTAAGGTTTGAAAACATGTTTCTTGACTTCTCAAAAAAATATAAAACAATAGAACTTTCCTCAGGAAGTATAATAACACTAAAAGAATGGCAACATCATAAAATAATATATAAAGCAACAACAGGAAAATTACAATATTATATAAATAACACACTAGTAGATGAGGCTTGGACAACAACAGATGGAAATCCAAACTCAACAATAATGTACTTAGACATGCCAAAAAATATTTTTTATGTAATAGGGAAAGGGTTTATAGGGCTTGTTGACAATTTCTTTATATCAAATACAGGAGAAGATATAGAGACAACAGTATTTTCAAGAGAAAATGGCTATATATACACCAGAGTTATAAAAATGGATGAACTATCAGAAATATACAACCTTGATATAAATTCAATACTACCCAAAGATACATTTGTGAGACTTGAATACAGATACTCACTAGAACCATTTAGTGATAATACACCTGAAGAAATACTAAAATGGGAAGATTATAATCTCTTAAAAGTATGGACAAATCCAATATTTAAGACAAACTATATACAGTTTAGGATAACTCTATTCCCTTCTCCTAATGGGAAATTTTCTCCTATTGTAAAAGAACTAATAATAAAATACAATCCTATAAAAAGACCTCCAACACCACTTGATATAAACCTATATTCAAGTAAAGAAGAGTTAATCATAACACTAAGAGAGCCAACAGATAAAAACATAATAGGGTATAAAATATACTATGGTACAGAACAGAACTACTACTGGGGAGATGATGCAATAGAAGGTAAGTCTCCAATATTTGTAAGCATAACAGACTTTGACAGAATAGTAGGTCAACATAGAATCTTGTATAAATTAAGGGGACTTGCACCATTTAAAGTCTACTATGTACGCATATCTGCAGTAAACAAAGACGGAATTGAAGGGCCAATGTCAGAAGAAAAGTCAGTAAGGATAAGGGTATTAGACTAAAAAACTATACTATTTTATTTTTGCTTTACAACTTACAGCTAATACTGAGAGCTTAGTTTTTAGGATAAAACTTTCTCCCTTTTTTTATTCTTAAAAGAGAAAATATCTTAAGAAGGACTTTATATTCAAAACATGTTTATATTTACAAAAAAACTAAAAAAAATACAAGATTTTTCAAAAAATTGGGGTTGTTTAAATCGAATCACATTTAATAAAAATTATTTATATAAAAAGTTAGTTTTAATTAAAAAAGGTTTATTTAAATAATCACAAAAATTAATTTTTCTCACAAGTTTTTTAAAAAGTTTTGATCGATTTATCTTTGTATAAATCATTTTTAAGTATTTACTATTTACCCTTCAAGTGTTTCAATAACTCTTCATAAGCACGAGTAAGCCCCTGAGCTACTTCTTTTGCTATTCTCTGTTTTTCAGGGTCATTAGAAAAAAAGTCAGGATGATACTTCTTCATAAGTCTCCTATAAGCAGCCTTTACCTCTTCAATACCAGACCCATTTTTAAGTTCAAGCATAGCATAATACCTTGCTATGTTGTTATCATATGAGTCATTTCTATATGAGTTTTTCTCTTCATATCCCCTATAACTGTATTCATAGTTCTCTTCTTTATAACTCTCTTTTTTCTCTTTAATCTTATCACATATCTCTTTTTTAAGCCTCTCTTTTTCTCTTATTTCTTTTTTAAGTCTAGATATATCTTCATCAAGTTTTTTAATAAGCTTCTCATAATAATTAAAATCCTTCTCTTCATAGTTCGAATCATATATAAACTGATAAAGAAAGTCTTCAATCACCCTTGAGTACTTTTTAGAAATCTCTTTTATCAAGTCAAAAAATGTCACTTAATCTCCTCGTATTCAATAAAATTATCGCTCTTTAAAACAGTATCACCTATAAACATAAAAGAGTAACTGTTATATTTTTCTTTTATTATTTTAGAAGATGCTTCTGGTCCAAGTATAAAAAAACTTGTTGCAAGTCCATCAGCAATTGTTGGATTATCACCAATAACAGTAACACTATGAAAATTAGCTAATACTGGTTCACCTGTACGTGAGTCTAAAATATGAGAATATAGTCTCCCATCCTTTACAAAAAACCTCTCATAATCACCACTTGTAAAAACAGCTTTATCCTTAACTTTAACTTTATACCTTGTTTTTTTTGTTTTCGGGTCAAGTATATAAACATCCCAGTACCTTCCAAAAACAAATACATCGCCACCAATGTTTATAACACCTTCTTTATACCTTTCTGAAACATACTCATACAGTTTTTGTATTATATAACCCTTTGCTATACCACCAAGGTCTAATCTTATTTCCCTTTTTTTCTCAAGTATGCAATTATTCTTGTCATAAGTATTAATTACAAGACATTCCATACACCTCTTTTTAAGTGCTGAACTTATTAGATCCCTATTTGGTATTAAACCCTTTTTATAGTCCCATATTTCAATCAAAGGAAGAAGGGTTACATCAAAAACAGAAGTATCTTCATATATCATCTTCGAATACGATATAACCTCACACAAATAAGGAGAGGTTTTAACCAAACCATAACCTTTATTAAACCTACTAAGTAAAGAATTATCATCATACCTATTAAAAATTGACTGAAAATTGTAAACAATTTCTCTTATATCAGAATAATTATTGTACACATTATTATCAGCAGGTAATGTAACTGTAACAACAGTACCTAAGGCAGGAAAACTAAGTGTTGTGTATCTCTTGCATGATATTAAGAAGAAAAAGATAATAACAAAAAAAATTTTAATAAAAAATTTTATAAACCTAGTCATAACTATCAAATCCATACTGTTTCATTTTCCTATATAACGTCCTCTCTGAAATTCCTAGTATATAAGCAGACTTAGCCTTGTTATAACCAGTAGACTTAAAAACATACTTTATGTATCTCTTCTCAAGTTCCTCAAGTGTTATTAGACTATCTTTTTCAACAAGTTCGACAAAATCAGACTCATAATACTGTTTAATCTTTGAATAGTTATCATGCATAGATAATGCTCTATTAACAATTTCAGGTGTCACTATGTTACTGTCACTCAATATTACTATTCTATCAACAACATTTTGCAATTCTCTTACATTACCTGGCCAATTATAATTTAAAAGTATCTCCATCGCCTCTTTTGATATCTCAATCTTTTTATCTGTTTTATTATTCTTCTTAAGAAAATATTCAACGAGTAAAGGTATATCCAGTATCCTCTCTCTTAGTGGTGGCAATGTAATTGTTATAACATTAAGTCTATAATATAAGTCACGTCTAAAAAGTCCCTTCTCAACCTCTACCCTAAGGTCCTTATTCGTTGCCGATATAACTCTTGTCTCAGTCTTTAATATTTTTGTTCCACCTATTCTGTTAAACTCACCTCTCTCCAAGACCCTAAGTAGTTTAACCTGAAATGTTAGAGGTAGGTCACCTATCTCATCAAGGAATATAGTTCCCTTAGTTGCAACCTCAAAAAGTCCAAGTTTACGAGTATTAGCACCTGTGAAAGCCCCCTTTTCATATCCAAACAACTCAGACTCAAGAAGATTTTCAGGTATTGCACCACAGTTTATAGGGAAAAATAACTCTTGACTCCTATTACTACTCTTATGAATGAGTCTTGCAATAAGCTCCTTACCTGTTCCACTCTCTCCCTGTATTAAAACATTACAATCTGTTTTCGATATCTCTGATACAAGCCCTATTATCTCTTTTATTTTTGAGTCATTCCCAATAAATGTTTCTTCACTTCCTATAGAAGTCTCAAGGTCAGAAATCTTTTTTTCAATAATGCTTGTTATCCTATTCTCAGTCTCCATAACCTTTTTACTATAAGCCTTAAGTATTATCTTTTCAAGTGAGGCCAGGACAAAAGGTTTACTTAAAAAGTCAAAAGCACCCACCTTTAAAGCAGCAATGCTCTTCTGTCCACTCCCATAACCAGTAAGTATTATTATTTCAACCTCAGGTTTTAAAGCCTTCATCTCTTTTAGAAGCCTCATACCATCATTTTCTTTAAGCATCATATCAAGTATGACAACATCAACAGGATTGTTCTTAAAATACTTAAAACCCTCATCAGAGCCTGAAAAAAACTCAACATTATAAGAAACAAGATCTCCACTTATTGCCCTAAGATAATCACGTATAGTAAGACCTGTCATTTCTTCATCATCTATGATTAAAAGATTAACTGTCTCTGTCTTAATATCCATTTTATTAGGTAACTCCTAATTCATATTCTTACATTATATAACTAATAACTAATATAGATAAAATTACCATTTTTTTTATGTTTTATGTTCTTACTGGTCAAATAAGAACATATTTCAGAATCAGGCTCAGAAAAAAAAGAAACAATAAGACTTCCATCCTTTTCCTCAAAACTTGAAATATTTGATGAAAATGAAGAGAGTATTACTGACAATAACCTAAAAAACAATTCATTTATATTAAGCATTTTAGATATTGACAAGTTCCTATTCTTGGTTAAAACAAGAGATATAAACCTTTCCCAGAACTCATTATCTCCCAATATTGTAGAGTCTTTTGAAATAAAAACTCTCATAAAGTCTATAAAACTGTTTAATGAATTACTTGCATCTTTCATTCTATAAACAAAAGTCTTTGAAACTTCACTAGAAGAAGATGAGAGAAAAGCCTCAATATTGACAGAAAAAACATTAGCTATATTTCCTATCTTGTGTATTATTATTTTAAAGACAGAACAAATAAAGTCATCCTTAATTAGGCTACAATTCATAAACCTTCCTAAAATTAAATATTAAAAAAATTTTTAATTAACAAGAGTAATTTATAATAATAAAAAAAATTAAAAATAAGTCAATAATTTTTCATAAAAAATAATAAATTTTAAAAAAGAGAAAATTTTTAGGAGATAGAATAATGGAAGACAAAAAGACCTCAGTTTTAGTTTTAAGAGAGATCAAAGCAATATTTGCTATAATTGCAGCAATAGCTATAGGTTCAGGAATACCAGTAGTATTATTCATTTTTGCTTATCAGAATATCCAAAATGCAACAGTAACTTCCTGGGTAATCACAGGTGTAGTAAGTATTGGAGCAATAGCAAGCAGTGTTGCAGTATTAGCATTAACAAAATTATTTAACGAAGAGCTTAAAGAACTAAAGGATGTAATAAAACAAAAAGATTAATCAATTAGTCTTATCTTAGTTAAGAGTCTAAATTGTAATAACAATCTTTAAAATTGAGGTGGGAAGTTGACCCACCTTTTTTATCTTTTGTTTAAATTTATTATTTTATTATGTTTTTTGTATTAATATAATTACTCAAAACCTTTTTTAAAAAATATTTTTTATTTAATTTACTTTTTAATTTATTTATATATGTATAAATACTTTTAAAAGAATAAAAAATGATAAAGATAGACGGAAAATTTAATACTGCAAAAATATTTACAAAAAACAGCATAGAAAAAGAGGCAGAAGATCAAATAAAAAAAATACTTGATCAAGAAATATTTGCTGGCTCAAGCATAGCAATAATGCCAGACGTACACTCAGGTAAAGGGTGTGTGATAGGGCTTACAATGACTTTAGGTAAATATATAGTCCCTAATCTTATTGGAGTTGATATAGGTTGTGGCGTTCTTGCAATAAAACTAGGAAAAGAAAAAATAAACTTTGAAAAATTAGACAATTTCATAAGAAGTCATATACCATACGGTTTTGATATAAATGATAAAAAGACTAAAGTTGACCCTAAATTTGAAGAAAAAATAATTAAAGTAAGTTCAATAATAGGAACAGAAGCTGACAGAGTATTAAAGTCAATAGGCTCTTTAGGTGGTGGAAATCACTTTATAGAGATCGATATAGATGAAAATGAAGAATATTGGTTATTAATTCACTCAGGATCAAGAAACTTTGGGCTTAAGGTGGCTGAGTTTTACCAGAAAAAAGCAAGTGAATATGTGAAGAAAAATGGGATAAATGTACCAAGGGACTTAGAGTTTTTACCAATAGAAAAAGGTGGGAACGAATATATTGATAGTATGAAAGTTGCTCAGGAAATGGCAAAAGAGAACAGACTTACAATGGCAAAAAGAATAACAGAAAAGTTTTTAAACAAAAATATGAAAGAGTGTAAGGTTATTGAATCAGTGCATAACTATATAGACTTTAATGATAACATAATAAGGAAAGGAGCGATATCAGCTCAAAGAGGGAAAGAACTTATAATTCCATTCAATATGAGAGATGGAGCAATAATAGGCATAGGAAAAGGCAATAAAGAATATAATTTTTCTGCCCCCCATGGTGCAGGAAGAAAAATGAGTAGAAATAAAGCAAAACAGACAATAAACATAGATGACTTTAAAAAGGCAATGATAGGGATATACTCAACATGTATCAGCAAGAGAACAATAGATGAGGCACCACACGCATATAAAGACACAAACGAAATACTTTCAAGAATAGATGAGACTGTTGAAATAAAATTAAGACTAAAACCAGTATACAACTTCAAAGCACCTGAGTAATATAAAACTATAAAAAAAATTTTAAATAAAAATTTTGCTTAATAAAATTTTAATTATAAATTTTATTACTGTAATTTTGATGCCCAGATAGCTCAGTCGGTAGAGCAAAGGACTGAAAATCCTTGTGTCGGTGGTTCGATTCCGCCTCTGGGCATACTCATACCTCCTCAATAAAGAGGTTAAATTGTCCAAAAAAAATATTATCTTATTATTTTTTCTAGTATTAAGTCTTATATACTGTGACATATACAAAGCTTTTAAAGAAAACAAGGTTATTATAGAGTTCTTAAACAATCAATTTTCATCGTGGAATGAGAAAGAAGATAAAATTATTAACAAATACAACACTATAATTGTCGGTAAGAACTTTACATCTGAGAATTTATGGTTAGAACTAAATAAAAATATTTTACCAAAGGCCCTTGAACTACGAGAGAATATAAACTTCTATCAGTCTAATAATAAGGAAATAATTGAAGTAAAAAAAATATACTTAGAAAAAATAGATATTATGATAGAGGGTTTAGACCTAATAAAGAGAGGTTTTGA
>Ga0308397_1001140_pt1 | contig 16122 bp, 15 predicted proteins | sample Hotspr20SampleT8_FD_202356 | JGI IMG/M metagenome (GOLD analysis project Ga0308397, IMG submission 202356) | Hot spring phototrophic mat microbial communities from Mushroom Spring, Yellowstone National Park, Wyoming, United States - 20051001_T8 ...
GCAAGTTAAGGTTTGCCCTAAAGGCACACAGGGTATTCACCCACAGAAGAAATTACTCCCAAGAGGACCCTAGAAGGTTTCTTTACTCCATAGAGCCCATAGTCAAGGAGGAAAGGTTTATAGCTATCCTTTTTCAGTTTCCAAACAGTTTTGGATACTCGGCGGAGGCTTTAAACTACATAGAAAAACTTTCTGAAGATTTTAGAGGCTTTGAGCGGGTTTTGGAAGTAAGAAATAAGGGTTTTAGAAGGGCGGACTTTTACCAATTTTTGGAGGATGTGGGTTTTTCCTTAGCCAACTGTGATGCACCTAAGGATGGTAAGTTTTTGGTGGGTCCGTGGGTGGGTGTGGGCTCTATAAACTACCTTAGACTTCACGGAAGGGACCCGGAGAACCTCTACGATTATCTTTACTCTTTGGAGGAACTGAAAAAGCTAAAGGAAAAGGTCAGAGCCCTTGGAGATAGAGAGACTTACATCTTCTTTAACAACACCGCAAAGGCAAAAGCTGTTCTGAACGCCCTCCAGATGAAACTTCTCTTTGGCATTGAGGTGGAAATTCCCCAAAGCTTGCAAAGGGCTCACGCAGAGAGGGAATGGGAGTGATCAACAGGACCTTACTATACGGAGAAGGGCTCTTTGAGACCATAAAACTCCCTCCTACGGAAGAAAGGTTAAAACTGCACTATGAGAGGCTAAAAAGTTCCGCAGAGTTCTTTGGCATTCCATGTCCAAGTTATGAGGAATTTATAAAAGACTGCCTTTTGCCAGTGGAGGAGCCTACCTACCTAAAGTTCTGCCTCCTTTCTGAGGGCGATGACTATTACGGTGGCTCATCGAAAACTTACCAAAAGCTCATAATAAAGAAAAAACTTAACCTGCCCAAGGCTCCCCTTTCTCTCAAGCGATCTCCTTACAGAAGATATTCGGAGGATCCACTATGCAAACACAAAACTACCAGCTATCTTTTTAATGTTTTGGTTAAAAGGGACGCCCTCAGGGGTGGTTTTTACGATGGCATAGTGATCAACGAGAGGGAAGAAGTGTGCGAGACATCCTCCGCCAATTTGCTCTTTTTGAAGGGAAGCAAATTCTACACACCCGCGGTGGAATGTGGAAGGCTTGAGGGGACTACCCTAAGGCTCTTGAAAGCCCGCGTAGAGGTTAAAGAGGAACGCATAAGAGTTGATAGATTGGAGGAATTTGATGGTGTCTTTTTGTTAAATGCCCTAATAGACTGTTTGCCCGCAGAGATTAGTGGGACCAATTTAAAAGTTCTTCCAGAAGTGGCAGAGTATGTGGTTAAAATATTAAAGGCTGGGGGTGTGGCGGAACTGGCAGACGCAGGGGACTTAAAATCCCCAGGGGAAAACCCCCGTGAGGGTTCGAGTCCCTCCACCCCCACTTGAAAGAGATGATTTTGTCCGACAGGAGCATAAAAAGGCTCATACAGGAAGGAAGGCTTGGTATAGAGCCACTTAAGGAGGAAAACATTCAGGCATCCTCCATAGACCTCACCCTCGGAGAGGATGTGATTTTCTACAGGGTGGATTTTATTGACGTCAGGGCGGAGGAGTTGTCTGTGGAAAGAAGGGGCATCCCCCAAGAGGGTATAGTCATAGAGCCAAAGTCCTTTTTACTTGCCACTACCTTGGAGTATATAAGGCTATCGGAGGACATTACTGCCTTTGTGGAGGGTCGATCCTCTTTGGGAAGGCTGGGGCTCTTCATTGAAAACGCAGGATGGGTAGATGCAGGCTTTGAGGGGCAGATCACCCTTGAGCTATACAATGCCAACAGCGTGCCCATAAGGCTTTACAAAGGAATGAAGATATGCCAGATCGTGCTGGCGAGGTTAGACCAACCCGCAGAAAGACCATACAGGGGCAAATACTTTGGGCAGAGGGGCGCTACGCCCTCAAAGATCTTTGTGGATTTTGGCACATGAAGATGTCTTTGCCTTTTCCAAGCTTTCAAGCTTTTTCTTTATCCAATCTTTCCTTAACTTCTCTTGCTTCCTTCTTTATCTCTTTGTCCTCCCATCAACAAGAAAACACAGGGGCTTTTTTTAGGAACTCAAGCAATTTTGGTTTATAATTTATATTATTATACTTTGAGTGAAAAATTAGTGTTTTTTTAAAATTTAAAAAAGAGATCCTTCGGACTAAAGTCCTCAGGATGACAGAGAAAGATTAAATGATAAGCATCAGAGAAAGGGTAATCTTATTTGTCATTCTGAGCGAAGCGAAGAATCTCATACTTTTGTTGAATTTCTCACCCAAGGTATTTTGGTTTATAATTTATATTATTATGCTCCATACCCTTAAATCTGCCCTAAGGGAAGATACGCCCACTGTCCTTAGCTCCGCGGACCTGAGGACCGCCTCCGAAGTAATATGGAGCTCTGGTAGGGGCTTTGTGGTAATTTTGGAGGGAGAGGTTCCCGTGGGCATACTGACGGAGAGGGACCTTTCAAAAGCTATCGCCCAAAATATTTCCCTTGACGCACCCGTTCAGGGGGTGATGACAAAAAACCTCATTACCCTTAGGTGGGATAGCCCCTTGCACTATGGGCTTGAGGTGATGCTTGAAAACAACATAAGAAGGCTGGTTTTGGTCTCCGAGGAGGGCAAGTTCGTAGGTGTGGTAAGCATGGAGGATCTAACAAGGCCAATGGATAAATCTGCCCTCGTCAAGGAGTTAAAAATAAAAGACATAGTCCTGAAAAACTCTCCAATAACCGCGCCACACACCATGACCACCCGTGATTCCGCTAAGTTAATGTGGGAGGAAAGGATCGGGTGCCTGCCCGTCCTTAAGGATGAAAAGCTCTACGGCATAATCACGGAGAGGGATATAGCCAGGCTAACCGCGGAGGGTCTTTTGGATGAACCTTTGGAGAGGACTGCCACAAAACCCGTCATAATAGTCTCTTCTGAGGATACACTCGCCTACGCAAGCAATCTAATGGAAGAAAAGAAGATAAGGCATTTGGTGGTGGTAGAGGGTGAAAGGGTGATGGGGGTGATAAGTCATAGGGATATTGCAAGACTTTTGGGTGAAGGCTGGACAAGACACATAGAGGAAAAGCTTAGGCATGCCAAAGCAATCCTTGAGCTCTTCCCAGAGTGCGTAATAGAAGCCCTCGATTATGGCGATTATCAAATGGTGGTGTGGGAAAACAAAAAGGTAAAGGAAAAGCTGGGAAGCTTTATAGACAGAAGGCTTGATGAAATATTCCCAGAAAGGGACTGGGTTTATGTGTATTACAAGCTTAAGAAAGAAGGCAAGGTGGAAGTCTTTAGGAGTATAGAGGGTAAGGGAATATTTAAGGATGGAAGGTATTACGAGCTATCCGCCTCCTACCTACCCCTTGAAGACCAAAGGGCAAAGGGTAGAATAAAGCTCATAGTAAGGGACATAACAGAGGAGCTTGAAAAACAGCAGGGGTCAATAAGGCAGTTGGAGATTTTACAAAAGGTAATAAACTCCACCGATGAGATGATCATCATATACTCCGCAGAAACAGGCAAGTTCAAAATGTGGAACAACTCAGTAAAGGCAAAGCTCGGCTACACGGACTCGGAGCTGGAAACCAAAACCATCCTTGACATAAACCTCCTTGACCCAGAGGTATTGGCTGAAAACATACAAAAGATCGTCCGTCAGTGGTTGGTAATAAGGGGAAGGAGGTTATACAAAACCGCCTTTGGAAAGACGCTCCCGGTGGATATCTCCGCAACTCACCTTTTGCTGAACGGAGAGAACTGTGTGCTTGTGGTGGCAAGGGATATATCCTACGAGCAAAAGCTTGAGGAGGAACTCAAAGACAAAGTGCGAAAGCTGGAGACTATGCACCAGTTTATTTTGAACCTGAACAGATGCACCTCGGAGGGAGAGGCATACAACCTTTTGGCACACACCCTAAGAAATCAAGTGGGTGTAGACTTGGTGGTTGTGTATAGAGTCAACCCATCCTTAAACAAAGTGCAGGACAAACTGGTCTACGGTAAGGGCGAGTATTCAGCCTGTCTGGAGGAAGGGCCCCTTTACTGCAAGGTCTTTAACTCACCCCAACCCTTTGTGGTTCAAGACCATAGCTCATACTCCTGCCCCCCCTTTAGGTCAGAGTTTGGCTCTTATATATGCATCTCGGTGGTATCCTCCGGAAGAACCATAGCCATACTTTCCCTAATTTCCTACGAAGAGAATTTCTTCAGCCCAGATAGGGTTAGCTACATACAGGACCTTATCCATACCTTCTCTCCCTTTGTTTCTAACCTTAGACTAATAGAGATCAACAGGGAGCTCTCCATAAAGGACCCGCTAACAGGCTTATACAACAGGCGCTTTGCCATGGAATTTCTCACCAAAGAGCTTGAGAAGGCAAAGAGATACAAAAAGCACCTCTCCCTTGTGATGGCGGACCTGGACGACTTTAAGAAGATCAACGATACTTACGGGCATGCGGTTGGAGACATGTGCCTTAAAACCTTTGCCAACACCCTATTAAAACACCTCAGGTCTGCAGACATTGCGGTGCGTTGGGGCGGTGAGGAGTTCTTGCTTGTGCTTCCGGAGACTCCAAAGGAGGTTTGCAAAGACATCGTGCATAGGCTGAGGGATGCCGTAAAGATGGAAGGCATGGTGGTGGGGTTAGGATATGTGCTACTAACCGCCAGCTGGGGAGTTGCCAGCTATCCGGAGGATGGGGAGGATTTGGAAGAGCTCTTAAAGATTGCAGACGACAGATGCTACATAGCAAAGAAGAGCGGGAAGGATAGGGTAGTTGTGGATTAAAGTTGTGTTGTAGTTTTAAAGTTTTTTAAATTTATGATTTAATAGTATTAAAAACATTAGGAGGGATTAACCATGGAAAGACCCACTCCAAAGGATGTGGAAAGGCTGGTGCCAGAGGACAAGTTCTTGGTTTCCAAAACAGACTCAAGGGGTGTAATAACCTACGCCAACGAGGTGTTCATTGAAGTTTCTGGCTACACAGAAGAAGAGCTCATAGGAAAGCCCCATAACATCATCCGGCATCCGGACATGCCAAGAACCGCCTTTAAACTGCTATGGGACACCATAAAGAGCGGAAGGGAATTTTGGGGCTATGTGAAAAACATGGCAAAGGATGGTAGTTATTATTGGGTTTTTGCCCACGTGACGCCCACCTTTGACAGCTCCGGGAACGTCGTTGGCTATCAGTCAGACAGAAGGCCAGTTCTCAACAGAGAGCTTTTGAAGAACGTTATAGAACCACTTTATGCCAAGATAAGGTCTGCGGAGGCTATGGGTGGCATACCCGCCGGCATGGAGGTGCTGAAATCTGCACTTGGGGACAAGGACTACGAGGAGTTTATATTCACCGTTACCTTTGGAGAGATTTTGAAGTAAGGGAGTAATGAGAAAAATTAGCTCAGTGGTCTCTATTCACTATGCTTTCAATAAGCTGGACGAGGGCTTGGCTGTATTCAAACTTACCAACAAACTCCAAAACCGGTGCGATTTCCTCCTCCGCCCGTCTTTTTGTGTTTTCCACGCCACCCAGCAAAACCACCCTTTCCCTTAGTTCCTCTGTGTTCCCTCTGCCACACCTTTCCAAAACCCACTGCGGGTCCAAGTGGTTCAAAACAGAGAGTAATGGATAGGTGCATTTGCCCTCCCTCAGGTCGTTGCCCACAGGCTTTCCAAGGCGTTCTTCCGAGGATGAGTAATCTAAAGCATCATCTATAAGTTGGAACGCCCTGCCAACTTTCAAGCCCATCTGGAAAAACTCCTCCGCAAGAGGGCTCTCCGCCATTAGGGCACCCACGCCCATGCTTGCCCCAAAGAGGGCACCCGTCTTTCCGTCTATTATTCTGAAGTATTCCTCCTCTGAAATGGGCTTTCCGAGGGCTAAAAGCTCCAAAAGCTGAGATTGGGACATGTGCATAACTGCCCGGCTGACCATCTCCACCGCCTGAAGGTTGCCGTAATTGGCATAAAGCCAGAGGGCTTTTGCGTAAAAGTAGTCTCCCCCAAGAACTACCGCCTGATTGCCAAAAAGGGCGTTGGCAGAAGGTCTTCCCCTCCGAGTATGTGCCCCATCCACCACATCGTCATGGAGCAAAGAAGCCATGTGTATGTATTCTATGCCCACCGCCAAAGGAACCACCCTTTCCACATCTCCCCCAAGCATCCTGCAAACTTCCATCATAAGCAAAGGTCTGAGCCTTTTCCCACCCGCAGAGAGTATGTGTCTTCCCACATCTTCTACGAGCCTTATCTCTGGGTCCAAGTAATCAAGCATAAACTGGTTAAACTGGCTAAGCTCCAACATCTAAGGAAAATTATAAGCACTGTTTAAACTTTTAACGGTAGTTCTTTTACCCTGTGGTTTTGAAATCTTTTAATTAGCTTCATAAAAATAAGGGAAGTCATGTATGCATCCTCAAGGGCATCGTGAAGGTTGGACGTGGGCAAGTTTAGCCTCTTGGTAAGCTCCTCCAGGGTGGGTATTTGGTCCTTCTCGGAGAGCAGGTCTATCACGTCCAAGTGGTAAGGATAGAAGGCACCGTTGCAGGCATCTTTTATTAGGTTTCTCATAACCGCGATGTCTATATCTACAAAATAGCCCACCAAAAGGCAACCCCTGGAAAACTCAAGGAACCTCTCGCAGGCTTCCTTAGGAGAAATTCCTTCCTTTAGATCCTCCGGAGTTATTCCGTGCACCTTTATGCTCTCTAAGGTGTCCATAGAAACTTTGAGTTTTAGGTTTAGGCTGTCGGAAAACTTTAAAGTTAGCCCTTGCAGGCGGAAGGCACCTATGCTGAGAACCTTAGCCCTCTTGAGGTCTGTTCCCGTGGTTTCTGTATCAAAGACAACAAAGCAATGCTCTTTTACGGGCTTATTGAGGTCTATCTCCCAGTTAAAAGCATCAAAGCTTTCTTTGTAGAGCTTTCTGTAAAACCATCTCTTTAGCTCAGTTAAGTTCATTGAGAAAGCTCATAACAGCTTTTCCAATTATAAATTATATTGTGATTGTGGAGGTAAAAATGGCGGTAAAAGAGATAATGGATACACTTGCCGATCAGACGGTGGCTAACAAAAAGCTCTCTGAACTTGTAAAGGATATAAGGCTTGTGGGAAATGTCCTTGAGGTTATATTCATGCTACCGGATAGAACCTTAGAGTCGGAGATAAGGGAAAAGGTTATGCAAGCCTTAAAGGGTGTGGAGGGCATAGGAGAAGTGAGGGTCAGGTTTGCGGACATGGCTCCCCCTCCACAGCAAAGCCCAGCCTTTCAGAGGAGAAGACTTCCCAGTATAAAGCATCTCATCGTGGTGGGCAGTGGAAAGGGTGGTGTGGGCAAATCTACCGTGGCGGTCAATTTGGCGGTTGCCTTTTCCAAACTTGGCTACAAGGTGGGACTTTTGGACGCGGACATTTACGGACCCAGCGTACCCACCATGCTTGGCATAAAAAACCAAAAGGTGGAGGTGGAGGCCTTCCAGCGGATCATCCCCGCAGAAAAATACGGAATGAAGGTCATGTCCATAGGCTTTCTGCTACCCTCCGAGGATACACCCTTAATATGGCGCGGTCCTATGCTCATGAAGGCACTGACGCAATTTCTCTTTGATGTGAAGTGGGGCAGTTTGGACTTCTTGGTTTTGGACCTGCCACCGGGCACGGGTGATGTGCAACTGACCCTTGCCCAAACGGTGGAGATGGACGGTGCAATTGTGGTAACAACTCCTCAGGATGTAGCCCTTGCAGACGTGAAAAAGGCGGTGGTTATGTTCAAGGAGGTAGGCGTGCCCGTGCTCGGAGTTATAGAAAACATGGCATACTTTGTGTGCCCAGAAACTGGCAACAAATACTACATTTTTGGAAAGGGAAGGGTGCTCGGTTTTGCCCAAGCCTATAACTTGAGCGTTTTAGGTTCTATCCCCATAGAGCCGGAGGTTTCGGAAACCTCCGATACGGGAGTGCCAGTGGTAGAGAGCTATCCAGAATCTTCATCCGCAAACGCCTTTTTAAACATAGCAAAAATCATTAGCCAAGAACTTGAAAGGAGGTAAGACATGTTTATACAAAAGCTTGGCAAAAGGGTTGTTTATTTAGACCACATAGCGTCAACGCCCGTAGCCCAAGAGGTTATAGAAGCAATGCTACCCTACTTTAGGGAACACTTTGGCAACCCTACCTCTTTGCACAGCTTTGGGCAAGTTGCCAAAAAGGCTATAAACAACGCAAGGGAAAAGATAGCCCAGCTTATAAATGCAAACTCTCCGGAGGAGATCATCTTTACCTCTGGTGGTATAGAAGCCAACAACTTGGCAATAAAGGGTATAGCCAAGGCATACGAAAAGAGGGGAAGGCACATAGTTTCAACCGAGATAGAGCACCACTCCATCCTGCACCCCCTAAAGACCTTGGAAAGGGAAGGATGGGAGGTAACCTATCTAAAGCCGGACAGGTATGGGCTCATCCATCCGGACCAGGTGAGGGAAGCAGTAAGAAACGACACAGTTTTAGTTAGCATAGGACACTCCAACAGGGAGATCGGCACCATCCAGAACATAAAGGAGCTTGTAAAGGCTGCAAAGGAAAAGAACCCTAAGGTAATATTCCATACGGATGCCTGTCCTACCTTGGGACACTATCCGGTGGACCTGCAGGATTGGGGCGTGGATGCGGCGTCCTTTACTGCCCATCTCATGTATGGACCTAAGGGTGTGGGTGCCTTATGGACTAGGAAAGGTGTAAAGATCAGACCCCTGATAGAGGGTGGCACCCAAGAGAGGGGCGTCCGGGCTGGCACGGAGAATGTGCCGGGCATTGTGGGCTTTGGTGCAGCGGCAGAGTTAGCCATGAAGGAGCTTGAGGACAGAATGACAAGGCTCTCTTACTACAGAGACAGGCTCAAAAAAGTCATTGAAGATAAGCTTGATTACATAGAATTTACAGGACATCCCACCCAAAGACTGCCCCATCACCTTTCCCTGATCGTTCATCTCATAGAGGGAGAGGCAATGCTTTTAAGGTTAGACCTAATGGGAGTGGAAACCGCCTCCGGTTCTGCGTGCGTATCTTTGGCACTAAAGCAATCCCACGTGCTCTTTGCCGTAGGAGTTCCCAAAGAGGTTGCCAACGGCTCCTTGGTCTTTAGCTTTGGAAGGGATAACACAGAAGAGGATGTGGATTATGTGGCGGAGGAATTTCCCAAGACGGTAAAACTTTTAAGGGAGCTCTCCCCCTTCAACCCGGAGAATTGGGAGCAGTATGTGAAAGGTAAAAAGTGAGCTTTTCCTCCACCAGCTTTAGGTCCTCCTCCGTATCTACGCCATGATAGTAATTTTGGCTGAGGAGGACCTTGATCTTTATTCCCATCTCCAAGAGGCGGAGCTGTTCAAGGGACTCAAGCCTTTCCAAGTGGGAAGGTTGCCAGCGCACAAAATCCATCAAAACATCCTTTCTGAAGGCATATATGCCCACATGCTTGAGAGGATAAAAGCTGTCCTCCTGCTTTAGGTAGGGAATGGGGCTCCTTGAAAAGTAGAGGGCGTATTGGTCTCTGTCCAGAACCACCTTCACAGAGGATGGATCCCCGTAGGCGTCCGGGTCCCTAACTGCCAGTGTTGCCACGGGGCTCTCTTCAAGGGCTAAAAATAGCCTTTGCACATCCTCTTTATAGACAAAGGGCTCATCCCCCTGATAGTTTATAACAAAATCCACGTCCAAGTTTTTAACCACATGGGCAACCCGGTCGCACCCGGAGGGTATATCCGACGGAGTAAAAACCACCTTAACGGGTAGGTCCCTTACCGCCTCTGGAATTTTTTCACTATCCACCGCAAGGATAACATCCTCCCCAGTCCTCAAACAACCCTCCACCACCCACCTTATAAGTGGCTTTCCTTTTATGATCTGAAGTGGCTTTTCCTTAAGCCTTGAAGAGCCAAGCCTTGATGGAATGACGATCAGCTTACGCATCCTCTACGGGCTTCCACTCTTCTATATCACATCCTACCTGCCTCAATCCCTCCTCTATGGTGTTCTGCAAAAGCTGTTTGGTGATGTTCCCTCTGTGGGCTATCACCTCCAACCTCAGTTCCACCTCTTCAAACTTTTCTGGTATGAGCCTCAAGGTGCGTGCCACATCCGGAAGCCTCCCAGCGGGAACCCTTACCCTCAAACGGAACTCCCTTATTGAATGGCTACTGTGTTCTACACCCATCAAACTTGTAGGAGACGGACTTTCATAAAAATCACTACCCGTAGGTTGGCTCACCTGCCCCTTTCCTTTATCTTCTTCCGAAGGTATAGGTTCAATCTCTTCTTCCTCTTTCTCTATGCACAGCTCCCTCTTTATCAAAATTTCTCCTTCCTCAAAGCTTGGCTCTGCCAAAGTGCCAAAATACCTACAGACCGGACCATCCTCGGATAGAACACCCAAGCCAAAAAGTTTCTCTCTTACACCTTCACCTATTGAGTTTTTGAGCACATCCTTTGAGCTGAGCCTTGGCATTCCGGGGGTTTTATAAAAGACCTCAAGGAGGGGCTTTGTAGGTATATACTCCCCTGTTATGAGGAATTGATTATCTATGTAAAATGGCGTTAGCTTCTCGTAAATTACATTCTCGCTCCTCAGCCGGTCGTAAATTTTCTTGTCTATGCGTTCTATACCTCGGACGGGCATTCCCAAGTCTATTTCTTCTACCTTTTCCTTTCCTGCGTAGAGCACGAGGCGGTATAGCCTTCTGAGAAGCTCCTTTGTCCCCTTTTTAAAGTCTTCCACTTTTTCCTTTACCTTTCTCTTGTCTTGCTCGGTAAGGGTTAAGTTTGTGTCTTGCTCTATCTCTTGCCAAGCCATGCCTTCTGCGAGCTGTCTTTGAAAGCCCACCCTTTCCTGCTCGTAGGGACAGAGGAAAAAGAGGACATTTTTATATACCCTTGGCTTTTGCCCGCAGTAATCTATGTAATCCTTTGCGTCCTCCTTGTTTTCCAGGACTATAAGCTTTAGCCTGTCTGTGTCTGGAATATCCTTTGTATCACTTGGGAAGGGGTATATATCAAAGTATTGGGAGCCTCCGAGGGCTTCTCTTAGCAAGCTCCTTTCCTTTTCCTTAATTTTGATCAGGTCTATGTTTTCAAGCTTGGCAAAAAGGACACGGTTCAAGTTGGGTGTGGAGTTAAAGTAGTAGGGATTCCTACTGTTGGCAAGGTAAAAGAGCTTTTCTTCCAAGTGCATCAATGTGGTGTCTATTATGCTACTTTCTACGCTCGGCTCTGCACAGGCGAGCTTTAGCTCGGAAACATTAGCACCCCTATCTATACCCGCAGAAAAGGAATACATAAATATAGCGGTTGCACACCGCGTTCCAAAGCGGTAAGGTCTGTAAGAATCTCCAAGATCCGTATCTACCTTTTTAGCCCTGGCGGACTGGTCTGTGATGTCCTCCGCTATGACACTTTCATAATTTCTCTCTATATGTTTAAGTAGCTCCTCCCTTATATCCTTGTTGGAAAGGTCAAAGTCCGAGAGCCTTATAAAGGGACGCACAGAATCCTTTAGGGAATAGACCACTAGGGCAAGAAGCCTGAGGATGCCCCTTGTCCTTTGAAAGCTTGGAAAGGAGCCCCAACGGTGATACAAAACCTCTATTACCTCTGGCTGGAAGGGATAGCTCCTTAGGAACTTTTCCCTGTATGTATGCCTATCCTCTAACAGTAGGTTTTCTCTTTCCAAATAGTCCAAAAACTCCTCTATGTTCTCTCTGGCACAGGCCTGGTCTATGTGCTCAAAGAGCCTTTTTGTGATCACGCTGGGGACCTCTTCGTCCCCTATGGGTGTTCGCACCTTTTCCAACCTTCCCGCAATCTTTTGGAGCTGTTGGGACATTCTCTCGGCGTTCTCGTCGTAGTATTCAAGCTGGCTTGAGGGCACGCTTACCACCAACGCAGTTTGAGGGGGCAAAGAAACCGCTTCCGTTAGCTCCTGCATAAAGGCTAAGGTTTGGGCACCGAGGTTAGACTGCCCCACCTCCACCCCCGCACACTTAACCGCATACTCCAAAAGCTCGTCCATCAAAATCAAAAGGGGTTGATGTTCAGAGAGTAGCTTTAATACCTTGTCCCTTCCGGGGGAAATATCGCCCTTTAAAAGCTCCACCTTTCCCCTTAGCTGTCTTTCTATCTCTTCCCAAAGCCTTGTATCCCTTGGGTCAAAGACCGTTCCCACAAAAACAACCACATTGGCTTTTATTTCCCTTGCCTTGTGGTATAGGGCTATGAGGGAGTGCGTTTTTCCTCCACCAAAGGGCGTTTGCAGTTGGATTACCGGGTCTCCTCCCTCTCCTTTTAGCCTTTTAGTCACCGTGTCTAAAAGGTCCCTAAGCCCCTTTGTGATGTAGGTTCTATTCCAAAAGTCTTGGGGGTTTTTGTATTCCTCCGGTCCCTCTCCGTTGAATACGCTCCAAAGGTCTGCGGCATATACGCTCAGGTCAAACCTTCCTTCCCTTATATCCCTGTGTGGTCTTGCACACATCACAAAGGGCTTCATTCAAACAACCCCCTTTGTTTGGTCTCTATTCTTAATTTTGCCATAACTCTTTTACTCTCTGCCAAAAATCCCTCAAGCAATCTCTTTTCGTCGTTGCCCGGCGGTAGAACCTCGCTGATAGCTTGGCAGGTTCTATAAAAGTAGTCCTTATCTCCGTAGCCCGTGGTAGATAGCACCTCTTTTAGCTCTTCTCTCTGGTTTTTGCTCCAAAGAAGTAAAACCCAATGGATCACATCTATCATATCCTTTTCCCTCTGGCTTTCTATCTCTTCTATCTTCCTGTCGGTGGGTCCCAAAAGCCTAACCTTGTCCTTTTCTATTCTTATAAAGTTCCTTGACTTACCAAGTTCTATCCCTAAGCCCTGGGCTAACTTTCTGGCATCGTCGTAATTAACCGCGGAAGAGCCATAAGCCCAACGCCAAAGCACATAAAACCTCGTAAGGGCACTTAGCACCTGGGCTATGCCATTGTGGAATATCTGCTTGATTACATAGTCTGTTATTGTTTCTCTGATCAACTCCAATATTCTGTCCGCCCTTATCAACTCTCCTTCGTATGTCATAACCTTGTTGTATCTTCCAAACACCTTTAGGGCAGGACCAATGCAAGACACAAAAAAATCCGCCCCTCTAATTCCCTCCTTCCAAACCTCCTCCGCAGTCCTTTCTACCTCTTTTATGACCTCCTTTTTAACCTCTTCAAACCATCCCAACTCTTCCCTTTCAAGCTTCCGGCACACTATGTATATGGAGCTTGCCAAAGCGGCAGAATCTTGAGCCCTAAGCCTTGATTTCATCTCGGTGTCTATGGGCCAACTGGCAGTGATAACTAACCCAGAATCCAAAAGGGAGTTTATTAGTGTTTCCCACCCTGTAGTAGATTTGTGGGTATATACGATTACCACAATGCCATTGGGTTTTAAAACCCTGTGTATTTCTTGAAAGGCTTTTTTGAGCATGTCTTCAAAGAACTTTTTTCCTGCTTCGTAGCCACCTTCTATGTGGGAATAGGCTACTATTTCCTTTGATTTGGGAGTTAAAGGAGTGGAAAAGAGCTCTGGGTATATGTCACCCAAGCTACGCTTTAGCCAAACATAAAAAAAATCTGAAAGGTAAGAGTAGGGCACATTGTCGTAGTATGGCGGGTCTGTGAATATGGCATCAAAGTAGTTGTCGGGATAAGGAAGCTCGGTGGCGGACGATTGAAGAACAGTGGGAACTAAGATTTTTTTCATTTTTGTCTTCCACTCCACAGTGTTAAAAATTATATAGCCTTCTTCCAGTCAGACTTGACAGATAAAAAATTTTGCGTCAAATTAAGGAAACTATGCCAAGGGCAATAGACCTTGAACTTTTGCAACTGCTTGAGGACAAGCTCGGGAAAGAGACCGCAAGGAAAGTAGCACAGGCAATAGAGTTAGGGCTTGAGGTTATGGAAAAAAGGGCAGAGGAACTTGCCATCCAGAAAAAGCTTGAACTAAGGGATGAGCTTACAAAGGAATTGGCAAGCAAGGCGGACATCCAAGTCTTAAAGACGGAAATACAGGCAGTTAGGACAGAAATGCAAGCTATGGAGGAAAGGCTGGAGGCAAAGATTGATAAAGTCAGGACAGAGCTTTCTGCAAAGATTGAGAATGAAATCCTAAAGCTTGACCGCAAATTTACCATAATGTTTATCATTCTCCTTTTCACGCTGATACTTGTTAATCAAAACGCCCTTGAGTTTTTGTTGAAGGTTTTGGGATTGATAAAGTGATATATTTTTAAAGCCATGGCAAGGGCAATAGACCTTGAACTTTTGCAACTGCTTGAGGACAAGCTCGGGAAGGAAACCGCAAGAAAGGTAGCACAGGCAATAGAGTTAGGGCTTGAGGTTATGGAAAAAAGGGCAGAGGAACTGGCCATCCAGAAAAAGCTTGAACTAAGGGATGAGCTTACAAAGGAATTGGCAAGCAAGGCGGACATCCAAGTCTTAAAGACGGAAATACAAACAGTTAGGACAGAAATGCAAGCTATGGAACAAAGGTTGGAGGCAAAAATAGAGTTAGTCAGAAAGGAACTTGATGGCAAGATTGATAAAGTAGGGGCAGAGCTTGGTGGCAAGATTGACAAAGTAAGGGCAGAGCTTGATGGGAAGATTGACAAGTTTAAAGCAGAGCTTTCTGCAAAGATTGAGAATGAAATCCTAAAGCTTGACCGCAAATTTACCATAATGTTTATCATTCTCCTTTTCACGCTGATACTTGTTAATCAAAATGCCCTTGAGTTTTTGTTGAAGGTTTTGGGATTGATAAAGTGATATATTTTTAAAGCCATGGCAAGGGCAATAGACCTTGAACTTTTACAACTCCTTGAGGACAAGCTCGGGAAGGAGACCGCAAGGAAAGTAGCACAGGCGATAGAGTTAGGGCTTGAGGTTATGGAAAAGAGGGCAGAGGAACTTGCCATCCAGAAAAAGCTTGAACTAAGGGATGAGCTTACAAAGGAATTGGCAAGCAAGGCGGACATCCAAGTCTTAAAGACGGAAATACAGGCAGTTAGGACAGAAATGCAAGCTATGGAGGAAAGGCTGGAGGCAAAAATAGAGTTAGTCAGAAGGGAACTTGATGGAAAGATTGAAAGAGAAATTCTAAAACTTGAACACAAGCTTGAACACAAATTTAACATCATAATGTTTTTTATTATAATTTCCACTCTTATAATTCTTTTTAATATTAACAAAGACGCCCTTGAGTTTTTGTTGAAAGTTTTGGGATTGATAAAGTGATATATTTTTAAAGCTATGGCAAGGGCAATAGACCTTGAACTTTTACAATTGCTTGAGGACAAGCTTGGAAAGGAAGCCGCAAGAAAAGTAGCACAAGCGATAGAGGTAGGGCTTGAGGTTTTGGAAAAGAGAGCAGAAGAGCTTGCCATTCAAAAAAAGCTTGAGCTAAGGGATGAGCTTACAAAGGAGTTGGCAAGCAAAGCGGACTTATTGGCATTAAGAGCGGAAATGCAAGCCATGGAGGAAAGGCTCTCCGCAAAAATAGAGTTAGTCAGAAAAGAACTTAGTGGCGAGATTGACAAGGTTAAAACAGAACTTGATGGCAAGATTGACAAAGTAAGGGCAGAGCTTAGGGAAGAAATCTTAAGGCTTGACCGCAAATTTACCATACTGTTTATCATTCTCTTTTTCACGCTGATACTTGTTAATCAAAATGTCCTTGAGTTTTTGTTGAAGGTTTTGGGATTGATAAAGTGATATATTTTTAAAACTATGGCAAGGGCAATAGACCTTGAACTTTTACAATTGCTTGAGGACAAGCTCGGGAAGGAGACCGCAAGAAAAGTAGCACAGGCGATAGAGTTAGGGCTGGAGGTTATGGAAAAAAGGGCAGAGGAACCTGCCATCCAGAAAAAGCTTGAGCTAAGGGATGAGCTTACAAAGGAATTGGCAAGCAAGGCGGACATCCAAGTCTTAAATACAGAAATACAAACAGTTAGGACAGAAATGCAAGCTATGGAACAAAGGTTGGAGGCAAAAATAGAGTTAGTCAGAAAGGAACTTGGTGGCGAGATTAACAAGGTTAA
>Ga0308397_1001141_pt1 | contig 16117 bp, 14 predicted proteins | sample Hotspr20SampleT8_FD_202356 | JGI IMG/M metagenome (GOLD analysis project Ga0308397, IMG submission 202356) | Hot spring phototrophic mat microbial communities from Mushroom Spring, Yellowstone National Park, Wyoming, United States - 20051001_T8 ...
TGGATCCTTCTTCCTGGCAAGGATGGATCGGAGCCGGCTAAAGGGTGTTGGTTCGCTGGAACATTGAAACTTCTTCATTCTACCAGTTCATTCTACCAGATTATGGGAGGACCGCAATTCAGCCTGCCTTCGGAACTGCGCATGGTACAACGCATGATAGGCCCCCTTCGCCTCCAGGAGACTCCTATGGGTTCCCCTTTCCACGATGCGCCCCTCCTGCAGGAGGAGAATCACATCCGCATCACGAATAGTAGACAACCGATGGGCAATGACAATACTGATGCGCCCTTTACGAAGTCTTCCCAACGCCCGTTGGATGTGAAGCTCCGTTCGGGTATCCACGTTACTGGTAGCCTCATCCAGTACGAGGATCGGCGGATTCGCCAGTAACGCACGGGCAAGGCTGATCAATTGCCGCTCTCCCTGGCTGATGTTGAGGCCTTCATCGGTCAGCAGTGTATCATAACCTTTGGGGAGCCTACGGATAAAGGGGTCTGCTTCGGCCAATCGCGCTGCCTCCAACACTTCCTCATCCGTAGCATCCAGACGACCATACCGTATGTTCTCTCGCACCGTGGAGGAGAAAAGGTAGGTATCTTGCAGCACGATGCCCAAGGCACTGCGGACAACAGCTGTGGGAATCCCACGGATATCCCGCTCATCGAATAGAATCCTTCCTCGACTTGGCTCATAGAAGCGTGCGAGGAGACTCACCAGAGTGGTTTTTCCCGCCCCCGTAGGCCCCACGATGGCGATGGTTTTTCCCCTACACGCTTCGAAATCGAGATCCCGGAGAACAGGAACCTCGGGAAGGTAGGAAAAATGAACATCGACGAACTCTATTCGATTCACCTCCAGGGGGCTTCCGTCCTTTGAATCTCCGTTTTTGTCAACCTCCGGGCTTTCATCCAGGATCTCGAACACCCGTTCAGCCCCTGCCAGAGCGGCCTGGAGCAGATTTACCTGATTGGCCAGTTCGTTTAGGGGACGCATGAATTGACGGGAGTACTGGAGGAAGCTCGCTACGATCCCTACCGAAAGGCTTCCCCGGAGCACCAACCATCCTCCGCCCACGGCGGTGGAAAGGAAACTCAGGTTATTCATCAGGTTCATCAAGGGAGGAACGGTTCCCGCAAGGATCTGAGCCCAGATTCCCTGTTTCCTCAGTTCCCGATTGATCCTCGCGAACCTATCCGACACCTTCCTTTCTCCGGTGAAGGCCTTCACGATCCAGATTCCCGTTATCGATTCCTCGATCAACCCGTTTAGATTCCCCAAAGCCTTCTGCTGGAGGGAAAAGGCCTGACGGGTATTATGGGACAGAAGGGTAGTCACGAGAAACCCGAGGGGAATTACCATGAGGGTCAGTAGAGTCAGAAGAGGGCTCAAGAACACCATCATGAGGAAAGCTCCCGTGAGGGTAATGAAACTGGAGAACACCTGAAGGATTCCTTGGGAAAGGGTCATGTTGATATTTTCGATATCGTTGGTCATCCGACTCATCAAATCGCCGTGTGACCGCCGATCGAAGAACGCCACAGGAAGATTCTGTAGATGCTGAAACAGCCTTTCCCGTATCCTATATACCACATCCTGGGAGATGCCTGCCATGAGGTAATACTGCAGAAACGTACACACCCCTCCCACAATGTACAGCGCCAATAACTGGATCAGGAGAGTTTTCAAAGCGACGAAATCGACCTTGCCTGACCCGCCTACGAAGGTGTCCACCACTCTCCCGATCCAATAGGGACCGAGCAGGTTCGACAGGGAAGCGATGAACACCAGCACGAATACGAAGAGGAGGGCGATCCATCCTCCAGAAAGGAATTCCACCATCCTCCCCAGGGTACGTCTCGTGTTCCTCGGTTTCTCCTTGGGTCCCAGGTAGACAGGACCTCCGGGAGCTCTTCCAGGACGGAAGGCCATACCCATAGCGTGGGAAGGCCGCCCGAATCCGCTTTCCCCTTTAGGTTCCCCCATTTTGTAACTCCTCCTCCATCTGAGATCGAAAGATATCCTGATAGATGGGGTTGCGCCGGAGCAACTCTCTATGGGTTCCCCAACCCACCGCTCTCCCTTTCTCGAGGACCAGAATCGAATCGGCGAAAACTACCGAACTGATTCGTTGGGTTACCACGATCACCGTGGTTCCCGTTAAGGATCGCAGTCCCTCTTGAATGGAGGCCTCCGTCGCAAGGTCCACCGCGCTGGTGGCATCATCCAGAAGCAGAAGGGAAGGCTTTTTCAGCAGTGCTCGAGCCAGGGAGATCCTCTGCTTCTGGCCCCCCGAAAGAGTTGCCCCCCTTTGCCCTATGAGGACATCGTACCCTTCGGGGAACCTCTGGACGAATTCTTCCACCTGCGCGATACGGGATGCCCACTGTAGATCTTCCTCCGTAGCCCCCTCCACTCCCCAGAGGATATTCTCCCGGAGCGTTCCCGAGAACAGGAAAGGATTCTGGGTGACCCAGGCGATCCTCCTTCGAAGTACCGTTAGGGGAATCCTATGGATGGGCACCCCATTGATCAGGATCCTCCCCTCCTCCGGTTCATAGAATCGCAGGAGCAACGCTAAAATGGTGGACTTACCGGCGCCGGTGGATCCAAGGACCCCCAGGGTCTTCCCTTCCTCCACCCGGAAGGAGAGGTCTTCCAGAACGGGTTCACCCTTCCGATACCGGAACCGCACCTTTTGGAATTCGACAGACCAGGGCTCCTGAGGCGATGAGATAGGCCATAAACCGAGCTTCTGCGGGTTTCCCTCTGGCGGCTTTTCCCCCCTCGCTTGCGGATGCTCCCCCCTCTCTTGCATGGACTGCCTCTCCTCTCGCGTGGGCTCCCCCTCGGCTTCCCTTTCCAGGGCGAATACTTCATCGATACGACCAATGGAAGATTTCACTCGGGCGAGAGTCACGATCAAGAAAGCCACCATCATCATGCTGTGGAGAATCTGGGTTAGATACGTGACGATGGCAATCAACTTACCCGCCTGAAGAGTCCCCCCCTGGATCTGATGAGCCCCGAACCAGAGGATGGCGATCATGCAGAGATTCATGGACAGGAACAGTAGCGGAAGAGTTCCGCTCATCAGTCGGGACACACGGACGGTACTGTCCTTCAGTTCCCGATTTGCGGCTCTAAACCTTCCCATTTCGTATTCCCCTCGAACGAAGGCCTTGATCAACCGTATACCCGCAAGGTTTTCCCGAACCACTTGGTTCACCCCATCGAGTTTCTTCTGAACCAGATTGAACAGGGGAAGCCCCTTCCGAATCAGAAAACCCATTCCCAGGAATAGAGTAGCGTAGAAAGCAATGAGGAAAGGAGTAAGGGAGGGATTGAGCCGTAGAATCATCACGGTACCACCCAGTAATAGAAGAGGGGCGCGAACCATCATCCGGAGCATCATCAACACGAAGGTTTGTACCTGGATGACATCGTTGGTGAGTCTCGTAATGAGGGTGGGGGGTGAGGTGGTGTCCAGCGAGGGGAAGGAAAGACTCAAGACGTGGGTGAACAAGCGTTCCCGAAGATCGGCTCCCACCGACTGGGAAGTATAACTCGAGAGGATGGTACACCCTACCCCCCCGATCAATCCTAAAAATGCGATCAACACCATCCGGAATCCCGAGGAAAGGATGAAGGGCAAATCCCCAGTGCGGATTCCCACATCCACGATTCGGGACATGAGTAAAGGTTGGTACACATCTGCTACGACTTCCCCTGTCATGAGAAGAACCGCTCCCAGGGCGGGGATCCAGTAGGGAGAGAGGGATCGAAACAGCAAGCGCATAAGCACAGTATGCCGGTTTTGGGAGAGGTTCGCAATGGACTGCTGGAACTGAACTGTAGTATGATAGAGAGAAAGGGAGACTTACATGGCATCCAATGCAGCCCCCTATTTCCACACCCTCAACGAGAAGGACTACCAGAAAGTGGTCAAGCACGCCCGAAAGCGGACCTACCTGCCGGGAGATGTCATCGTGCGGGAACGTACTCTCACGGACACCTTCTGTATCATTGAAACAGGGAAGGTGGAAATCACTAAAAAGTTTACCGATGGGGAAGAAATGACCCTCGCCCTGATGGAAGCTGGGGACTTTTTCGGGGAAATGGCCTTTGGAACCGGAGGAACGGTACCGGATCATGGAACACCCTCAATTGGGGGAAACCATCCTGCGCAATATCTCCTACCTGGAACGTTCGATCCCTTCCATCCTCTACCATCATGAACGGATCGACGGAAAGGGATACCCCGGCGGCCTTTCGGGTCAATCGATCCCCCTATTCGGGAGAATTATCGCTGTAGCGGACAGTTTCGATGCCATGATGAGCGATCGACCCTACCGCCATCGGATGACCCTGACGCAAGCGGTGGAGCAACTACGAAAGGGAATTGACCAGCAGTTCGACCGTCAGGTAGTGGAGGCTTTTCTCCAGGCCCTGGAGGCTGGCGAGTTCGATATGATTCTAAAAGGAGACTTTCTATGCCGATGATCGATCTACCCCTTCGTGAACTGGAAACCTACCAGGGGATCAATCCCAAACCGGTGGATTTCGATACGTACTGGAAAACAGCTCTAAAGGAACTTGAAACTATCGATCCCTCTCCGGAACTGGTAAGTTCAGAGTTCCAAGCTCCCAGTGCGGACTGCTTCCATCTGTACTATACGGGAGTAGGGAACGTACGCATCCATGCGCAATTGCTGAAACCCCGGAATACCCTTGGCCGGGGCCCTGGCCTTGTCAGGTTTCATGGGTATACGAACCACGCGGGGGATTGGTCGGAGAAACTCGTGTACACGGCTCAAGGTTTCACCGTGGCGGCAATGGATTGCCGGGGGCAAGGGGGGCTGAGTGAAAGCGCTCCGGGTCGAAGGCATTCCACCTTTCGCGGCATCCTTGTGGGGGATCTGAACGATCCTCCCCAGTCCTTCCTCTATCGGTCCATCTACCTGGACGCCGTTCAACTGGTACGTATCCTGATGGGAATGGAGGGAGTAGATCCCGAACGAATCGGTGTCATGGGAGCTTCCCAGGGGGGAGCCCTCGCTCTGGCTTCCGCTGCCCTTGAACCCCGGATACGGAAAGCGGCTGCGCTCTATCCCTTTCTTTCGGATTTCCAGCGGGTCTGGGAAATGGATCTGGGAGAGCAGGCGTATGACGAGCTCAAAACCTGGTTCAGGCGGTTCGACCCTACCCATTCCCGTGAACGGGAGATCTTCACGAAACTGGGGTACCTGGACATACAGCACCTCGCTCCCTGGATCAGGGGTGAAGTGTTGGTGGGAACTGGTTTGATGGATAGGATCTGTCCCCCGTCCACACAATTTGCCGCTTACAATAAAATCAATTCGAAAAAACGCATGATCGTGTATCCGGACTTCGGTCACGAACAGATTCCCGGCTTTCCCGATGAGGCCTTCCTCTTCTTCATGGATCTAGCGAGGTAAGGGTTCTCGGGAATCCCTACAGGTACCCTTCGGAAGGCATGAGGTCCTCGTCCTCCAGCAAGTCCCCCACATACTGTAGGAACTCTTCCGGAAGGGTATTGCCCGAATGAGTCATCGGCGGAAGCATCCTCAAGGCATCCTTCCCGTAGGCAAAGAAATGATCGAACGCCTTGTTGGAATTGGCGAAAGCGTTTCCAAAGGAGAGCTTCCCCGCCTGGGCGAGTCCATCCATCACCACCCGGGTAATCTTTGCTGAAAGAAGCTCTGCCTCCTCGTGTTTGCCCTGATCCTTCAGATCCATGATCCGTTTTAATTGGGGAGCGAAGCAGTTGGCAGAACTGAGCAAGAATCCATCGTACAACCCTTCGGGTTCCGCCGGATACCATCGATGGTAATCCCCCTCCATCCCTCGAACCATGAAGATCCCCCGGCGATCTACCTTGGATCGAATGATGTTGTCTTTTCCACTGGTGTCTTTGAACAGGTAGAAATTGGGAAATCCATCAGCCAGGTATGCGAAGGTCTCCGTATCGATTTCATTCTCCGTGACCTGAGGCAACTGGTACAGTGCGGTTGGATACCCCAGATCGAGGATTTCGAAAAGCTTTTGTCGGATGAAAGATTGGGAGAGTTCCCTGCCTTTGGGAGCGCAAACGGTAAAACCACAAATCTTGCATTGAGAAAGCGCCTTTTCCGGATCGCCGGTATCACACTTTTGCTTCAAATACCCCACGATCTCTATAACCCTTCGCCGAGCCACATCCGCATCGGGTCTGAGTACTCCAATCAATAATCGTATCTCCAACTCCTCGGCCTGAAGGATCAAGAAATCTAAAAGTTCGGACATCTCTCCATCGGAAAGTTCCCACCCGTCCCCCGTGGAGCCGAATATCAGGTAGGTTTGCACGTATGGAGACAGGTGTCTCAGATGGGATGCGATTCGATTCGTATCCAATGAACCATCGAGCTTATAGTGAGTGAGAGGGGGACACCATAACCGGGGAATTCCAAAGGGGAAATGGAATTTTCCGATTTCCTTTCTACTCTGTACCTGCACACTGATCATGAAATCGATTATACACCCATTCTTTCCGCAAGGCTATAACCGAAAGAAGCTTGCATGCACGTACGATAGGTGGTGTATGCTCCCCTTGAACCGGTAGAAACCATGCAGTACATTGGTACCCATATGAACACACCTCAGGAAGCATTTTCTCGCCTATACGAAATCATGAAAACCCTCCGAGGTCCTAACGGATGTCCCTGGGATAGGGAGCAAACACCGAAAAGCATACGGAGTAACCTCATCGAGGAAGCGTATGAATGTGTGGAAGCCGTCACCTCAGAGGATATCCCTCACATCCGGGAAGAACTAGGAGACGTGTACCTGGTAACCACCTTCATGGCCTACATGTATGAACAGGAAGGAAAGTTTACCCTCGAGGAAGTTCTTCGAGAACTCTGTGAGAAGCTTGTGCGCCGACATCCCCATGTATTCGGAACCGCTTCGGAGGCGAACACCGCCGAAAAGGTAGTGGCTCAATGGAAGGACATCAAAGTCTCTCTAGAAGGGAAAAAACCCAAAGATTCCATTCTGGATGAAGTATCCCATGCCCTCCCACCCCTCGATCGGGCCTATAAACTCCAAAAAAAAGCAGCGAAGGTGGGATTCGACTGGGAGCGGATCGAGGATGTATGGGCTAAAGTGAAGGAAGAAATTCAGGAAGCAGAGGTCTCCTGGCAAGAAGGAAACAAAGAAAAATTGGAGGAAGAAGTGGGAGACCTACTCTTCTCCCTGGTGAATGTAGCCCGTTTCCTGGGCATAGATCCTTCCGTAGCCCTTTCCCGGACGATCACGAAGTTCAACCGCCGGTTCAAGGAGATGGAACGTCGGCTGAAAACGCAAGGGCTACAGCCTTCCTCAGAACAGTTCCACCTGATGGATAGGCTGTGGAACGAAATCAAAACCGAAGAAGCCGCGAATTCTTCTTCACCGAAATAGCAGTCACTATTCCACATGTTTCATTTGCAGAAAGGCCCTATTTAAGCTATACTTTCACAGAACCTAGTTTGGGAGGTGTGACCGATGCCGCAGATCTATCTTCTCACCATTTTAACCTGTTTACTAACGGGTGGGGTGTTCGCAGCGGATATGCTAGAACAAAAAGCCCCTGTATTGGCTTTCCTGAAACGGATGCAGGATAAAGGTTCCCAGACTCTCCTTGGGATTGTGGTGTTCATCTTCGGTATCGTAAAACTTTTCATTCCTTCTCCCACGGAAACATCCCTAGTTCTGGGGGATCTCCTGCCTGCCCTGGTCGGGATCGTCGGCGGAGGGATCTTGACGATAGAAGCTCTTTACCGGGATAGGGATATCATTCCCCCCTTCATGGCCAGTGCAATCGCCATTCGGAAACAGTATGCCTCAGGATTGGGGATTCTCTTTATACTGATCGGGCTGTTACATCTGATCCTGCCGGGGGTGATTCTCCTTTGAACCCCAATACTTAAGAGGTAGGGAGGTAGGTATGGTGCTCGCTATCATCACCGCTCTCATCTTCCTGGGGCTTGCTCTATTGGTTTTGTTGAATAGTTCCTACACCACCAGTTTCAACCTGTTCGGGAAAATCTACGAACAGGTTCCCGTCATCATGGTGATCTTGATCTCTTTTTTTACGGGTATCTGCTATACGATAGTTTTCTACCTCTACGGGAAGGCCCGAAAATTCAGCAAGAACCGAAGGAAGCAGAAAGAAGAGCGCCTCACCGCCTCGGGCAAAGAACAAACCAAAGAACCTACTCCCCCCGTTTAGGGAACACTATGCGCTGAGAGACAGGGCGCTCTCCCCATATCTCCTTTCAAGTAACCTACTATTCCCCCTTTAGTTTAAAAGCGGCGAATTTGCCATAGATAGATTCGATGCTTTTACGGTTTTCATTACTACGGTTGGATATCCTGAGGGTAGCGCCCGAAATCTCCTGAAGAGCGGAATTGGCCTCCTGTATGGCGGTTTTCACTTCCTCGGTAATCCGCATGAGATGCTTCATCTCCTGGTTGATCTCCTTGCTGCCCAGTTCGATTTCGGAGGCAAACTGGTTTACTTTTGAAGTAACCTTCGTGATATCTTCCAGTGCAATCTGTACCTCCTTCGATGCCTGCCCCTGTTCTGTCATGGCAATTTCAAGGACTTTCCGATTCTCGTTCATTCGCATAATTCCCGTGTTGATGGCATCGAAGCTGTCCTGTACCATCCTCGAACTTTCCACTACCTGATTGATTACCTGCTGGATATTTTTCAAGTTCCCCGCAATGCTTTTCGAATGGTCCGCCGCGTTTTCCGCAAGTTTACGTATTTCTTCTGCCACTACTGCAAATCCGCGACCATGTTCCCCCGCATGAGCAGCCTCTATCGCCGCGTTCATGGCCAATAGGTTAGTACGGGCCGCGATTCCCGCGATGAGGCTGTTCGCTTCCTGAAGCATCTTCGACTGATCGGTGATCGTACGGATCTGTTCAATTAAAGGCAGCAATCTCTGCTTTCCTTTGTCAGCCACTTGTACCAGCTCTTCGATCTGTCTATTACTTTCGATCAAACTTCCTTGCACCTTCTTTATCGTTTCCAGCATCTGGTAAATCGAACTGTTCGATTCCGTTACCGCTGCTGATTGGGTTTCTATCAAACCTTTCAATTCATTGAGTCGAAGAAGAAAATTTTCTAACGTTGCGGAAGATTCAGTCACACTTGCCGCCTGATGCATAATGTTGTTTCGAATCTCCTCCAATGTAGAGGCGATTTGTTTGGTAGATACTGCCGTCTTCGCCATTCCTTCCTGAAGTTCCTGACCCACTTTGCGAAGAGTTTCTGCTTCTTGCCGGATTCCCCGAATCAGGTCACTCAAGGTAGAGGTAAATCTATTGAAGTCTCGAGCCAACTCGGCAAGTTCCCCCCTATCTGTAACCACTACCTCCTCGGAAAGATCTCCGCTTCCCTCGGCAATGGTACGGAAGGTATGGGCAACTTGTAGAATCGGTTTTCGAATGCTCCTTGAAAAGGAATATCCCAATAGGAGAAGCACAACCAGTAGCACTCCGGAGTATCCCACAGCCCCCCAAACCTCTACTGAATAGGTCCGTTCGATCCGTCGAGACTGAGCGTCTAGAGAAGAAAGGGTATCCTGTACGAGCTTATTCAAGGTATCCACTACCCTTGTTCCTATATTCCATAGTTGATCGGCAGATATCTTGTACGTGGCATTGCCTGCCCCCTGCATTATAGATCGCGCCACTACCTCTAAGAGCGCATCCTTCAATTGTTCATAGTCCATACCTGAAAGGAGGCTCCCGATGACAGATTTCATGTCTCCCACATAGATCAGCGCAGGGCTTTGGAGGTTGATTTCAATCTGTTCGAAATCTCGAATCAGCCTAAATAAGAGGGCTCGATCCGTAACGGCTTGTCCCGCTGATACGATTCCACTCATAAGTCCCCGAAATCGCGCGGCACCTTCCTGGGCTTCCTGAAGAATGGCCACAGAACCCATTACCTTTCCGATACCCCCTGCTGTCTTCTGATTCACGGCGATGTTGCTTATTTGCAGTAAAGATCGGATTACCGGTGTGTATCCCTCTATGACATCCTTCGGATACTTGAAAGCTCCCCTGTCTACTTGGGTCCTTAATTCATCTATTTGTTTCCGAAAGGCTACCTTATCCCCTTTGACGTAGACTGCTTTTTCCAAGTAGGGTGTAAGCCACTGGTACGCGGAATCCACCGCTTTACGCTGGTCTTCCACAGTACCTTTCCCCGAGCCTGAACCCACAAATAGGGAGGAAAGTCCGCGCTCCTTCTGTAACTCGGTAATCAAAAGGGCGGTTTTTCCCATCAATTCGATGTTCCATCGCTGGCTTCGGTACACTGATAGATCCTTCCATTTCTGCACAAGGAAGTTACCCTGTAGAAAGAGCAGGGTAATAACGGGTAAAAAAACCAGGATAAATAACTTTTGCCGGATGTCCAGACGCATGCGCGACCCCCTTGCCAAAACTTTTCTATTGCAGTTACTGTAAAATTCTAGCTTAAAATCTGTCAATCCTCTCCCGTGAAACACAGGCACTTGACTCGTTTCGAGAACCCTCGTATCTTATACCCATAGAGGGTATGGGTATATTATGGAAACATGCAGGAAAGCCCACCATTCGGAAGAGTTCAAGGGCGGTTTGATTAAACGGTTGGACAGGATCGAGGGGCAGATCCGGGGAATCAAGAAGATGATCCAGGAGGATCGCTACTGCGACCATATCCTGAACCAGCTTACGGCGGTTCGATCCGCCCTATCGGGAGTGCAGGAACAACTCCTTTTAGGTCACATGCACACCTGTGTGCTGGACCAGTTGAAAGAAGGAAACACCGAAGTGATCGAGGAACTGTCCTCCACCATTCGGCGAATGATACGGTAGGGTTATTAGTTATTTAAAAGGAGATTCTATGAAAACTATTGTACTCGATGTGCGCGGAATGAGTTGCCATCATTGTGTGCGGACGGTTAGGCAAACCCTTCTAGAAGTGGAAGGGGTGTCTACCGTGGATGTAACCCTTCACCCCGGTCGAGCCACTGTCCTCTGTGCGGATACGGTGGCCGCGCAGGATCTGGTGAAGGCTCTGGAGGAACAGACTGATTATACTGCAGAGGTAGCCCCTGATAAAAACCATGATTGAAAAAACACCGACGCCGGGAAAAATAGGCATCCTCACCCTCAAGATCGAGGGGATGACCTGCACCAGTTGTGCCCGCACGGTGGAACGAGCCCTTCGAAAAATCCCTGGTGTGGCAACGGCATCCGTAGATTTCGCTAACGGAAAGGCTATCTTGGAAGCCGATCCAGGCATACCCTTCGAGACCCTGGCCCAGGCGGTGGATCGAGCGGGATACAAAGCCTTCCCGAGCGAAGAAGAGGAGGAAGAGAAGAAGTATCTTCAGAAGGAGCGGAGACGATTGATCCTTGCATGGATGTTTACCCTCCCCCTGACGGTCAAGATGCTCTTCTCCATGGTGGGGGGCATCGAACTTCTACCGGATCCTTTGAGCCACTGGGTAGATATCGGCTTTAGTGCCCTGGTGATCTTCTGGATCGGGTTTCCCGTGATCAGATCCACGGGATTTGCCATTCGAAACCTCTCGTTCAACATGGATTCCCTGATCGGGATAGGTACCCTGGCAGCCTTTTCCACCGCGTTCCTCCCCTACCTGGGGGTTCCCGTGGCGGACTTTGCCGTAGTGGGGGCCATGATCATGGCCATCAACTACATCGGGAACTACCTGAAGGCCCTGTCCACAGGTAGAGCGAGCCTCGCCATCAAAAAACTGCTGGGATATAGGGCAGTGATTGCCCACAGGATCACCCCCGAAGGTGGGTTGGAAGACGTCCCGGTGGCGGATCTATCCGTCGGCGATACGGTGCTGGTAAAACCGGGAGAAAAGATCCCCTCCGACGGGATCATCCTCGAAGGGAATACCTCGGTAGACGAGGCTCTCGCTACAGGGGAATCAATTCCGGTGGATAAAAAAGCAGGCGACTCTGTCATAGGATCCACCATCAACCAGACGGGAGCCATTCGAGTTCGGATCGAAAAGGTGGGAAATGAGACATTTCTGGCACGGGTTGTCCACCTGATCGAAGAAGCCCAGCGGAGCAAGGTGCCCATACAGGAACTTGCCGATCGGATCACCGGAGTGTTCGTCCCTATCGTGCTGATCCTTTCCTCTGCTACGTTCCTTTTCTGGCTCCTCTTCTCCCGCTCAGGTCTATCCCTCCTCCAGATAGCCTCTAGATGGGTACCTTGGGTGAACTACGCGCAGAGCCCCCTCTCCCTGGCGGTCTCGGCCGCCATCGCTACCTTGGTCATTGCCTGCCCCTGCGCCCTGGGGCTCGCCACACCTACCGCCCTGATGGTGGGAATGGGAAAGGCGGCTTCCTCGGGAATCCTTATCCGCCGGGGAGAAGCGATTCAGCGAATGAAGGATGTGGATACGGTGGTGTTCGACAAGACGGGGACTCTCACAAAGGGTCAACCGTACGTGACCGATGTGGAAACCGCAGAGCCACACCTCTTCAAAGCGCTGGCATGCAATCTGGAACGCCATTCGGAGCATCCCCTGGCCCAGGCCATAGTATCCTACTTTGAACAAGAGGGGAGTTTCGTCCAGGAGGGAAATAGGACAAGGCGGGGAAACACCCCGGATCTTTCCGAGGCTGGCTCCGCCTTTCCTCTAAGGGAACTCAAGGTGACGGATGTCCAGGCTATTCCCGGGAAAGGAATCCGGGGAACTTGCCTCATCCCTCTACCCTCTCTGGCTTACCATAGCCACCCGACTGCCTTCGTGGCCCTCATGGGAACCCTATCCTACCTCGAGGAGGAAGGGATCGATGTTTCTCCATACCTCGAGAAAGCGCAAAAGCTTCACCAAGAAGGGAAGACCGTTATCGGGGTGGGAGTGTTGGGACCTGTAGGTGAAGAGGCTGCATCCAGCGTCTCTCTTTCACCTGGGTCCTATTCGATCACCGCCCTTACAAGCCCCAGGTGCCTGGGGATTCTAGCTCTTTCCGATACTATCAAGGAAGATGCCCCGGAAGCCATTGCTACGCTATTGGCCATGGGGCTAGAACTCATCCTCCTTACCGGAGATAACCGCCGCACCGCAGAATCTATCGCTTCCCAGGTGGGGATTCATTCCGTGTACGCTGAACTCCTTCCCCAAGACAAAATAAGGATCCTAAAGGAACTCCAGAAAAGAGGGCGGGTGGTTGCGATGGTGGGGGATGGAATCAACGATGCCCCTGCCTTGAAGCAGGCAGAGGTAGGAATCTCCATCGGCACGGGAACGGATATTGCCATCGAAACGGCTGATATCATCCTCGTCTCGGGGAACCTCAAAGGAGTGGAACGGGCCTTTAAGGTGTCCCGGGCCACTTTCCGGAAAATCCGGGAAAACCTGTTCTGGGCTCTGTTCTACAACCTGGTAGCCATACCGCTGGCCATGCTGGGGATGCTCCATCCCGTGATCGCGGAGCTGGCCATGGCCTTCAGTTCCATCAATGTGGTGGGGAACTCCCTCAGGCTGAATCGGATTCTAGACAAAAAACATGCGTAACGCCATAGCTTGTGTAGTATAACCAGGCGCTTTGAACAACGTCTTACTTGTTATATATTATTCGGAGTATATTGTATCGAAACATGAATCCGAAGGAACCCCTATTTGGAAAGACATTGACTCAACTGGAAGAGGTTCGCTCTCTCCTGGGTCTGCCCTCCTACACACCGAAACAGATCGCCCGATGGCTCTACCAGGCTCACCTTCGAGAGATCCAGGCTATGACAGACCTTTCGAAGGAAGTGCGGCGGATCCTGGATGAAAGGTATACCATTGGTACCGCCCTCCCTCTTCATGTATCTACCTCCCTCGACGGTACCCGGAAGTACCTGTTTCCTCCCGGTATCGAATCTGCCTATATCCCCGATAGGGACAGGGCGACCCTCTGCCTTTCCACCCAGATCGGGTGCAAGATGGGATGCTGCTTCTGCTTGACCGGGAAGCAGGGGTTTGGGGGGAATCTGTCTCCACGGGAGATCCTTAACCAGTACGAGAGCCTTCCCGAACGGGATAAGGTTACCAATTTCGTCTACATGGGAATGGGAGAACCCCTGGACAACCTCGATGCCGTTCTAGAAAGCATCACGGTCCTCACCTCGGCCTGGGGCTACGGATTCAGTCCTTCCCGCATTACCGTCTCTACCGTGGGGATCCTTACGGGAATCGAACGATTCCTTACGGAGTCGAGCTGTCACCTCGCCCTGAGTCTCCATTCTCCCTTCGATGAGGAACGCGCCCTCCTCATGCCCATACAGGCCCGTCATCCGTTGAAAGAGGTGCTGGAGGTGATCCGTTCCTTCGACCTTCCTCGGCAACGAAGGGTATCCTTCGAGTACATTGTATTCGAAGGCTTCAACCATTCTAGTCGGCACGTGAAAGAACTGGCTCGCATCCTGCAGGGAATCCGCTGCAGGATCAACCTGATTCGTTTCCATGCCCTAGGGGAACCGGTGATCCTCGGAGATGGAAGAGCCCTGAAGCCAGCCTCGGAAGAACAGATCCTCCAGTTCCAGGAGCTCTTGAACAGGAAAGGGATCCGAACGACGGTAAGGCGATCCCGCGGACAGGATATCGAGGCTGCCTGCGGGCAACTGTCTACCGTAAAATTGCGGGGTAACCTCTACACAGAGCCTCACTTGTTTACATAGTTTATCGAAATGATTATATTTATGGAAAATCACTCATTAGGAGGCGTATCATGTGGATCCTGCTAGGGTTGCTTTTGATTCTTTCCCCTGTTTCGGCTGAAGAGCAACAGTTCGAGTATCTCCAGGAGTTCGAGGGACTCCATATCACGGGGAAACCCTTCGATTTCGACATAAAGACCTATCGGCTCACCGTTACGGGGAAAGTGGACAACCCCCTCTACCTTACCTTCGAAGAGGTAAAAGCTCTTCCGTCGGTGAAGAAGAACCTTACCCTGAACTGCCCGGGATTCTTTACCGATATCGGAACCTGGACAGGGGTGCCGGTGAAGGTTCTTTTGGAGAAGGCAAAGATCCGCCCCGATGCGAAAATCGTGATCTTCTCGGTTCCGGATGATAGTTACCGTACTCGATTCCCCATACCGGAAGCCACGAAGGAAGACATGCTGATTGCCTACGAGTTCAACGGCAAGCAGTTCCACCGGGTGCACGGTTTTCCCTTGCGTTTGGTGGCCGGCGGACACGAGGGGAGTGACTGGGTTAAATGGTTGCAGAAAATTGTGGTAGAATAGGGGCATGAAAGTACTGATCATCGGGGGAGCCGGTTATATAGGGAGTCATGTGGCCCGGAGGTTCTTGGACGAAGGAATGCAAGTCTGTGTATTGGACAACCTTTCCCTGGGACAACGGGAGAACCTGTTTGCCGAGGAAGAGTTCGTGGAAGGAGACATTCTAGACACCGACACTCTCGACTCCGTCATGTCTCGGAGATGGGATGCAGTGGTTCACCTGGCTGCGTTCAAAGCGGCGGGTGAATCCATGGTGAAGCCGGAAAAGTATTCCATCAACAACATCACGGGTACGTTGAACATCCTCAACGCGATGGCGAAGCACGGGGTGAAACACCTTGTATTCTCCTCTTCCGCTGCCGTGTATGGGGAGCCTGCCTACCTTCCCATAGACGAATCCCACCCTACTAAACCCGAGAACTACTATGGGTTCACCAAACTGGAAATCGAACGGTTTCTGGGCTGGTACGAAAAACTGAGGGGCATACGGTTTTCCGCCCTGCGATACTTCAATGCAGCGGGCTATGATCCTCAGGGCAGAATTCTGGGTCTGGAAAAGAACCCCGCGAATCTATTACCCGTTATCATGGAAGTCGCCGTGGGATGGAGGGACAAGATCCAGGTGTTTGGCAACGACTACCCTACTCCCGATGGCACAGGGGTGCGGGACTACGTGCATGTAACCGATCTGGCTGAAGCGCACCTTCTATCCCTTCGCTATATGCGGGAAACCGGCAAGAGTCTCACGGTGAACCTGGGAAGCGAACAGGGGATCAGTGTCCTGCAGATGATCGAA
>Ga0308397_1001156_pt1 | contig 15965 bp, 14 predicted proteins | sample Hotspr20SampleT8_FD_202356 | JGI IMG/M metagenome (GOLD analysis project Ga0308397, IMG submission 202356) | Hot spring phototrophic mat microbial communities from Mushroom Spring, Yellowstone National Park, Wyoming, United States - 20051001_T8 ...
GGTATGCGGCGGCCCCCCCTCCATTGTTGCGACGGACGATGCCTCGAAGCCGAACTGCGCTCCGATGAGGGCGGCGGCGAGGATCTCGACCATCAGCGCCTGTCCTGCCCCCTTGTGCCCCCCGGCCGGCATCAAGCGTCCACGCAGAGCGGCTGCCGCGTCGATCGTCGGCCTGCCGTCGGCATCGAGAGCCCAGCCCTCGGGCAGATTCGCGCCCATTTTCGCGCGCAGCATGATCTCGCCTCGCGCAACGACGCTCGAGGACTGGTCGATCACAATCGGATCCGCTCCGGCGACCGGGAAGGCAAAGGCGATCGGATTGGTTCCGAACAGCGGCGTGATGCCGCCCCACGGAGCGATGGATGCGGGTGCGTTGACGAACCCCAGGGCGACCAGCCCCTCGCGGGCGAGACGCTCGACGTGATCGCCGACGACGCCGCAGTAATACGAGTTCGTGATGCCGAGAAGTGCGATTCCGTTCCGCCGCGCCGCCTCCGCGACCACCGGCAGGCCGAGGTCGATGGCGGGATGGGCGAAGCCGGTGGCCGCATCCACCACAGCGACGCCAGGCCGCGGCTGCGACAGGACGGGCCTTGCCCGCCCGTCCACCTTGCCGCAGGCGACGTGGTCGCAATAGGTCGGCAGGCGAAGAAGGCCATGGCTCGCGAGGCCCTGCGCCTCCGCGGCTGCCACCGATGCCGCGAAAGGACGCGCGTTCGCCGGATCGGTTCCGGCGCGGCAAAGCGCGGCGAAGGCGAGACGCTCGATCTCGTCGAGAGAGATCGTTTCGGTATCGTGGTCATGGCCGTCCTGCCCCTCAGGGAGCGTCGAAGCGGGTGAATGCACCCCGGCGCCGGTAGAGGTCCGCGTAGCGCTCAAGGGCGTCCTCATCGAGCGCGATGCCGAGCCCTGGCTTGTCCGGCGGGCGCACCCCACCGTCGCGCACCAGCCAGACCGGACCGTCGACCAGGTCGTCCTCGCACCAGGTGATCAGCGACTGGGCAGGCCGGTCCGCCTCCTCGCAGGCCATCCCGAAATGGCAGAGCGGGGCCCAGCCGATCCCCGTCTCGCCGTTCGAGCGAAGCCAGAACCGCCTGCCCATCGACGCAGCGATCGCCGCCATCCGCATGCAGCCGCCGATCCCGCCATCGACATTGATGTCGCCGACGAGATTGTCGATCGCCGGGTAGTGGACGATCTTTTCCGGGTCGGTGCAGTGCGTCGAGACCGGAACACCGGAATCGCGCCGCAGCCGCTGCATCCGGTCGAGTGTTGCAACCGGCTCCTCGACATCGGCGAGCATGTGTCCCGCCGCAGCGAGGAAGCGCCGCGCGTCGTCAATCCGCATGCCCAGATTGGCGTCGACCGCAAGCGAAACGCTCGGCCCGACGGCCTCGTGCACCGCCGCGACGGTCTCGATATCCGTCTCCACCGGATGGCGCCCGACCTTGAACTCAAAGATCGAGGCCCTGGTGGCGGCCACCTGCTGCTTCGCAAGGCCGGCCATGATCGACGGCACGTCCTCGAGCTCGTGGCCTTCCTCGAGCGCGACGGTATAGGCATAGGCAACGAACGGTGCGCGCTCTCGAACCGGCCCGCCGAGCAGGCGATAGAGCGGCTGGCCGGTCGCCTTGCCGAACAGGTCCCACAGAGCGATCTCGATGCCGGCGAACGCCACGGCGCCTGCCGGGTCGGCGAGATAGCCGAAATCCCGATGCGCGCCGAGGCAGAGCCGGCGGGCCGTCTCGCGGTCGAGGGCGCTCGCGCCGACGAGCCGTGGCACGAAACGTTTCGCGATCAGTCCTGATGCGGTGTCGCCTGGCGCCTCGCCATAACCGACGAGGCCGTCGCGTGTGCGCACCCGGATGATCGTCCGCGTATGGCCATAGGAACGGCCGAAGGCCCAGGCGCAGGTGCGCGTCGCGGGGATGCTGACCGGAGTGGCCTGCAGCGAGTCGATGATCATGGTGTCCTCGGGTCGATCTCGCTGGCCTTGCCGAGCCAGGGAATGAGGGACCGGATCTCCGGCAGGAGCTTCGCCTCGACCGTGCGCCGCGCCCTCTCCGCGAGGGCGCGCGGCAGGTCTCCGACTTAGCCGCGATGGGCGAGCAGGGTGAGCCGTCGCGTGAGCCCCGGAGCGCTGAGCCGCATCGGCACGACGCGGTGATGCGCCACGTGCGCCACATGCAGGCAGAGCGGGGTGGTCAGCGCCCAGCCGTGACCGTCGCCGACGGCAGCAAGCAGGGCGGAGCTCAGGTCGAACTCCATATAGCGCGGCACGTCGAGGCCCAGGCGGCGGATCTGGCGCTCGACCATCAGGCCGGTTTGCGACCGGCTCGAGTAGCGCAGGAAGGGCAGGTCACGCGCGAGCGTGGCGAGACCCGACTGTGCCGCCGCCTCCCGGCCGCGCGGGACGGCGAGAATGAAGGGCTCGACGAGAATCGCGTGCCGCTCGATGCCGTCGACATCCTGCCGATCGTCGGCGGAGACGACGATGTCGATCTGGCGTCGGAGCAGCGCCTCACTGAGCCCTGCGGTCAGGTCCGCGAGCATCGTCGTATGCGCCGCCGCCTCGCTGAGCACCTTCGCAAGCGGCGGCCCGAGCGAGGCGGCGACAGAGTGGACGAGCCCCACGCGCACGTGCGGCAGCTTCGTGCGCGCCGACTTGAGCACGGCAGGGATGGTCTGGAACGCCTCCTCGAGGATCCGCTCCGCGCGCCGGCGCAGGGCCGCCCCTGCAGGGGTGACGCCGAGCGGCCGCATCCTGCGGTCCACCAGCGTCACGCCGAGGTTCCTCTCGAGCAGGCCGATCGTGTGCGAGACCGCCGGCTTAGTCATCCTGAAGCGGCGTGCCGCCTCGGTCATCGAGCCTGTGGTGCAGACGGCCTCGTAGACCTGCAGGGTCTTCAGGTCGAAGGGGAGGTCGCGCGAGCCCGATTTCTTCCGGCGAGGCGGTGGCATGCGGCAAGCCTAGGGCGCCTCGGTCGGGAAGGGGAACCACCGGACGGGGTGACGGCTCGCTGCGGCCCTGCGTCGTACCGTATCGGAAACGCCCTCGCAGCCGGGCTTACAGGGGCACATCGGCGTCAAGCCCGAACTCGCCGGCCGAGGCGGTGAGCCAGTGCCACAGGTCTCCCGCCGCTGCACGCTGCCCGAGGAGATCGTAGGTGCTGCCGTCATCCCGCCGGGCGAGGTGCGCCTGAAGGTGGGTCACCCACACCGGAACGCTGTCGCCGGGCCGGAACACCCGCGGATGGAGATCGATCGAGATCCCCTTGGCGAGGCAGGCCCTGACCTTCGGACCGTGCAGCCGCAGGAGGAAGCGCCCGTCCGACTGGTCGACGATCGTTGCGTTCTCGCCGCAGGCTTCGAGAAGCGGGGCTTCCGGATCTTCCCAGCCCTCCGCGAGCACGAGCCAGCGGTCTGGCCCGGTCCAGGCGACGTCGACTCGGTTTCCGCTGACGAGGCGGCGCGGCGCGACCAGCGACTCGGCACAGCCCGCGAGCGACGCAAGCGCCGCGCGGCACCGATCGGCCCGGCCGCTTCGTGCCGTGACCAGGGCGATGGACAGGGGCCAGACCAGCCTTGCGCTGACTCCGGCCTCCCCCGCGTCCGCGCCGTAGCGGCCGGAGCGGGCGAGCCCGTGCAGCGCATGAGTCGTAAGCGAGGCGCAGTCACCCACGGAGACGGGTTCCTTCCGGATCAATGAAGCAGGCGGGAGAAACGCGAACCGGCGTGTCGCGACCGCGCACGGGGTCACAGGCGCGCACCACCGTTCCGAGCCGCGCCGTGCCGTTGGAGAGGAGGCCGAGGCCGATCCAGTGCCCGAGCGTCGGCGAGTAGGCCGCGGAGGTCATTTGGCCGAGATCGTTCCCAACTGTCATCGGCGCGCCCGGCTCGAAGAAGTGTGCCCCGGCGGAGAGCACAGCGCTTCGGTCGATCGGCGCGAAGCCGCACAGGACAGGGCGGGCGGGATCAAGGAAGGCAGGGCGGAACGACAGGGTGCGGCCGATGAAATCCTTGCGGGTGGAGAGTAGCCGCGCCAGGCCGAGATCGGCGGCGGTGGTCTGTCCGTTGAGCTCACCTCCCGCGGGATGCCCTTTCTCGATCCTCAGGATCGAGAGTGCCTCTGTTCCGTACGGCATGATGCCGAACGGCGCGCCGTGCTCGGCGAGCGCCGCGGCGAGCCAGTTTCCATAGCGCGCCGGCACGCTGATCTCATAGCCGCGCTCGCCGGAGAAGGAGACCCGGAAGATGCGGGCGGGAACCCCCCTGGCCCGAGGCGCGCCGCGCGCACGGCGAGGTATGGCAGGGCCTGATCCGACACGTCGGCTCCCCCGGCAACGATCCGCTCGAGCACGTCGCGTGATCGCGGTCCCGCAAGGGCGACCTGCGCCCACTGGTCGGTCACCGAACAGAACTGCACGTCGAGCTCCGGCCAGAGCATCGCATGGCAGTATTCCATGTGTTGCAGCACGCGTGCCGCGTTGGCGGTCGTCGTCGTGACGAACCAGCGCTCTTCGCCGAGTCGCGCGACGGTGCCGTCATCGAGAACGATGCTGTCCTCCCGGAGCATCAGGCCGTAGCGAACCCGGCCGACGGGCAGGGACGAGATCGTGTTCGCGTAGAGACGGTCAAGGAACGTTCCCGCGTCGCGACCCTGGACGTCGATCTTTCCGAGTGTCGAGACGTCGCAGAACCCGACGGCGGAGCGCACGTTCGCCGCCTCCCGCGAGGCCGACTCGAGCCAGCCGCGCTCACCCGCGCGGGGATAGTCCTGCGCCCGCAGCCATGCCCCGGCCTCGACGAACACCGCGCCTGCGGCATGCGACCAGGCGTGGGTTGGCGCGAGGCGGGTCGGGCGGAAGTGCCTGCCGCGCGCGTGGCCTGCGAAGGCCCCGATTGCGACCGGTGTAAAGGGCGGGCGGAAGGTTGTCGTCCCGGCCGACTCGATCGGGCGTCCCGTCAGCTCCGCCATCAGGGCAAGCGCGGTCACGTTCGCGGTCTTCCCCTGATCCGTCGCCATGCCGAGGGTCGTGTAGCGCTTCATGTGCTCGGCGCGGCGAAACCCCTCCCGTTCGGCCAGTGCGAGATCGCGGTCGGTGACGTCATTCTGGAAATCGATGAAGCACTTCCCCCGTGCTCCACGCACGCGCCACTGCGGCGCGTGGCTGGACGGCTCGGGCTCGGCGCGCGGTGCGGGCATGGGCCGTGCCGCATAGCCAGCGGCTTCGGCGGCGGCGGAACCGGCGGCGATCCCGTCGGCGAGGCAAAGATCGAGGCTCCAGCGTCCCGAGGCGGCTCCGGCTGCATGCATGCCTACCGGGAGCTCGCCAGGGACGAAGGCCGAAACCGGAGGGCTCCAGACAGGCTGGCAGCCTGTGTGCGAGGCGAGGTGGATGGTCGGGTTCCACCCGCCCGACATCGCGATGAGGTCGCACGCGATGGTGCTGCGGCCCGAAGGCCCGAGAATGGAGGCGGCGGTCACGCCGCGCTTCGTTCCCTCGGCCCGGATCACGCAGGAGCCCTGGTGCAGGCTTGCGCCCGCGCATTCCGCAGCGTGGCGCATCACCTCGCTCGACTGAGGGCGCAGGTCGACGACCGCCGCAATCGTTGCGCCGGCATAAATGAGATCGTCGATCGTGCGTGCCGCCTCGTCTCCCGTTGCGAAGACCGTCACCCTCCCGCCAGGCAGAACGGCGAAGCGGTTGATTTAGGTGCGGACCGCTCCCGCAAGCATGACACCAGGCCGATCATTGTCGCCGAAGACGAGGGGACGCTCGATCGCCCCTGTCGCGAGAACGCTTGACCGAGCGATGACGCGCCACAGCCGTTGCCGCGGCACGAAGGGAGGCGGCTCGGCGAGATGGTCGGCGACGCGTTCGATCGCGGCGAACGTGCCGTGGTCGTAGGCCCCGAAGACGGTCGTGCGCGTGAGGATCGTCACCTCCGGCATCGAGGCGAGTTCGGCCGCGACACGGTCGGTCCAGACCGTTCCCGCCTCGCCGTCGATGCGCGTCCGTTCCGACAGAAGCCTGCCCCCGAGCTCGAAGTCCTGCTCGCAGAGAACCACGCGCGCCCCGGCCCCCCCCGCGAGGGCGGCGGCCAGCCCGGCCGGCCCGGCGCCGATCACGAGAACATCGCAGTGCAGCGTCACCTTCTCGTAGGCGTCCGGGTCGGCGAGGCCCGAGGCACGGCCGAGCCCCGCCGCACGCCTGATCAGCGGCTCGTAGACACGCTCTCAGAACGAGGCGGGCCACATGAAGGTCTTGTAGTAGAACCACGCCGCGAGGAGGGGCGAGAACCAGCCATGGACGGCACGCAGGTCGAAGGCGAGCGAGGGCCAGCGATTCTGGCTCTGCGCCGCGAGCCCGTCGTAGAGCTCGACCTCGGTCGCCCGCGTGTTCGGTTCGCGCCTCGCCCCGGTGCGCAGTTCGACGAGCGCATTCGGCTCTTCCGGCCCGGCGGAGAGCAGGCCGCGCGGGCGGTGATACTTGAACGACCGGCCGAACAACCGCACGCCGGCGGCGAGCAGGGCGGAGGCGAGGGTGTCGCCGGCGAAGCCCCGGTATGCCCTCCCGTCGAACGAGAACGCGAGCTCGCGCCGGCGGTCGATCCTTCCGCCCCCCGGTAGGCGCCTCGGTCCCGTCGTCGCGGTCATCGCCGGACCTCTGCCGCTGGGATGGCGCGGAAGACGGCGTGGGTGCGCGTGTCGCGCTCGACGATCAGGATCGCGCGGCAGCCGCCGGCATGGTGGAACACTTCGCGATGGCGGCCTGCCGGATTGTCGCGCAGGTAGACGTAGTCGATGAACGCCTCATGTCCGGCATCAGGTGCCGGACGGGCCGGATCGGCCGCACCGAGCTCGACGAACTCGTCGATCGACCGCTCGCCGCAGTAGGGGCAGGGAATGCGCATGAGCTGCCCTCGACCAGGACCGGGTGGCGTCAGTGGAGGGTCGGCATCGGGCCCTGGCCCTTCTCGTCGATGATGTGGCCGGTCGCGAACCGATCGAGACGGAAGGCCGCATTCAGAGGATGTGGCTCGTTCCTGGCGATCGCGTAGGCGAAACACCACCCGGAAGCGGGTGTGGCTTTGAAGCCGCCGTAGCACCAGCCGGCGTTGAGGAAGAGGCCCTCGATCGGCGTGCGATCGATGATCGGCGAGCCGTCCATCGACATGTCCATGACGCCCCCCCAGCTTCGCAGGACGCGCAGCCGTCCGAGCATCGGCATCAGCACCATCCCCTCTTCGAAGACGTGCTCGACGGTCGCAAGCCCGCCGCGCTGGGCATAGGAGTTGTAGCCGTCGATGTCGCCGCCGAACACGAGCCCCCCCTTGTCTGACTGGCTGATGTAGAAATGGCCGGCGCCGAAGGTCACAACCGTGTCGATCAGAGGCTTGATGCCCTCCGTGACGAACGCCTGAAGCACATGGCTCTCGATCGGCAGGCGCAACCCGGCCATGGCGGCAAGACGAGACGAATGGCCTGCGACGGCCAATCCGACACGGTTTGCAGCGATCGGGCCGCGCGTCGTCTCGACTCCGACGACACGCCCCTGCGCCGTGTTGATCCCCGTCACTTCGCAATCCTGCACGATATCGACACCGAGACGGTCGGCCGCACGCGCATATCCCCAGGCCACCGCATCGTGCCGCACAGTGCCGCCGCGCCGCTGCAACAGCCCGCCGCGGATCGGGAAGCGTGCGTTGTCGTAGTCGAGGTAGGGAACCATCCTGCGCACCGCCTCGCGGTCGAGAAGCTCGGCATCCACGCCGTCGATCCGCATGGCATTGCCGCGCCGGGCATAGGCATCGCGCTGGGCGTCCGAGTGGAAGAGGTTGAGCACGCCGCGCTGGCTGACCATCGCGTTGTAATGGATCTCCTGCTCGAGCCCTTCCCAGAGCTTGAGCGACCACTCGTAGAAGGCGGTGTTCGCCGGAAGCAGGTAGTTCGAGCGAATGATGGTCGTGTTTCGTCCGACATTTCCTGAGCCGACATGGCGGGCGCTCGAGCACGGCGACATTCGTCAGCCCGTGCTCCTTTGCGAAATAGTAGGCGGTGGCGAGGCCATGCCCGCCGCCACCGACGATCAAGACGTCATACGAGGGCTTCGGTGCAGCATCGCGCCAGGCGGGCTGCCAGCCGCGATGGTCTCGAACAGCTTCACGGATCAGGGTCCAGATGGAGTAGCGGGACATCGGGCACTCGCGCGCGCGGCCGGCTCGGGCGCCGGCGGCTGAGGCTATTATGTTCAGGCGGAGCGCATGCCGAAGATAAATCCGACTCATGTCACAGGCGGTGCACCCGGCCCGAACAATCGATGGCGACCCGTGTCCCGTGAGTTCCATAAACAAGTTCGATGGATCCCACCAATCCGGGTTATCGCGCCAGCGCGCGGCGCCATGACCAGAAAGGGATGAAGAGTCAGAATCTTGCGCGAGGCCTCGTGCCCGTTTCCGGAGTGTGCGCGCGTCTCGGCCGAGGTGCCGCCGGCGCCGGTGCGCTGGTGGAAAGTTGCGGCATACTCGTCCGATCGCGCCGGCAACGGCGGCGGAGAGGGAGAGGCAGGATGATGTTCCGACGAGCGCTGTTCGGAGCCGCGGCTGCGGCGATCGCATTTGCTGGAGCGAGCGCCCAGACGAACACGCTGGAGAAGATCCGGCAGGCGGGAAAGATTGTGGTCGGCGTCAAAGCCGATTATCCGCCTTGGGGCATGCTCGGTGCGCAAGGGCGCCCGCAGGGCATGGAGATCGACATGGCGCGGGATCTTGCCCGTAGGCTCGGGGTCGAGCTGGAGCTGGTAGTTGTCCTCTCCTCCAACCGGCTCGATTTCCTGCGGCAGGGACGGATCGATCACGTTCTCGCGACGCTGACCGACACGCCGGAGCGGCGCCAGATCGTCGGCGGCATCGACCCGACCTACTATGCGGCCAGCACGGCGGTGTTCTCGCTGAAATCCGTTGGGCTCCGGCGATGGGAGGATCTCCGCGGCAAGCCGATCTGTGCGATCCAGGGGCCATGGTAAAACCGGCTTGTCCAGGAACGTTACGGGGCGCAACTCATCACCTTCCCCTCGCGTCCCGAGGCCGAGGCCGCGGTTCAGGCGCGACGCTGCGTCGGATGGCTCTGCGATGACACCGCTTTTCTTCCGTACCTGAACCAGCCGCAGTGGGCGCAGTGGGAGATGGCGCTGCCGCCGATCGAACCGGCGCCCTGGATGCTCGCGGTGCCGCTTGCGGAGCGCGATGGTCCGTACGGGAAGGCGATCTCGGCGATCGTGGAAGACTGGCACCGCACGGGGTTCCTGATCGAGCTCGAACGGAAGTGGGGAATCCCCCCAACCCAGTGGCTTGCGGACATGCACAACCGATACAAGAACACCCCGCGGCCGGGCGGCTAGCCCCGGCGCCTCCGCCAACGGCAGGCGCCGGTCGCGGGGTGGAGTGGCACAGCCTTGGATCCGATCGCGGAATTCGGCCTTTACGTCCGTGACGCGATCGGGTGGAATTTCTCCGTCCTGCACGACGGCTTCGACCGAACACAGTTCCTGCGGGGCATCTGGACGACGGTCAGGCTCGGCTTCGCCTGCGTCGTCCTCTCGGTGGTGCTCGGGGCGGTCGGCGCGCTGCTGCAGGGCGCTTCCTCGAGGCTCGCGCGTGGTGTCGCCCAACGCTATGTGCAGTTCTTCCGGAACACGCCGCCTCTCGTTCAGCTCTACTTCTTCTATTTCGGGGTCGGGCCCCTGATGCCCGAAATCACCAACGAGTGGGGCGTGCGGCAGCCCATTCTCGGAAGTTTCGGATGAGCGGTGATCTCGCTCTCACTGTTCCCCGGGGCATACAACGTCGAGATCTTCCGCTCTGGCATCGAGGCGGTGCCCCGGTCGATGGTCGAATCGGCCGAAGCGCTCGGCTACACGCGGCTGCAGATCTTCCGCTATGTCGTCCTGCCGCTCGGCTTCCGAATCTGCCTGCCGGCGCTCAACAACAACCTCGTCAAACTCGTGAAGACCGCCTCGCAAGCCTTCGCGATCGCGGTGCCGGAGATCCTCTACGTGGCCGTGCAGATCTACACGGATCGCCTGAATGTCCGGGAGATGATGGTCGTGATGTTGCTGACCTACGTCTCGATCGTGGCTTTCCTCGTCTGGGCGATGGGCCGCTGGGAGCGGAGCTTGCGCATTCCAGGCTATTCCGTATGAGACATGGAGGGACTGCGCTCCCTGTGCTTCGGGCGCAGCGCGTCGCTCAGGCGCCCACGCTGGCCGAAGGGCTGTTCTCCGGCTGGTCGTGCGTCGCGGTCATCGCGACCTTCGCGCTGACGCTCCTCGCCCTTCCGGCTGCGGCCGCTACCGACAGCCCGACCGTCGTCGAGACGCTCCTGAAATGGCTGCCGCTGATCCTCTTCGGGCCCGTCGGGGAGTTCGGCGGCTTCGCGTTGAACACCGTGGTCAGTTTTCTGGCCATGGCGATCGGCACGGTGGCTGGGCTCTTCGTCGGGCTCGGGCAGCTTTCGCCTGCGCGCTGGATCAGGGCGATCGCATGCGCGATCACGCAGTTCTTTCGGAACTCGCCGTGGCTCGCGCTCCTGTTCTTCGTGACGTTCCTCCTTCCCTTCGAGGTGGAGCTCGGCGGGTCACGCCTTCCCTTGCCCGGGTGGATCAAGGCGACCATCGGTCTTTCGCTACCGATCATGGGCAACATGTCGGAGATCGTTCGTGGCGCGGTTCGGTCTGTTCCGCTCGCGCAGTGGGAGGCGGCCGAGGCGCTCGCCTTCACGCGCCGGGAGACCCTCTGGATGGTCATCCTGCCCCAGGTGGTCAAGCGCATGACCCCGCCCTGGATGAACTGGTATGCCATCCTGACGATGGCGACTCCGCTGATCTCGATCGTTGGCGTCGCCGACGCGATGTGACTGACCCAGGCTGCCCTCAACGCGGAAAAGCGCGATGGCCTCCTTTTGCCGATGTACGCAATGCTTCTGAGCTTCTTCTTCCTCTACTGCTATCCAATCGCGCGGCTGACGCGCCGGCTCGAGCGGCGTTTCCACGTGAGTGAGTAGGCCCCCCATGAGCTGGTCACCCGGCAGTCCGATCATCTCGATCCGCGATGTCCACAAGTCCTTCGGGCCGGTCGAGGTGCTGAAGGGGATCACGTTCGATGTCGCGAAGGGCGAGGTTGTCTGCATCATCGGGCCTTCCGGCGCCGGGACGTCAACGCTGCTGCGTCTCATCAACGCTCTTGTTCCGTTCGAACGCGGGTCCATCCGTGTCGAAGGGCAGGAGGGCAGGGATCCGAAGCTCGACAAACTCGCATTGCGCCGCAAGGTGGGCATGGTGTTTCAGCAGTACAATCTGTTTCCACATCGCACCGTGCGGCAGAACGTGATGATGGCGCCGATCCATGTGCTCGGCCTCCCGCGCGCGGAGGTGGAGGAGACGGCGCGGCGCCTGCTTGCGAAGGTCAGGCTTTCGGGGAAGGAACATGCCTATCCAGGCGAGCTGTCTGGCGGGCAGCAGCAGCGTGTCGCGATCGCCCGGTCACTCGCGATGAGCCCCGACATCATGCTGTTCGACGAAGTGACCGCGGCGCTCGATCCCGAAACGAAGAAGGGGGTGCTCGTCACCATCCGCGAGCTCGCCGACGAGGGGATGACGTGCATGCTTGTGACCCACGAGATGGGCTTCGCGCGGGAGGTCGCAAACCACGTCTACTTCACCGATCACGGGGTGATCGTCGAGCATGGCTCCCCCGCCCAGTTCTTCAGGGCACCACGGGACGCCCGGACACGCGCTTTCCTCGACCAGGTGTTGTAGCTCGCGCCTCGACGTGCGCGAGGGTTGAGCGGGAGTGGGGACAGGCGAGCAGCGGTCGGCCGAGTGGGATCTGGCGTGCCTCGGCCATACGACGCCGTGGGACCGCGGAGCGCGCCGCGATCGCGGGATCCGCCCGCGGCGTGGCTCCACTGCGTGAGGCCGGGCGGGCGGTGTCTCCCGGCGTGGCTGGGGACAGGAGGCGGCCCCTAGAGCCCGCCGGTCAGGGCCGCGCGCGTCCCCTTCTGGAACGTGGCGACCGCCTTCAGCGCGTCGCGTAGCGCCGAGCGGTCGGCCTTCGCCAGCGCGGCTGTGTCGACGAGGTTTCCAGCCTCCCGCCCTGCCGCGAGATCATCGAGCTGCTGGCGAAGCAGACGCTCGACGATGATCCCGAACGCGGCGTCGAGCGCGGAGCGTTCCGATGCCGAGATGGTGCCGGCGGCGGCGAGAGCGGCAAGCCGGCCGCGCGTCGATGTCTCCTCGATCCCCTCGCGCAGCGCGAGCAGGCGCACGGAGGACACGAGCGGCATCAGCCCGTGCAACTTAAGGTCGGTGCGCCGGCCCGGCCCCTCCTCGTCATCGCGGAAGCCGCCCCAGAAGGAGAGGCCGACGGCGAATTTCGCATCCTCTGCGGCGAGTGCAGCGAGGAAAGCGGGGCGGAGGGCAAGCGCCCGCGCGAGATGCGCTCGGAGCTCGGCAGCGGGCTCGGCGGGGCCCCAGACGGGGCGGAAGTCGAACGCGATGTCGCCGAACAGGAGTGCCGCAGGCGAACGACGTTCCGTCCAGAGGGTGAACTGCTGCTTCCACTCGCTGAGCGTCTTGCGCCACAGCGGGTTGCGCGCCATCACACCCCCCTTGCAGAGCGTGAATCCGGCCCGGGCGAGGCGCGCGTTCAGGTCCTCCGCGAAGGGAATGAACCAGGCGTCCACCGCGGCGTGCAGCTCGTCCGGCCGCTCGCCTAGGATCAGACCGTTGTCCTGATCTGGGAATAGGAAGCTCTCGCCGCGACCGGCCGAGCCCATCACAAGCAGGGTGAAGGGCACGGGTGGGGGCGAGGGCGCCGCGGCCAGCGCCCGCTCGACGCAGCGCCGGTGGATATCGAGATTGATCTCAGACACGACGCCGATGACGTCGGCTGCCGGCACGCCGTCGTCGAGCAGGCTGCGCGCGAGCCCCGCCTGGGCGGAGCGTGTTTGCGCGAAGCCCTCCTCGTTGTCCTCGGCCAAAAGCGCCTCGAGGAGGTCGAGCAGGCCGCCGGAGGCGACGGCGTAGGTCTCGAAACGATGCAGCATGCCGATCGGCCTGCGGGCCGCATCGAGAACGGGGAGGTGGCGCAGGCGCCTCAGCCGCATCAGCCCGACCGCGCGCCAGAGCGGCTCGCCAGGGCCGACGCCGATCACCGGCGCGGTCATCACCGCCGAAAGCGGGGTGTCGGCCGAGACTTGGAAGGTGATCCGTCGCGCCACGTCCTGTTCGGTGACGATGCCGATCGCCGCGCCCTCTCCGTCCACCACGAGGATCGAGGATTGGCGCGCGTCAGCCATGGCAGAGACAGCGGCGGCGACAGGGGTGGTCGCCGTGAGGCAGGGCGGCGGCGGCTGCATCGCCGCGCGCACGGTGCCGGTGAAGGCGGCGGTACGCCCGCTCATGCGCCGCGTGCAAGCAGTGCCTCGGCGAGCGCGGCAGGGTCGAAGCCGCGCTCGAGGTCCTGCTCGGCCGAGACGAGGTGCATCCTGAGCGCACCGAGAATCGACACGGTCTCCCCTTTGCGCAGGTCGGGGTGGATCGGCAGGGTTTCGAGCAGCACGGGCGCCGACTCGAGCGGAAGCTCGGTCGAGGCATGCGGGGGCGCGAGTTGAAGCCGCGCAAGACGCGCGGGCAGCGCCGCGATCCTGGCTTCCGCCTCCTCCTCGTGTTGTGGTGGCACGCCGGCGGTTTGGATCGCGCCTGCGGCGAGCGCTGCGATCGGAGCGACGAGCCGTTCCGGTTCGCGCACGTGCGGGCGGAGCCACGCCTCCGCCATGGCCACGATATCTCCTTGCGCGGCGAGATAGGTGCGCCAGCGGCAGACGGTCAGCGGTGTCGTGAAGCCGGGGTCGGCGAGCGCGCTGTGCCAGTTCACGCCGAGCTTGACTGCGCAGTAGTCGAGCACGGTCTTCTGGGCGAGATAGGCGCCGCGGGCAGCGAGGAAGGCGCCGAACCGCGCGGGATCGGCGCTTCGGCGGCGCTGCAGGACACGGGTCAGTGGCGCCAGGACGCGCACGTCGCAAACCGCTGCAAAGACCTGTAAAGCCCCAACATCGTTCACAAATCCGTTGGCGACGCGGTTGCCCCGTGCGACCAGCCTCGTGGCGTCAAGGAAAGAAGGGTTGCGCCGAGTCGCGCATCCTTGGGCGAAACGGAGAAGCGAACGTCGGTTCGCCGCCGAGGGGAGGAGAGATGGCCGAGTTCCTGAGCAGTGAAGGCACGGCGAAGGCGCATTCGCCGCACGAGGCACCGCCCAACATCGACCCGGCGACCGCGGCTGCCTACTGGAAGAAGACGTCCGGCCTGATGTGGCTGATGCTCGCGATCTGGTTCTTCGCGAGTTTCGTCGTGCGCTTGTTCGGGCCGAGTCTGAACAAGATCCACGTCTTCGGCTTCCCGTTGGGTTTCTACATGGCGGCGCAGGGGAGCCTGATCATCTTCGTCGCGCAACTTTTCTGGTTCGCGAGGCGCCAGAACCAGATCGACGAAGAGTTCGGTGTCGCCGAGGACTGAGGGAACCGCCATGGCAGCCCAGAAGGACGCCTTCCTCTCCCAGCTCAACAAGATCTACGCGGGCTATGTCGGCGGCTTTGCCGTGTTTGTAGCGGTCCTTGCCGTGCTCGAACAGCTCGGCGTGCCCGACCGGATCATCGGCTACCTGTTCGTCGTGCTGACGATCGGCGTCTACGCCTATATCGGCATTCTCAGCCGAACCATGCAGGTGAGCGAATACTACGTCGCCGGAAGGCGGGTGCCCGCGATCTACAACGGCATGGCCACCGGGTCTGACTGGATGTCGGCGGCGAGTTTCATCGGCATGGCGGGCAGCCTCTACCTGCTCGGCTATGGCGGGCTTGCCTTTATCCTCGGCTGGACCGGTGGCTACGTTCTGGTTGCCATCCTGCTCGCGCCTTATCTGCGCAAGTTCGGCCAGTACACCGTGCCCGACTTCCTCGGCGTCCGGTACGGGGGCAACGTCGCGCGATTCGTCGGGGTGATCGTGCTGATCACCGCGTCCTTCGTGTATGTGGTGGCGCAAATCGTCGGGGGCGGCATCATCACCCAGCGCTTCCTCGACGTCAGTTTCGCCCTCGCAGTGTTCATCGGGCTCGCCGGCATCCTCGTGTGCTCGATGATGGGCGGCATGCGCGCGGTGACCTGGACGCAGGTCGCCCAGTACATCGTGCTGATCATCGCCTACCTGATCCCGGCGATTCTGATGTCGGTGAAACTGACCGGCGTGCCGATCCCGCAGCTGATGTACGGCATCGCTCTCGAGCGGATCGAGGAGCTCGAGCAGGCGATGCGTGCGGCAGGTCAGGTCGTTCCCTACCACGTCGGCGCCTTCATGGACGCGCGCGGCAACTTCTCGATGCCCGCCGCGATCAACTTCTTCGCGCTGATCTTCTGCCTGATGGTCGGCACGGCCTCTCTGCCGCACATCCTGATGCGCTACTTCACCACGCCATCGGTGCGGGAGGCGCGGCAGAGCGTGGCGTGGTCTATGTTCTTCATCTTCCTCCTCTACTTCACCGCGCCCGCCTATGCTGCCTTCGCCAAGCTCGAGATCTATCAGAACGTGATCGGCAAGCCGATCGCCGAGCTGCCGGCTTGGCTGCAGAACTGGCAGCTGATGTCGCCTTACGGCGTGACATGGATCGGGGTGAACGACGCCAACCGTGACGGCATCCTTCAGTTGTCGGAGTTCCGAATCCACCCTGACGTGGTGGTGCTGGCGACCCCCGAGATCGCCGGGCTTCCCTACGTGATCGCCAGTCTTGTCGCCGCCGGCGGCCTCGCCGCCGCGCTGTCGACCGCGGATGGGCTTCTGCTCGCTCTCGCCAATGCTCTGAGCCACGACATCTACTACCGGATGATCGACCCGCAGGCGCCGACCAAGCG
>Ga0308397_1001157_pt1 | contig 15952 bp, 15 predicted proteins | sample Hotspr20SampleT8_FD_202356 | JGI IMG/M metagenome (GOLD analysis project Ga0308397, IMG submission 202356) | Hot spring phototrophic mat microbial communities from Mushroom Spring, Yellowstone National Park, Wyoming, United States - 20051001_T8 ...
CCAAAGCGGACTGCTCGGTTTTGCAGACCACCGCACCCTTTCCACTGGCAAGCCCGTCCGCCTTTATCACCAAAGGAACACCAAAATCCTTTACAAACCTCTTTGCCTTGTCTGGGTCCTCAAAGACCTCAAAGTTGGCAGTGGGAATACCATGCTTTAGCATAAACCTTTTTGCAAAGACCTTGCTACCTTCCAACATGGATGCCCTTTGGGACGGTCCAAAGATCTTTAGTCCCCTGTTTTCAAACTCATCCACAATGCCCTCCACGAGGGGTGCCTCAGGACCTACCACCGTAAAGTCTATGCCTTCCCTTTGGGCAAAGTCCGCAAGCTCTTTAACGTTGGTTGGGTCTATGGGAACCCTCTTTCCCTTTATGCCCCCGTTTCCCTTTGCCACAAAGACCTCTTTAACCAAAGGGCTCTGGCTGATTTTCCAGTAGAGGGCGTGCTCTCTTCCTCCGTTCCCAATTATCAAAACCTTCACGGATATTGATTATACTATAGCATTTATGAAAGGGCTTATAAAAGAGAAGCTGGAAACCTTTATCAGAGAAAAGTATTCCCTTGAGGGCTTGAACTACACCATAGAGGAGCCAAAGGACCGCCATCTTGGAGACCTTGCTACAAATGTTTGCTTTTTGCTGTCAAAACATCTTAAAAAACCGCCCCATCTCCTCGCAGAGGAAATTGCAAAGGAGCTGAGCAACGAAGATTTTCAGGCGGAACCGCTGAGGGGATTCATAAACTTTCGCTTCTCGGAAGGTCGGATAAAAGAAGGCTTTAGGGAACTTTTGAGCCTTGCTTTCAACTACTACCTCGAAGACATAGGAAAGGGTAAAAGGTTGCAGATTGAGTTTGTTAGTGCTAACCCTACGGGACCTTTGCATCTGGGACACGGCAGGGGTGCGGTGGTGGGAGATACCCTATACAGGCTTCTAAAAGCCTTTGGCTATGATGTGGTAAGGGAATACTACATAAACGACGCAGGCTACCAGGTCTATCTCTTTGGGCTTTCTATCCTTTACAGGGTTTATGAGCTCTTTGGTAAAGAGGACCAAGAATTAAAGCAGAAGTTTGAAGAAGAGGGCTACAAGGGAAACTACATCAAAGAGCTTGCCAAGGATGTTAAAGCCTTCTTTGGAGAAGAGATGTTGGGCTGGGAAAGGGAGCAGGCAATAGAGAGGTTGGGTGAGTATGGCGTAAAGAGGATGTTGGAGGATATAAAAGAAACCCTTGCCTTTATGGGTGTAGAATTTGACCTTTGGGTCGGTGAAAAGAGCCTACATCAGAGGGGGCTTGTGGAAAAGGTCATAAAGCTCTTGGAAGAGAAGGGCTACACCTACACCCAAGAGGGTGCCCTCTGGTTCAAAAGTTCAAACTTTGGCGATGACAAGGACAGGGTTCTGGTGAGGTCCGATGGCGTTCCCACCTACTTTGCGGGAGATATAGCCTATCATTATTACAAGTATGAGCGAGGTTTTGAAGAAGTTATAAACCTATGGGGGGCAGACCACTGGGGCTATCTTCCAAGGCTGAAGGGAGCCCTAAAAGCCCTTGGCATACCCGAAGATTGGCTAAAGGTGGAATTTGTGCAAATGGTAAAGCTGTTCTCTGGTGCAAAGGAAATTAGGATGTCAAAAAGAACTGGTGAGTTTATAACCCTAAGGGAGCTTTTGGAAGAGGTTGGCGTTGATGCGGTCAGGTTCATCTTTCTAACAAAGCGTTCCGACACACCCCTTGACTTTGATATAGACCTTGTTAAACAAAACACCGCAGAAAACCCCGTCTTTTATGTGCAGTATGCCCACGCCCGCGTTAGGGGAGTTTTCAGGGAAGTGCGTCAGAGGTTTGGCATAGACCCAGACAGAGAGAGTTTAACAGAATACGCAGAACACATGAAAGACCAGCAAGGTTTGGAACTTATGAAAAAGCTTCTCTTTTTTAAAGATACCCTTAGGGATGCGGTGTTCAGCCTCTCTCCCCACCTGATCGTCTACGACCTTTTGGAGATCTCCAAGCTATTTCATAATTACTACAATCATCACAGGGTAATGGTGGAGGATAAAAGTCTTATGATGGGTAGGCTATCCCTCCTGAAAGGGGTTGAAATTGGTCTAAAGTTTGGTTTAAACTTAATAGGTGTGAATGCCCCAGAGCGTATGTAAAAGGAGGGAAAGATGAGAAAAGAAAGGCTTTTGATCCTGTCGGGAATTCTAATAGCTCTGATATTCTTCTATTTGGGATTAAACAAATGGCTTGAAAGCAAGCCAGAGAGCGCACCGCCCCCCGTGGTGGTAAGACCCACCCCTACACAACCAACTTCCCCACCCCAAGAAGAAAAAGCTAAGGAAGAACCAAAGGCAGAGGAGAAAAAGGAGACCCAAAAACAGAAAGAGGACTTAATAGCCAAAAAGATACAGGAAGAGAAAAAGAAGGAAGAGGAAACCAAAGGAGTTCAGAAAACCTTAGAGAGCAAAAAATTAACAGCTCAAAAGCAGGAAACTCGAAAGGAGAGTGAAAAAGTAGAAGAGGAAAAAATCCAGAAAAGCGCGGTAGCTGAACAGGAAAAGCAAGCAGAGAAACCAAAAGGAGAGGTTAAAGAGTATGTTATACAGATAGGTGCCTTTAGCTCAAAAGAGAACGCAGACAGAGCCTTAAAGAAGGCTAAAGGTATGGGCTACAAAGGTGAAATTGTGAGCGAAGATAAGTTTTATAAGGTGAGGGTAAGGGTAAAGACTGATGATCCAAAGAAGGTTTTAGCCGAGTTGAGGTCCGCCTTTGGCGGTGCCATAATCAAGCAATGAGATTTTTGTTAATCTTTATCTGGCTTATCTTTCTTCTCTCCTGTGCATCTGCTACAAAAGAAGAAGATCAGGCGAAAAACTGGCTTTATTACTACGACCTTGGCATGTCTGCCCTGTCTGCAAAAAACTACTCAGAAGCCATAGCAAACTTTTTCATAGCTACTCAGAAGGCACCTAATGAGCCAAAGGTCTGGAACTCTTTGGGTATTGCCTACATGGAGGTTTCTGAATATGAAAAGGCGGAGTCTGCCTTTAGGAGAGCCCTTGAGGTGGATAAAAAATTCACCGAAGCAAGGCTTAACTTAGGGGTGATGTATTTTAGAAAAAAGGACCATGAGAACGCTTTGAGAGAAATAAAAACCACCCTCGCAGATGAAGCTTTTCCTCACAAACACATAGCCTTTTACTATTTGGCAAGAGTATACAAAGCCATTGACAATCAGAACCTATACTTGGAGAATTTAAGAAAGGCAACCGCTTATAACCCTATGTTCTTTGAGGCACAGTTAGAGTTGGCAGAAGCCTACGAAGAGATGGAGGACTATAGGTCTGCCCTTGGTGTGTATAGGAACCTTCTCAACAACGGTATAAGGACACCTCAGATAGAACTAAGTATGGCAAGGCTTCTGTTTTATGTAGAAGATTACGAAAATGCAAAGCTTTTCATAAAAAGACTGATAGAAAACAAGCAGGCGGATGCCAGCCAAAGGTCTCAGGCATACGAATTGCTCAGCCAGATATTAGTGAAAGAGCAGGAGATGTTGATCGGCAGGAAGATGATTTCCACCCAAAAAGAGAGGGAGGAACCCAAGGCAGAGGAGAAAACCCAGGAGGGACCTCCAAAAGAAGAGCCAATCACTAACCGGACAGAGCCAGAAATAACAAAGCCCGAAAGAAAAACAGAGCATAAGCCCGTAGAAGTCGAAAAGGATCGTGTCTTTAGGATCCAACTGGGAGCCTTTTCTTCCGAGGATAGGGCTAAGGCGTGGAAGGAAAAAATAGAAAAGGAGTTGGGTATAAAGGAGCTGACAATATTGGAACAGCTTGGAATATACAGGGTTCTTTATGGAAGCTTTAAAAGCAGGGCAGAGGCAGAGGCTCAGGTTCAAAGGCTAAAAGGTTATAATCTTTATGGGTTCATAGTGCAGGACTGAACTTGAAAAGCCGAGGGCACAGGTTATAATTTTAAGTCCCAAGGAGGTGCAATTATGGCAAGCTTGAACTCAAACGGTTTTGTTTTGACTACGGTGGACGAACTTTTGAGCTGGGGAAGGAGAAACGCCCTTTGGCCTGTAACCATAGGGCTTGCCTGCTGTGCTATAGAGATGATGCATACCGCAGCCTCTCGGTTCGATTTAGATAGACTGGGAGTTATATTTAGGGCTTCTCCAAGGCAGGCGGACCTGATGATCGTGGCGGGCACCGTGGTCAATAAGGTAGCGCCCATGCTAAAGCTCATATGGGAACAAATGCCAGACCCAAAGTGGTGCATATCCATGGGAGGTTGTGCGTCCGCAGGGGGACCATTCCCTACATATTCAACCCTTCAGGGAGTGGATAGGATAATCCCGGTGGATGTTTATATATCAGGTTGCCCTCCACATCCTCAGGGGCTCATATATGGCATACTTCAGCTCCAAAGGAAGATAAAACAGATGGGCGTTAAAAAGTATGACAGAGCCTTTGAGGAGTTCAACAGAGAGGTGCAAAGACAGGGACCCATCCCTACCGAAGTCCAAGTTTGAGGTGTTATTATGCCCTGGATGAACAAGGTTTCCGCAGATAGGGTCAAGCAAGAGTTCAAAGAGGTAGAGGTAGAACATACCGAGCACACCACTAACCTCCATGTAAAAAAAGAAAAACTTTTGGAGCTTCTTAGCTTTCTCAAAAACAAAGAGGGCTACAGGCACTTTATAGACTTTTCCTGCATAGATTTCCCCGACAGAAAGGAACGCTTTCAGGGAGTATGCATACTCTATAACCCCGATGAGAACGAGAGGGTAATCGTAAAAACCTGGGCAAAGGATGGAAATTTGCCCTCCCTTCAGAACCTATGGGCATGTGCCAAGTGGGCAGAGAGGGAAGCGTACGATATGTTTGGGGTGGAGTTTGAAGGACACGAAAACCTCCGGCGCATGTTCATGTGGGAGGGCTATCCTTACTTTCCTCTCAGAAAGGATTTTCCTCTGGAGGGCATTCCCGAGGTAGAACTGCCCTCCCTTACGGAGCTCATGCAAGGAAGGACAGAGCCACCCAGTCATGACTATGAACTGCTGCATACGCGGGTTACCACCCTTGAGGACTTAGAAAGAACAGAAAAGGCAAGGCTTCAGAAAAAAGCCCAGCTTGTTTTAAACTGGGGACCCCTGCACCCAGGAACCCACGGCACCATATGGTTTCTGTTTGACTTGGATGGAGAGAACGTGGTCCAATGTGATGTGATCTTGGGACAGCTTCACCGAGGAATGGAGAAGATCGCAGAAAATCTCTACTACTTTCAGTTTCTGCCATACACAGACCGTATGGATTACATATCCGCCATCTGCAACCAACTGGCTTATGTAAGTGCGGTGGAAAAGCTCTTGGATGTGGATGTGCCCGAAAAGGCAAGGTATATAAGGACCATGTTTGCAGAACTGCAGAGGATAAACTCACACCTCCTTTGGCTTGGCACGGGTGCATTGGACCTTGGAGCGCTGACGGTCTTTTTGTATGCCTTTAGGGAAAGGGAAAAGATCATGGACATCATAGAAGGGAACGCGGGTTACAGGCTAACTTCTGCCTTTTTAAGGATCGGTGGAGTACATTATGACTTGGCAGAGGGGACACTGGACGTAGTTAAGGCTTTTGTGAAGGACTTCCCTCAAAGGTTAAAGGAATACCATCAACTTCTTACAAGGAACAGGATATGGCTTAGAAGGACCAAGGATGTGGGAGTGATCACCAGGGAGGATGTTTTTAACTATGGTTTGACGGGACCGGTTGCCAGAGGTTCTGGCGTGCCCTACGACATAAGAAAGCTTGAGCCTTACGCCGCTTACGACGAGGTGGAGTTTGATGTGCCCGTGGGAGAGGTGGGAGATGTCTATGACAGATACTTGGTGCGTATGGAGGAGATGGTTCAGAGCTTACGGATCGTAGAGCAGTGCGTAAGCAAGTTGGAGAAACTTCCAAAGAGTGCACCATACATAAACAAAGAGCATCCGGCGGTTATGGCGCCTAAGGAGGAAGTGTTTAAGGACTTAGAGGACATGGTTAAAAACTTTAGGATCGTGGTGCATGGAGAGAAGGCTCCCAAGGGAGAGGTTTATGTTGGCGGAGAAAACCCAAGGGGAGAGCTGGGCTTTTACATATACTCCACCGGGGAATCAAAGCCCTACCGCCTTAGGATCAGGTCTGGTGCCCTTTATAACCTTTCCATCTTTCCCAAGCTCATTGAGGGCAGGACCATTGCGGACGCCATAGCCCTCTTGGGAAGCTTGGACCCCGTGGTGGGAGAAACGGACAGATAGGAGGGACAAAATGACGGAGTTCTGGGTTAGCTTGCTCATCACAGTAATAAAAATCCCTGTAGTATTGGGTGTTTTTTTAGGAGTGGGGGCCTATTCGACTTGGTTTGAAAGGAAATTGGCAGGACACATACAGGCAAGGCTCGGTCCCAAGCTGGTGGGTCCCTTTGGTCTGCTTCAACCTTTGGCAGATGGATTAAAGCTTTTGACCAAGGAGTCCATAGTTCCCGCCAATGCGGACAGAATAGTTTATTATTTAGCGGTAGTCTTGGCAGTGGCGCCAGCCCTTATGCTCTTTGCGGTTATTCCCTTTGGTCCAAGCTTTAAGCTTTTTGGGGTGGAGGTTAAGCCCATAGTGGCTGATGTGAACATTGCAGTGCTTCTTGTCTTTGCCTTTGGTTCTCTGTTGGTTTATGGCACCATATTCTCCGGGTGGGCTTCCAACTCCAAGTATGCCTTTATAGGCTCTCTGAGAAAGGCGGCGGTGATCATAGGCTATGAGGTAGTCCTTGGCTTTTCTGTGCTTGGGGTGATCCTATTGGCGGGCACAATGAGCACCACGGGCATAGTTCAAGCTCAAATAGAAAGAGGCGTGTGGTTTATAGTCTATCAACCCATTGCCTTTGTGCTGTATCTTTTTTGTATGCTGGCGGAGTCGGGCAGGGTTCCCTTTGATATCCAAGAGGCGGAGGCGGAGTTGGTGACGGGCTACCACGTAGAATACGGCGGTATACGCTTTGGTGTTTTTCCATTGGCGGAGTGGTATTTGAACGTAATGGCACTGTCTGCCATTGCGGTGGTGCTCTTTTTGGGTGGTTGGTCTGGTCCCCACATCTTTGGACCCTTGTCTCCTTACCTTTGGTTTTTAATAAAGATGTTTGGGCTTGTCTTTTTTGTCCTTTGGCTACACTGGACCCTGCCAAGGTTTCAGGCAAAGGACATCACAGAAATTGGCTGGAAGGTTATGCTTCCTTTGGCAATTCTAAACGTGGTTATAACCGCCTTCGTTTATTATTTTGTTTAAGATGTTTAGGAAAATTCTCATAGCGAACCGGGGTGAGGTAGCCCTCAGGATCATAAGGGCTTGTGAGGAACTTGGAATAAAGAGCGTTGCCATATACTCGGAGGCAGACGCCAAGTCTTTGTATGTGAAAAAGGCAGACGAGGCACATCTGATCCCGGGGGACCCAATAAGGGCATATTTGGACTATGTTAGGATCGTGGACTTAGCCAAGTCTGTTGGTGCGGATGCTATACACCCGGGCTATGGCTTTTTGGCGGAGAACGCAGACTTTGCCCGGTATTGCACAAGCAATGGCATAACCTTCATAGGTCCATCTCCAGAGCATATAGAACTTTTTGGCGATAAGGTGAAGGCAAAGAGAAAGATGGCTGAACTTGGCATTCCTACCATCCCCGGCTCTCCGGAACCACTTAGAAACTATGAGGACGCCCTACACTACGCAAGGGAAATAGGCTTTCCGGTCATTCTAAAGTCAGCTTACGGTGGTGGCGGGAGAGGGATGAGGGTAGTTAGGTCCGAGGAGGAACTTCCAAGGCTCTTTGAATCTGCTTACAGAGAAGCGGAGACCTTCTTTGGGAAAGGGGACCTCTTCGTGGAAAAGTATTTGGACAATCCAAAACACATAGAGGTGCAGATCCTCGGAGACAAATACGGAAATGTGGTCCACCTTGGAGAGAGAGACTGCTCGGTGCAAAGAAAACATCAGAAGATCATAGAGATCACCCCCTGTCCTGTTCTTCCCAACTCCATAAGGAACAAGATGCTTGGGCTCTCGGTCAGGGCAATGATGCAGGTGGGATACGAAAGTGCGGGGACCCTTGAGTTTTTGGTGGACCTGAAAACAGGACCGTTTTACTTTATAGAAATGAACACACGTCTTCAGGTGGAACACACCATAACGGAGATGGTCACGGGCATAGACATAGTGGAAACTATGATAAGGGTTGCCATGGGAGAACCTTTACCCTTTACGCAAAACGAGGTCACCTTCCGGGGCTATGCCATGGAGTTTAGAATAAACGCGGAGGACCCAAGGAGAAACTTCGCACCCGCACCCGGTAAACTAACCGCCTACTACTCCCCCGGAGGACCTGGTGTGCGAATGGACGCGGGTGTGTATAAGGACTATGTGATCCCACCATACTATGATTCTATGATCGCCAAGCTTAGCGTGTGGGCTCTGAGCTGGGAAAGGCTTTTAGCAAGGGGTAAAAGGGCAATAGACGAGTTTATAGTCCGTGGCGTTCCCACCAACATCCCCCTCCACAGGGAGATCATCAGGGACCCAGATTTCAGAAGCGGATACTTTGGCATAAGGTTCTTAGAGGAAAAGCTTTCCACATACGACTTTGAAATTGAGGGCGAAAGGGACCCGGAAAACATAGCCTTGGCAATATCCACCGCCATAGCCGCCTACTACGGACTGTAAAGAACCTCAACGCCCTGGCTTTCTTTTCCGTATATGCTCCTTACCTTGACCCTGTATAGGGTCTGCTGGTCCCTTCTCTTGAGCTCAAAAATGTATCCTGTAGTTGTTCCCACCTCTTTGTCTCCTTCAAAAATGACAAACTCTTTAAAAAACCTGTCCGGCTCGTAGGACCAAAGCAAATAAACCCTCTCTCCCGAAATTCTGTATTCAAGCCTTTCCACATCCCTTATTGGTGGGTGGGGCAAAGGTTCCAAGCAAAACTTAACGGGCTTTGAGTAGTCTTTACCCTTTTTGCCCACCACAAAGTAGCACCTTTCCACATAATCCCTTTCTAATTCAATGCCCTGGGATGTTTTCTTTCCACTCCAAGGGTCCTCCAAGCTAAAATACAGCTCGTAGCTATCAAAACCCTCAAAGCCCACCTTTGCTTTATTCTCCCGATAGTCTATCTTTACCGTCGGCTCCTGTTCTAAAAGCCCGCCTACGCACTGATTGGAGCTTTTGCCTTCCACTCTCTTAACTTTAAAGCAAAAACCCTGCGAAGATTTTTTGACCCATCCCAATTCTTTCTTTTCAAAGCCCTCTGGAATAACCTCCCCCTCCAAGCTTCTGAGATAGACGACCTCTCCTAAGCGTTTCAACTCCACCTGTGGTGGTTCTAAGGGTTTTGTGCTTGCCTTTATTCCGCAAGAATAGAGAAAAAAGAGAAAAATACCAGAAAACAAAAAGGTTCGGACCATTAAAAAAGTTTATATCACTCGCTTTGGAGGTCCTTTACAAGCTCCGCCTTTACCTCTTCTGGCATTTCTACCATTGCCTTGTAGTTGGGATGGTTGATCTCCACCCTAACGGGCAATTCTGCGAAGTCTTTTGCCTGTTCTGGGGTCAAGTTCAGTTTAAGGAAATGCACCACCGCTGCTTTGCCATACTGGTAGTCCTCTTTGCTTCTTTCGTCTGCCTCCGCCCTAACGCTGTGCTTGTTTCCAATGTGGAACCAAAGGTGGTCGTGAATTCCCACCAGCTCTGGCAGTAGCCTTTTCCTTTCCTCCTCATCTGGAATTTCTATGAACATGCTTATAGACAGTTGATTTTTCTCTGGGATAAGCTCGTTATAAACATCTATCTCTTGCTGGATCTCTTCATCCCTCACCATTCTCTCTGCCCTTATCATCTCCTGAATCTGAAACCAAACCGTATCTCTGTTCTCAAAAACCAAATGGACAAAATCCCCCAAAAATAGCCTTCTCTTTTTCTTTCTCTCTATGATCTTTCTGCGTTTTTGTTCCCTTACCTTCTCGTATTCATAAATATTCAGTATTTCCCCTAACTCAATTTTTTTCATTTCACCGCTCCTTTGATGTGTTAAGGGGAGGGACCGCGAGTGTCCCTTTGGAGTGTTTAGGCTTTGAGGCTTTCCAAGAGGCTGTTCTAAAAATCCCTTGTTGGGACCGTCCCCCCAGCCTCTAAGGGAACTAACCCTTTCCTCACCCCGTCCCACGCTCCCTTACGGGAGGAGAGGAGTATTTTCCTCTCAGGAACAGGGAAGAGGAGGGCTACCTTCAGAACCTGCTGGACAATGGCAAGGATTTTAAAATCCTTCCCGTCTTCAGGGTTCCTTCCATTGGTCCCACAACGGGCATCCAGCAAGCACTGAAAGCTTTGCATAGGTAAAATTATATCACTTCCCAGAAACTTTTCAATAGGTTTGTATTTTTAGAGCAACCTCATGCTTTCCAGTGCCTTTTGGAACCTTCCTGCGTGGGACTTCTCTGCCCTTGCAAGGGTCTCAAACCACTCCGCTATGTCGTCAAAGCCCTCTTCCCTTGCGGTCTTTGCAAAGCCCGGATACATCTCGGTGTATTCGTAAGTCTCTCCAGCTATTGCTGCCTCCAAGTTTTGCTCCATGGTGCCTATGGGCTTGCCGGTAGCTGGGTCTCCACCGCCGTATTTTTCCAGAAACTCAATGTGTCCAGAGGCGTGTCCCGTTTCGCCCTCGGCGGTTTCCCTAAAGATGTTCGCTATGTCGGGGTATCCCTCAATGTCTGCCTTTCTGGCAAAGTAGAGGTACCTCCTGTTGGCTTGGGACTCGCCCGCAAAGGCGTGCTTGAGGCATTCCAAGGTTTTGGTTCCTGCTAAGCTCTTGCCCATAGCTTCACCTCCTTAAGGGGTTTTAGTTAATATATATTATATGCAAATTTTTCTCATTTGTTAAGGAGTATCGGAGACTGTTCTAAAAATACAAACCCATTGACACACAAGAGTTTTTCCGCTAAGACCTAACCCTGATGTTTGTTAGTCTGAGGTTCAAGCTTGAACTAAAGAAGGAAGACAAGGAAAAACTCATACAGCTTATGCGTAAGCAATCCTCCGCCATCCGAACCGCATACAACATGCTAAATGGTAGAAAGGGTGTGGGATAGGGTGAGGAAGGGTTAGCTCCTTTATCCGCTGGAGGGATGTCCCGATGAGGGATTTTTTAGAACAGCCTCAGAGGGTCAGAAGATTTCTGCGCAAAAGTCTTTGCTTCGCTTGGTTTATAATACTACGCTATGATAAGACATTTTATTGACCTGTGGGACATTACAACAGAGGAAGGCTGGCTAATATTAGACGAGTCCCTTCGGATAAAGGAAGGAAAAAACCAAGAGAAAATTTTGGAAGGTAAATACTTTGCCCTTATATTCACAAAACCCTCCACCCGCACAAGGGTATCCTTTGAGGTTGGCATAAGAAAGTTAGGTGGTGAGGTTATGTTCCTTCAGGAAAGCAACCTTCAGTTGGTGAGGGGAGAGGACCTAAAAGACACCGCACGGACCCTTTCAAGATATTTAGACGGCGTAGTGGTGCGCACCGATTCTCACGAAAAGCTCAAGGAGTTTGCCAGTTATTCATCCGTTTCGGTGATAAACGCCCTGACGGATATGTCCCATCCCTGTCAGGTTTTGGGTGATGTCTTTACTCTTTATGAACGCTTTGGGAAGGGTATAAAGGATCTCAAGATTGCCTATGTGGGGGATGGTAATAACCTTTGCAATACTTGGCTTGTGGGTGCTGGGCTCTTTGGTCTAAAACTTTTCGTTTCTACTCCGGAGGGTTATGAGCCATCCTCTTACTACTATCAGGCGGGGGAGGATCTTTGCAAAATCACGGGCGGTAGCATCTATCTGACTCCCAACCCAGTGGAGGCGGTAAAGGACGCGGATGTAGTATATACGGATGTTTGGGTGAGCATGAACCAAAATAGAGATGAGGAGAAGTTGCAAGCCCTAAAAGGCTATCAAGTAAATGGTGAGCTTTTGAAGCATGCAAAGGACAGCGTGCTGGTGATGCACTGCCTGCCTGCCAAAAAGGGAGAAGAGATCACAGAGGATGTGTTTGAAAGGTTTGCAGACTTTATCTTTACGCAGGCGGAGAACAGGGTATATGCCCAGATGGGACTTTTAAAGCTTCTATTCACTCAACGGTGACGGTCTTTGCCAAGTTTCTCGGCTGATCCACATCCAAGCCCAGGTAGTCTGCGATATAGTAGGCAAAGAGCTGTAAGGGAAGAACTGTCAAGAAGGGGCTCAGTTCCTCTATCACTTGGGGAATTTCAATAAGGTCCTTTGAGAGCCTTTTGAGATTTTCATCTCCCTCAAAGCCAACGGATATAACGATACCTTTTCTTGCGAGAACTTCCTCTATGTTGGAGAGGATCTTCTCATAAACCCTATCCCTTGGGGCTACCACCACAACGGGCATGTGCTGGTCTATAAGGGCTATGGAACCGTGTTTCATCTCACCCGCAGGATAACCCTCCGCGTGTATGTAAGAAATTTCCTTCAGTTTTAGGGCACCTTCTAAGGCAACTGGGTAGCTTAGGTACCTTCCCAAGTAGAGAAGGTTCTTCTTTTGGGAATAGTTAAGCGCCACCTCCTTTATGCCCTCAGCCTTTGACAGAACTTCCTCCATAAGGTGGGGAACCTTCAAAAGCTGGTCTATAAGGCTTTCTCTTTCTGGATGGACGCTTGTGGCTAAAGAAAAGAGCACTGCAAGTTGACAGGTAAAGGTTTTGGTTGCTGCAACACCTATCTCGGGTCCTGCGTGGGTGTATAGGGTGTAATCAGACTCTCTGCTCAGGGCACTGCCCATCACATTCACAATGGACAACAAAACTGCACCCTTTTCCTTGGCAGATAGGGCAGAAAAGCGTGTGTCTGCAGTTTCGCCCGATTGGGATATGGCAATTACCAAGTCCCCCTCTCCTACGGGGGTGTCTGAGTACCTGAACTCCGAGGCGTACGATACCTCCACAGGAATGCCCGCAAACCTTTCAAGCCAGTATTTGCCTATAAGTCCTGCGTGATAGGATGTTCCGCAGGCGGTTATAACGATCCTCCTGAAGTCCTTTAGGGAAAGGGGTAGTTCATAGTCTCGGGAAATGTAGCCCTTTATTGTATCTGCCACTACCCGAGGCTGTTCAAAGATCTCTTTTAGCATAAAGTGTTTGAAACCTCCCTTCTCGGCGGATAGCAGGTCCCACTGAACAGTTATAGATTCCTTTACCTTTAGGTTGCCCTCAAAGTCGTAGATGCTAACACCATCCGGAGTGAGGTCCGCTATCTCTCCATCCTCCAAAGGTATAACCTTTTTGGTAAAGGGGAGCAAAGCTGGAATATCCGAAGCCAGAAAGTTTTCACCCTCTCCAAGCCCCACCACCAGAGGACTTCCATACCTCACGCCCATTATGCGGTTCGGCTCCATAGAACTGATCACAGCAAAGGCATACGCCCCCTTCAGCATAGGTAGGATTTTCAGCACAGCCCTTATGAGGTCCCCCTCGTAGTTAAGGGAGATCAGATGCACTATGGCTTCTGTGTCCGTTTCGGAAGCGTAATTCACACCCTTTGAGAGGAGATACTCCTTTAGCTCCCGGTAGTTTTCTATAATGCCGTTATGCACCAAGGCAAATTTTCCCTGACCGTCGGTGTGAGGGTGGGCGTTTAGCTCGCATACGCCCCCATGGGTAGCCCATCGGGTATGCCCTATGCCGGTGGTGGCGTTGAGCTCCTTTCCCCACAGGCTCTTTATTAGTTCCCTTATCTTACCCACCTTCTTATCCACAAAGATCCGACCTCCTTCCAGAAGGGCAATACCAGAGGAGTCGTAACCTCTGTATTCAAGGCGTTCCAGGGCTTCCAAAAGTATAAAGACCGCCTTTTTCTTACCCGTGTATCCAACTATACCGCACATTTGGGATGTATTTTAACCCTGTATGGTTTAAATTATTCACACTATGGCTGTAAGGAAGATAGTCCGATTTCCAGACCCTATTTTGAAAACCCCCACCCTAAGGGTGGATGTTATAGACAGAGATATAGTAAAGCTCGTGGAGGATATGTTTGAAACAATGTATCATGCAGAGGGTGTGGGCTTGGCGGCAAATCAAATAGGAGAACCCCTCCGCATAATGGTCATAGATACATCCCCCAAAAGGGAGTCACCTCCTGTAAAACTGGTGCTCATAAACCCCGAGTTCTTAGAGGGACAGGGTAGCATAAAATACAGAGAGGGTTGCCTATCTTTCCCCGGTCTTACGGTGGAGGTGGAGAGATACCAAAAGGTAAGGTTCAGGGCAATGGACCTAAAGGGAGAGATAAAAGAGTATGAGTTGGAAGGATTTCCCGCCATAGTATTCCAGCACGAGCTAGACCATTTGGATGGCATTACCTTTATAGACAGGGTAAACGGTCTTAAGAGGAGGTTAGCCCTTGAAAGATACTCCAAACTCCAAAGACAGGGCACCGGAGGTTGAGCTTTTGAAGTTCTATCCCTTTGAGGTAAGCGCCAAAAGACCCCGCCTTTTGGGTTATGCGGATGTTAAGATAGACGAGATAATAATAAAGGGTATAAAGCTCCTTGAGGCAAAAAACGGAGGGCTTTTTATCCAACTGCCAGCCATAAATCAAGGTGGCAAAGACTACCCGGTGGTAGAGATAAAATCTAAGACCCTCCTTGACAGGATAAGGAGGGAGGTGGTAGATCACTATAAGGCCCTCGAGAATGCTTAAAGGTTATGCCTTCCTGATCCTCTCCTCAGTATTTTTTGTCGGGGTAGTTATTGCATGGCTATTTCACCTAAAGCAAGTTGGAATTTATTATTTTGTGCTTTTATCCCTCTCGGGCTTTCTCTTTGCGGGGGCCTTTTTGAAGTTCCTCTGGGATAGCTTAAGGGCACTCTACCGAGATTACAAAAAGTTCAACAGCCTTCCAGTCTTTCTCTTTGAGTTTTTTGCCAGTCTAAAGCTTGCCATATTTTTGATGATCGCCATAGGCATCCTCTCCATGCTGGGTTCCACCTACATAGAACAGAACAGACCCTTTGAATTTTATGTGAATAAATACGGTCCGGAAAAGGCGGAGTGGTTTTGGAAGCTCTGGCTAAACGATGTTTTCCACTCATGGTATTATATCCTGTTTGTTGCCTTGCTTGCCCTGAACCTGATCCTTTGCTCTTACAAAAGACTGCCCAGCGTGTGGAAGCATACCTTTTCAAAGGAGAGGTTTCAAAAATTGGACGAGCACTTAGAAAAACACCTAAAACCCATAGAGGTAAAGATAAACCCGGACAAGGAAAAGGTCATAAGATTTCTCCAATCAAAGGGCTTTAAGGTCTATGCGAAGGAAGAAGGAAACAGAATATACCTTTACGGAGAAAAGGGTAAATACTCCCGGCTTGGGGTTTATGTAGTTCATATAGCCCTTCTTGTGATCATGGCGGGGGGACTAATAGACGGACTCTTTGGAAAGAGGGGCACGGTCATTGTGCCAGAGGGCGCAAGAGAAAACATAATGACAAGTCTTAGCCAGGATAAGCTCTATAAACTTCCCTTTCAAATTAAGGTAAATGCCTTTCACATAGTCTCCTACGAAGAGGAGGCAAACAGAAAGGGTAAAGAGTTTAGAGGAGACCCAAAGGTAAAGGATGCCATTGCTAGCTTTGAAAGTGAAATAGAGATCATAGAGAACGGTAAGGTGGTCGCCAAGGGAACAGTTGCGGTAAATAGCCCCTTCGAGTACGGAGCCTACAGAATATTCCAGGCTACCTACGGGCTAACGGGCAGTGCGGGCTATGTTAAGCTTTCTGTCTTTGACAGAAGGACCCTTCCGGAGAACCCCCAAAGGGCGCTTTTGGGAACGGTGGAAC